>LLBY010003390.1_pt2 | contig 19781 bp, 24 predicted proteins | sample 1489401 | NCBI WGS metagenome assembly LLBY01 (sample SAMN04092656, study PRJNA295927) | soil metagenome | biome: Soil prokaryotic community; feature: Bulk soil; isolation source: soil from tomato rhizosphere | host: tomato cultivar Hawaii 7996 | place: South Korea | collected 2011-11-01 | reverse complement strand
GAGGCCATTCGAGCGGAGGCGGAGCAGGCAGATGAAATATATGGTATGTTCAATAACTCTTATAAAAAGAGAAATTCAGAAATGGTAAGTAGAAATATCATAATTATTTTGGGTATTATTGCGATATTTGCTATTACTGTCATTATTATGATTGTGGTTTACTTTACAGGATATAATACTGCGCTCGCAAAGGATGAAAATGTAAAAAAACTCGCTGCCGATACAGATACTCAGTTGCAAAGGCGATATGACCTGATCCCGAATCTTGTGCAATCCGTAAAAGGTTATATGCAATTTGAGCAACAAACGTTAACGGAATTAACCCAACTGAGAACTCAATGGATGGCCACTTCTAGCGAAGATATCGCAGAGAAAAATCAAATAAGTAGTTTAATTGAAAATGCATTGGGTAGGATTGTGTTAACATATGAAGCATATCCTGCGTTAAAAGCTGATCAAGTAGTTACGAGATTAATGGATGAATTAGCAGGAACAGAAAATAGAATAACCGTGGCAAGGACTTACTACAACGATGGGGTAAGAGAATACAATATCTTTCTAAAATCATTTCCTAATGTTTATTATAACAATAACGGATTCCTAGGATTGAAACCTTGGGGATTTTCTGAACTTCCACAGTTCCAAGCAAGCTCTTTAGTTAGGACTTCCGTTCCCCAAGTTAATTTGAGCTTGGCTTAATCAAGTCACGCAGTTCTATAAGTAAATTGCAAGCAACATATTTCATTTATTAATAGAGACTGATTTATTTGTCAACAACATCTTATCAGAATCAATATGTCGTATGAGCATTAAAATTGCCATCTCTAACGCAGTCGATAAGCGATCAGCCAACAATGTTATCTATCATAGATGAATCTATGGAGGTATGGTTGTAGATACAATTCGTACCCTAAAATTATTGGGGAATTGGGCTGGAAACAGGATTATACAAAAAAGACGTCCATTAATTGCTGTTTTCAGTTTGACCCACTATTGTAACTACTATTGCCCAATGTGTCCGTTTGGAGAATCAGATAAGACGGGTCAAATCAAGTTTGCCAAGAGCAATGATCTTACTACCGACCAATGGAAAATCATATTTGACAAGGCCTCCAAGTATTGCATTTGGTCAATTATCGAAGGGGGAGAGCCCACATCTCGGCCTGATTTTATGGAGTTAGTAAAATATCTATATGAAATCAAAACGCCAGTCAGTGTCATATCAAATTGCTCGTTACTCCACAAATTAGATCTACCACATCTCAGAAGATATATCCAATTCATTACGTGTAGTATAGATTCCGTATATGAAGACTCGTATTGCAAAGTTCGAGGGGTCAATGGAGATACATTTAACAAAGTGTTAAGAAACATTCGCTTGTTACAAGAACATGATATACCTCATTACTTTAATAGCGTGATAACCAAATTTAATACCAAGGAATTTATCGAGCAAACATATTTTGAGAAAGCTCTTGAGCTCGGGTCCGATGCCGTTTCTCTAACATTTGTAGAAGATAGATCAGACGTAGATTATTCACTACTTCCGGATAGAAAAACTATGAACAAAGTGTGTGAGAGCATATTAGACTATACCAAGAGAAAGACCAAGCCGAGGATCATGATTCCTGACTTGTACTTTAAACAAATACTAGAGAATGGACATGTACTTTTTGATGAATGTGGAGTATGGAAAAGCATATTTGTTAATGGAGACGGTTCGGTGCTGGTACCGTGCTGGAAATTTAAAGGACCTGAGAATACTTATAATCTGTTATCCCAAAGCATTGACGAGATATGGAATGCTCCGCAATGGGACATTGCAAAAACCTGTCATGATTGCAAGGTTTTAGGATGTATTTGGTACTCTTCCCAACCATTAACCACATTTGTAAGCAACTATATGCAAGGATTATCGCAATATATATCTCATAAAAATCCTGAAATCGATATTCGATAAGAAGTAGAAATTAACAGGAGCCAACTCAAATAAAATGTGACTACTAAAATGGTAAATTTAAGATTCAAAATAGAAGGTATCTTGTAACATTCTGTATCAACTCCATATGGCAGATTGAACCACGAGTAATTATAACTAGACTGTGAAATTATAACCAGATATTTATTGATTTTGATATGTGTCTCACATAGATTACACTTTCAAGATATTGTTGTTATTTAGCAGGGTTGACATTTTCCATACCTACATCTCATCAAGTGGTAGACTGAATGAAAAAGTCGATCCCTTGCCATCCTTGTTATTTCGGGCCCAAATTTTACCTTTGTGTGCTTCTATGATACTTTTTGTGATATACAACCCCAGACCTGTACCTTGATTAGATTTTGTAACAAATTTTGTAAACAGCCTAGGCAAAATATCCTTATCGATCCCCTTGCCATGATCGATAATTGATACCACAACCATTTCACTAGGCGTGTTATCATCCATTCTACCAGAAACGAAAGTTTGGTTTTTAGAGTCTTTTTCATGACTTTGGGTATTTGGGACTATTTCAACAGTTATGTTAATGGGATTGCCTTCGGAGAACTTTATGGCATTATTAAGTAAATTGGAAAGCACTTCAAATATTCTAATCTTGTCGGCGTATACTGGAATAGGATCGATTTCTTGTTGATAAACAATCTTAACCTGATCTCCAGGCCTGTTTTGTGTATCCAGATCATTGTACTTCTTGGTAATATCCTTTATGACATTTTGTATTTTTTCGTTTAAGTTGAATCCTTCCTTGTGAATTTCCAACTGATTGCTTTCTATTCGTGACGTATCTAGAATATCATTTACAAGTTTTTCAAGCCTTTGAGAATTTCGGTATGTTGATTGTAATCCCCTTATAAAATCCGCGAGTTTTTCTTTATCTTCCAGTATCTCCTGAAATTCCTTTCTAAGCTCATTCTCATTGTGCCCGGTATTCTGCATAATAGATGGTATATGCATTATCTCGATTAGATCTAGGTTTCCCGAGATCGCTTGTGTAGGAGTTCTAAGTTCATGTGCCGCGATATTGATGAATTCTCTTTGAAGTTTATCGTGCGTTTTTAAGTCTTCATTTGCTTGTTCAAGTTTTCCAACTGATTCGGATAATTGAGTGGTTTTTTGACTTACATTTTCTTTTAAGATCTTGTTCCAATGTAATAACATAATTGCTACGATCAATGATATTGATGCAATCACTAAGATTATAGAGAAATTGACCAATATTAGAGTATCAATTAGACTTATAACCTCTACTGATAATATATGAGGAACGGTTATGAATAACGTCCCTATTCTGGTACTGGATTCATCCCTGTTTGGAACGTTAACAGCCTGATATGCAATAGTAGTTGTTGAATTTTCAAACTTGAATTCTTGCACACCATTCTCCGACTTCATGGCTCTGTTGATTATATCATTGAATCCTTCTTCTCTATCCTTTAAAATCGATTTCATATACGATTGAAAATCATTACCGAAGAAATCAACACCAATGAATGATTGATCTGATGAGTAAATTATAGTACCGTTTCGGTCTATAAAACCAATATCACCATTAAATTTGGGATGCATTTGAGATTCGAGAAAATTCCCAAGCGTTTTGGCTGCAACGGAAGCTACAATCACACCTTCAAATCTGGTGGGATTAGCAACATCAAGATCGCTTATATGGGTGGGAGTAACTGTTTGATTATTCTTGGTAATCGGTAAGGAAATGAAAACTCTTGGAACGCTATCATTCGAATCTATCACGGTATTTATGAATAATTCACCATCTCTTTTAGGAATTTGAAAATAATCTCTGTGACTCAAATTGATTCCCTCATATCGCGAATTCTATCCCTGATCTTTTCCAGTAAAGGTAACTAAAGTTCCATTTCTATCTAGAAGATAATATCCATCTGTTAGCTGATCCGTAGTATTTTGAGACAGAGCCAAAAGTCTTTCGATACCAGTAATATTCCAATTAAGTATGGAAGGCGAATTTACAATTCTCTCAAGATTAGAGTTAATGAAGAAAATAGAATTACTTAGCTTATTTGATATACTATAAACTTCAATCTCAGAATTTGTTTCTAAATCACTTAATACAAGCTCTTGGACTTCATTGACGGTTAATGTAAAATAATTATGTGAAACTACTCCCAAAATGATTGAGGTAATTACCACGATTGGCAAAATTACAGAACTATTCTTACAATCTGACAGCCACAAGACAGTACATACCACAAATGTGGTATTATTAATATTTCTATGTTACCTTCATACTAATTTCTTATAATGAAATAAAACATATTTTCTTGGTGAATTCTCGAAAGAAACTCTCAACCCAGAAATTTTAGAAATAAAAGAAATCAAAATAAACATGACTACATAATTAAGCAAGTCTAAAAATTAACATAATATCCAAAGGGATTTGTTAGATTTTTGAATTTAAGGGAATGTCAGTGTTGATATCTAACCATGACCGAGAAGAATTGAGCATTTGATTTGACAACAAATTAATTGAACCTTTGTAAGCTCTGTCTTCCAGCGGGTCACAACACATCAAAAAGCTATTACCACTAGATGAGATTACAAACAAGTATATAACGATCGTATAATCCTCAAGTGAATTTAAGATACGGATTTAACCACATCTGTGCTAAATCCTTTTGAAATCCCAGTTCATAATTTCAGTAGCGCGCAAGATTTTTAGTCCAAGGGTTTTGAGTAGGATATGAAAAAGTTATGAATATGGTACATAATAACATAGAATTACAGGATATATAAAATCCAAGAGGAAAAAAGAAATATAAAGTATTTCTATCGGTGTTAAGAATAGAAACATTTTGCAAACAGTCATATACTTTACAGAGGTTACTCCGGTAGACAAATATATTCAGAAGTTAAAGTTGGCAGGGGAGATTATTACTGTTACTAAATATGCGAACCTCAGGTATTAATTTTTTACTATCTTGTTTGATAGCAAAAGAATATTTGTTCCGCCTATTCAAAAAAAAAAAAGGAAATAAGATAGTACAAGGAAATCGAATGGTTGTATTAAGACCACATATGCTTAAACAAACCAGTACTTATCGTTACTAATACCCAACATGTAACATATATGAGTAAGATGTCCAACTTTCTTTTTTTGTTACTTTATTATGGTTTAATATTCAGGAACTGCTTTTATCTTCACCATGATGCTTACAAAAAGCACCAATTCCAAGCCCCAACACACTTGCAGCTATGGGTGCAACCAATAAAGCAGAGCTTTCAGGTAGTTTTAACTTATCCATTATCAATTGAACCACTGATGCACCAGTAACGACATCATCGGACTCCATTAGTTTATGCATGCTACCTGTTGGCCCGCAGAGATCATCGTGTAGTACTTCAGCATACGCAAACCATATGGACCTCCCGTCAGGATTTGTTGTATTATGTTCTAAATCTACATCAAAGAGTGCCGGCATAACTAGATCAACATCAATTCCTTGTCTCCTATAATCAATCAGAATTTCTTCCAGCTTGTAATATACAGGAACCAAACTTCCGCCGGATTTCTTAATTTTGGCCGAAACTTGATCAGCAATTTCACCTGCTTTTTGAATATCAGGTAGACTCATCCATATCACCCTCTTAGATTTCGTTCTAATACTTGTTTATAAAATTTAGTGCTGGTCAAATTTAACCTGAAAAATTACCAATTTTAGTATATTATATCGAGGTTTATCGCTCTATAGAGCATAGTAGTTCTGAGAGTCTAAATGGTTTAGTAAATACATCAGCTTCATTTACTTTTGCACTTTTGAGAAGTTCGTACGAAAGTTGTTCTCTTGGAGTTGTACTCATTATCATTATGCGTTGGTCTAAATCTATTTTACGGATCTCATTTGCAACAATTAGTCCGGGCATATTGTCTAGATGGGTATCTAATAAGATGACGTCATATTTTTTCTTCTTACTTGACTTGTTACCATTGAAATATTGGAGCACCCTATCGCCATTTTTAACCACGTCGTAATCGTAACCGAGAGAGTTTAGGAATAGTTTTAACATCGAAAGGATTTCTGAGTTTGATTCAGCAACTAAAATTGACTTTTTATTTATTGGTAAACTGGTCCGACCTTTGTTATACCCATGTTCGTTATGATTCAATGATTGTCGGAGATTCTCTTGAGTTCTTGCAGTTTTATTACCCAAATTCCATTCTATATCACCCCTTTTTCCTCTTCTATTGATCTGACTCATTGAGGCTATGTAACACAAGTATTCAATTGACATAAGTTTACCGACTAATGTAGATTTTTGGATAACATACTTAATAAACTGTTAATTACATTCGTAATGAAATATGGAAGTCGATATAAAAAATTAGATATATTTTAGATTCCTACGAGGCAATGGATTTTACATTTGTGCGATATCAACATGATATGAATATAATATGATGGTCTAAAAGTACTAATTCTTCGTTCCTATCCATCGAATTGGATTAAATTTGGTCTAAAATTGTTAAAAACAAGATGATATTGACTATTTGCTATATTTATAGACAAACTAATATAATGACCCCATAGATTGTAATTTGATATCAAGATTATACCATGTCAAACAAACCATGTATTTTCGCAACTGAAGCTGTAAAAGTTTCGGAAAGCATCAAAGAATTTTTGATTTATTCCGAAAAACACCATGGCGAATTTGGCATAAATATGTTAGATTTAGATGGAATATATCGTTTTATTGAGCTAAACAAACCGCAAACTGTAATAATTATTGGAGATGATATCCACGGGAGAGATATCATAGCTCTTTTAGAATATTTGTTGTCAAGAAAGTATAAACCGCTTATTTGTGAATTGTCAATACTGAGATCACCCAAGTACAATAGAGTAATGATAATAAAACTCCAAAGACTGGTCTAAAATAGTCGTATTAATGTCAGACATTAATTATTTATAAACACAACCAGTTAACACAAATGGACTCAAAATAGTGTTTGGTATTACATTTGTGATCACATTGGTACTCTTGAATTTAAAACTTACAATTCAAGCTGCACTTTGCGAGGAAGATAATATGATAATTTCTTCTTAGTTCTATGATTCTAGACTATTCATACCATCGAAGGAATTTTATTAAAAAACTAGGTCTTTATTTTTGTCTTGTAGTTGTAGCCTCTACTTTCAATGAGGTGTTGGTTTAATCAGAATTAAGAAAAAATATATTAATAATTAGTAACCTAATTGGCTTCTATAACGAAATAAGGTCTTGTTAAGAAATCAAAACATTCATTTCTGGCAATACAATAACCTTTACTAAGACACCGGATTACAAGACAAATTTAATTCACTATTGATTATTCACAACAATAACATAGATATTCTATAAGAAATTAAAGGGAATCTAAAATCACTCATTTGTCTGATTGTGTTGCTTGGAATGGGCCGCTATATATTATTGCGCGAAATTTCTCTATTTATTGGAAAGATAAATAGTTGTAATTCCTTCATAACAAAGAGGTATTAATTTAAGGTACCTATCATGTCCTAATCCCACATGAATTTGGTCCAGCTTCTAAATCCCTAAACAACACAGTTTCACAAGAAATGAGATTCCTATTTATTTTTACAATCTTATCATAATTCATTGGTTGTGGAGGAATATTTGATGAGACATATTCCGAAAAACTGTTCTCTGATTGAGTAATATCTCCTAATTTTTGTTTAATTGATTTCAAGCTGTTGAATATGAGTTTGTTATGTGAAAAGATTTCACTATAATGTGTTGGTAATACTATGGTATTATCAGGCATACTAAATATTTTAAGTTGATATGTTTGATAGAGATGGGCTGTGTACTGTTCAGCATTGTTGTGCAGATCAGGTCTGCCAACACCATTGACAAATAAAGTGTCTCCTGTGAATAACAATAAAGGATGATCAGAAACATTGTTCTCAGCTCCTAGCTTTTGATTGTCTTTCACTGCAGCATGATTGATGTCAAGAGTAAAGCTCATACTACCTTCAGTGTGTCCAGGAGTGTGAATAGCCTCTAAATAAAACTCATCTCCTATTTTTATTCTATCGCCATCAGCAATTCTCTTGATTTTAGAATGGGATTCTGGAGATATACCTTCTATAATGTAGTTTTCTATCGAACTAATGCTCAATTGAGCATTGTACTTTGATGCGATTTTTGTAGCGCCGGACAGATGATCTGCATGCATATGAGTATCAATAACATTAGAAATTGTAAGCTGATATGAAGATATCAAGTCATCAATGACGCTATCAATACCACATGTAGGATCTATTACAACAGCTGCTTTTTCTGTAATGGATGCGATGATATAACTCATGCATCCTTTTGAAATACGTCTTATTTGCCAAATTCTTAGAGGAATTGATTTTTCAATTTCAACGTCAGCTATGTCGTATACGTTACTCCATTCAGCAATTCCCCCCTCGACCGTACGAACTTTAAAACCCAAAGAAGAGAGTGCACTTGCAGCAAAGGACGAGCGCTGCCCGTGTGCGCAATACGCGATGATTTCCTTGTCCTTCGGTAGTTTCTTTAGCGATTCAGCTGACATCAAGGTATCAACAGGTATCAGAGTTGAATCTTGATACTTGTCATATGATATGGTCCACATGTCATGTTCTTGTTTAGTCCTTACATCTAGAATTAGAAAGTCATCCCCATCGTCCATTTTTTTCTTCAATTCAGATGGTTTGATTATCAGATCATTATTATCACCTTTTTTTGAGTTTCCAAGATTTGAAAGCATGTTTCCTATTTGGCAAGTTATTATTTATAAATCATAAATGAAACGTTATAGCTAAATAGGTTTATGGAATTACGTTCAATTCTAAAGACTCTAGCCTCGAATTTGTTTGGTTTCTTAGCATCATTGCTAGTTTGTCAAGAGCGGGTTTTTGATGAAAGTAATAAAATACCTATCATTTATTTTTTACCTCAAGGATCGTCTTAGCATCATTACCAACAAGATAGCAAAGATCGAGTACATATGCCGTGACAGCTCCTATGGGGGCATTGGCAACTTGTGATGCGGGGGTGGCATTTGAATCATTGTGAACTATTGACCTAAAATACTTCTCAATCGATTGGGTCGCTTGATAATATTGAAATTCAGGATTGGATATACCTTTTGCGAAAATACTTGAATTCATTATATTTGTCTGAATGAAACTTGGTTCGATAACTACTACCTTTATTCCAAAAGGTTGCAATTCATGATACAATGATTCGCATAATCCTTCTGAAGCATGTATTGTGCTCTGATAAGCAGACAATATTGGAGCACCCACGCAGCGTCCCTCGAACTTTGTGAGCGAGTGCAATTATTTTTATATTTTTAAACTATTTGAAGGATAATAAATCCGCATAGTTGGTCAAATAGATAGAAAGAATTGTCGCATTTTCAGACAGAAGCTGTGATACCTCGTTTTTAGATTCATCAGGATTAAACTTTTAAAACTCCATGCACACTTTCGTTTATTCTTTAATATTTTGTTGTACCTTAAGCAATATGAATGGTAAGGATACATCAAGGTGTGATTCTTGTGGTAATACACTAGTTTCCAAAAATAATGATACTATATGCAAGATTGCGAATAAGAGATATAAAACACAGGTTAGTTTTTTGAATGCTCTCCAGAATTTTTTGTAGATTCTTGGATGGATATCCTCAAAAGTCCAATAAATACATTACAACAGCTAGCCAAAATAAATTCATAAATGAGCTTGGAGAATCTTAAGTTCACGTAATTTTTTTGATTTATCAGCATGACCCCTCGAGCCAGCAATAATCCAAATTTTTATGTGGATGCCATGTTAGGGAAAATAGCAAAGAAACTAAGATTGTTTGGATTTGATACCATGTATAAAACAGGCATCAGTGATGAGTTATTAGTAGAACAAGCGTTACTTCAAAATAGAATTTTAGTTACCAAGGATAAGAATCTCTATCAAAGATTAAAAAGGTCTAAAATCCTAGTTGTGTTACCATTAAGAAATGACGAAGTGGGAATTTTAATAGAATTACTAAGATGTTGTAAAATTAGACATATAGACTTGTTACCTAATTCCTATACGAGGTGTCCTATATGTAATGGATTGCTGAAGACAATAAACAAAATTCGCGTGATTAATGAGATACCTCATAATGTTTTTGGACGAATTGATGCTGCATATAGATGTTCAAGTTGTATGAAGGTTTATTGGAATGGTACGCATATCAGTTGCATTAACGCAATAATCATGGAAATCAATACTCATTTGTATTGAAATTGGTAGGCTTAGTATCTAAACTATTTTCTGGTGTTATATAGCAAGATTGGTGGATGATTAAAGATCAAAAAGGGTTAATCTGTTAGATCGTCAAATAAATAGGATACTAATGTCATAACAGATTGGTATTCTTCCTTCTCTGTTACTCGTAGCCGGTTTCTCTGAGGCTTTTTTTGATTCCAGATATGCTATAAGAATACGATCTAATCTCAATGATACTACAAAAGTCCCCTATAGTAGTACTAATTTCCCTACGTCTACATCAGCTCACAAGGGATTGAAAAAGTTAGATGCCTATGGAAGATTTAGTGATTTCAAAATCACCAGAAGGTTTGTTAGTTCTAAACGCATCTGTAAGAAATAATCGCACTTTTCAAGTACACCACATAAAAATTATCCTTGAATTTTTTGATAAGGATGAAAACAGTTTGTGCAAAATTGAAGGGTTTGATATCCAGTCTTTACACACAACTAAACCAGAGGGAAAATTTGTCTAGTTTGATAAGGCCACAATTTTCAGCCATACCGGCCAGAAGTACAGCTGTAAAAACTCTGGTGTTGTATCCTATTGCAAAAAATGTATTTTGATCAGCAGTAGAATTAATTTAATGGCATGTTTTGTAGACCTCGTAATTCTAAGGTTCGACAGACAAAAGGATTTAAGTTTTGATAAATAATCTTATTTATATCATATGAAAATTGGAATATTGGGGTCAGGAGAGGTAGGGCGTAGGCTCGGCAAAGGATGTATTGATCTTGGTCATCATGTAATGATTGGAACGAGAAATCCCGAGAAAAAAGAGATTCAAGAATGGCTGAAAGACTCAAACAGTAAGAATAAGGCATTTGTAGGAACGTTTGCAGAAGCCTCGGCTTTTGGAGATCTACTCATTATTGCTACTTTATGGAGTGGAACAGAAAATGCTATAGACCTTGCAATTCCGACTAATTTTAAAGACAAGATAGTCGTTGATACAACAAATCCGATTGACTTCACGAAAGAAAATTTACCCCAATTATCAATTGGCTTTGATAAGTCAGCAGGAGAAACCATTCAATCAATTTTATCTGACTCTAAAGTGGTAAAAGCGTTTAATATAGTAGGAAACCCTCACATGATAAAGCCAGATTTTCCTTCTGGACCGCCCACTATGTTTATTTGTGGAAATTCAGAAGATGCAAAAAAGACTGTAATCGAGACGCTTACAAATCCATTTGGTTGGGAAACAATAGATTTAGGTGGAATTGAGCAGAGTAGATTGTTGGAACCACTTGCAATGATCTGGATAAATTACTATTTAATAACGGGATCAGGAAATCATGCGTTTAAGTTATTAAAGAAATAGACATGCTCACTTTCTCGCGTTCCATAATGAAGATTTGAAAAATCATCATAAATGCAAAAATTTTGGAAATGCATTTAAATTGAAGTAAAAATTTGTTGATTAAGTCTTGTTAGAATACAACAAGTTGAGGAGACATGTAGATATATGAAAACAAGTTTTTAATCAACTATGATAGAGTGATGTGGTAGTATTATAGGTAAGAAATACAAACATAGACTTTAACATACTTCAAATTCTGTGTAAAATCATTTAAAGAACTTTATAATACGACAACTTTATTAAATAATCATCCAAATAGTCCAAAAGGATTATCTTGAGAATTATTAATGAAGTAGTCATAACTGACGGTATAACGCTGAGACTAGTCGTTAGTAATATTACTTCAATAAACGTTGATGCTATAGTGAACCCGGCAAATTCGAATCTAAAGCATGGAGGAGGAGTCGCAGGAGCAATTGTATTAAGAGGAGGGATCACCATTCAAGAGGAAAGTGAAAAAACAGGATTTGTTCCAGTTGGAACATCAGTAATAACGGGTAGTGGACTTTTACCTTGTAAAGGAATAATTCATACTGTAGGACCTCGAATGGGCTAAGGAAACGAAGATGAAAAACTTAAAAGCAGTTTGCAGTTGTCTTGAACTATGTACCAAAGCAGGTTTTAAAAGTGTCTCAATTCCAGCAATTAACACAAGGATTTTTGGTTTCCCTAAAGAACTATGTGTAAAAATATTAGTTAGAGAGGCATTTGATTTTTTAACAAGACTAGAAACAGCAAGAACAAAAATTAATCTGGTAGAATTCTGTATTATAGATATTGATACTCTAGAGTTCTTTGATTGTGAATTCTCAAATTTAAAGAATTAAATGGACTAAATTACTCTCGATGTAAAGTAATAATGTGCAGTATGTTGCAAACTTGGTGACAATGGCAAAATAGGGTGTAAACTCACCTTGTAGTATTAATGCCCAATATAATACTCAAAATCAAGGAGTAGGCGAAATGAATAGTTGATTTTCAACCTGTCGATAAATAATTTCTCTTAATATAGTCTTCTAACTAATTGTTCGTATGGTTTCGACAATTTCAAAATTATCATCCTAATTTGCAGAATCCATATAATATAATTTTGCTTGCAAAATATAAGATTGCACTGGATAAAGAACTGTGATTGTAACCGGCTGGGCTTGGGTATGCCAAAGACAATCGAGTTTTTCAAAATTAGTAAATCAAGAACACAACTTAGATGCAGCAGATGTAAAGGATTGATGGGATGGTGGGATGAGCCCTCTCAAGTAAAGAAAATTAGGCCAGAAAAAAGAGATTGGTCATATCAAGAACGGTTGTCGCTTCGATAATTAATTGCATTTGAATTCTTACTAACTTACCTACCCATATTTATGATAAATATTGGCAAGGTCAATAGGAATATGGCCACAAAAAGATTTTTTCTACAACAAGTAATCTTTGATGATCGTAATTAAAGCACCAATCGTTACAATTTAGTGCTATGAAGTAATCAGTCAAACTGAAATGAAAATGCATACAAATACTGATTCATTTTGAGTTTAGTTGAATCAGCAAAATTTTTTTGAATTATTCTATCGATATTCTAATAGTCAAAAAACCCAAGTCGTCCACAAGTCCTTTTGTATAAAATAATATATTTATGATACCATTAGCTACAAATCAGTAAAATTGCGAGTCTTGACTAACATAATCAATTCAGGCTTGATTCGCAATTTATCTGTAAAGTCAATATTAATATTTTTTATAGTTTTTGAAGCCATCGCGTTTGGCTTGTATTTTTCTGGAACATTCGATCGATATAATATTTCGAATGTTTTGTCTTCGGGTGTTATCGTCGGACTAGTTTTAATATTTCTATTAAAATATACCAGTTCAATTGGCAATATCAATAAAAGTGAATTATTTTTTCTCTTAACATTAACGTGCTGGTTTGGTGCCGAAATCCTTTATGGATATTTAAACGGTTACCTCCAAATAGATGCTTATCCATCAGTTGCTGACATCCTTTATATCTTCGGTTATATCTTTTTTGTTTCCTTCTTATGGTTCATGAATAGAATATACAAGATTGAACTTGCATATATCATGAGTGCTACAATCACATTCGCGCTTATTGTATTTTATGTAATGTATATAGCAATTTTTGTTTATGAAATTTATTCCTTCAGTGGTAGTGTAATCGACCTGACACTTTTGTTCGTTTATCCAATAGTTGATCTGTTTATATTTTTGGGTTCGATGATGTTTTATTTTAGGGGTAGAACTATTTCAATAAATAAGGGACATAATTTCTGGCTTTTCATCTCAGCTGCAGGAGTAGTTTTCTTTGTAGCAGACGTAATTTTTGGATTTAATGATCTCTTTAAGTTGCTAGCCGAAGATGACATTTACTTGTCCGATTTGTTTTATAATCTCGGCTATATTTTGTTCGGAATCGCTTTCATAGTAAGAATAAGTTCCTTGATCATGGGAGACAAGAGCAACAACGATCAGTATCTAGGATCTAAAAAAATAAAAAAGTAAAGTATAGAGGTCAGGAATGTTCCACACCAAATGCTATTTTTATGGTCGAATGGTAGTCGGATATTTTTCCCGTACCAGAATCTACCTTTGCGGTCATATCTACTAGTTCAATCCCCGTTATGCCATGCACCGTCTTCGTAGCCTCAGCAAGTGCCACCTGTGCCGCATCCTCCCAACTTTTTGAAGAAGTTCCTACAATTTCAATAATCTTTGCTACATGTGTCATTATATGTCTATTTTTTATTTATTATACTTTAAATACCCTATAAAATAGGGGTTTCAATCCAATATAGTATTGGTTGCAAGACATTTTGGGATTTTTGAGATAAAGATCGTTCCACATATCATTAACTGACTATTTAGTTTGTTACTATAAAATAAGAATATGTAGACCTCAATTCTGTAAAGAATTGTTGGTGGATCTACTCATCAGAACTCGTAGAGTTAGGCTTCGATAGTGAAGTGTCAGTCACATCGAATACTCCTTTAGGTTGAACAACATCTGCAACTACTTCGTATACTGTAATAAATAGTTCTCCATTAGGTGATCGAAGCCACAATGAATCACCTTCCAAAGTTGATGGAAGTTGAGAAACTGGATGGAACAGTTCCATGATCAGGTATAATCACTGAAGGAACGCTTTTGACCCCAGGGGTTCCACATTCGCTAGTATTGTTATGAAAACTGCATAAAACTCACTAGACTCCGCAGTATCAATCTGTAAATAGATTGAATTATCATTATGGAGTAGGTGGCTAGTGTCTAATTTCACGGGTTAGCTGCAGTTGATGTTATTATTTCGGAATAAATTGAACCATCCGGGTTGTATGTCAGGATGGCAGCAGCATGTGGAGCGTCTCCAGTCTCTGAAGTTACATCTTTAAATTCTTCATAAGAGACACTGTCTCGATGCACTATCTTGTCACCAGATTTTGTAATACTCACTTTTTCAGCGCTACTATAGTCCTGAGAATTATTTGTAGTATCTAACTGGGCAGAAGCGTATAACGAATCTGTCTAAATTATAAAACGTTGCAAAAAGCAATGGAAAGGCAAAGGTGATGATGTTGGCTGCAAATACAAAACCTAATAGTGTTATTGTAATTTGCTTTTGCATAATTATCATGCAATAAAATGTCTTGTAAAAATGAGTCAACCCGAAAAAGGGATTGTGGCTATAAACGGTCAATTTCCAGTCGATTAATTGGGTAAAGTTGTGGAGTTAAAAATCAATCAAATATCCTCCAATTTATCATTTGATTAACAATGGTTTTCATACTAACCTTGTTTCTATTTACAAAAGTTGGAGATTCAATATCAACCCATTCTTTTTTTGTATATTCAATATCATAAGCGTACAATTTATTTTGTTCATCATATTTCATATGTGACAAGATATCAGATGATAAATCAAAGGATTGAGAAGAATGCATCTCGGCACAATACATCAATTCATCAAAAATTCGTTGAGTAAACAAATAGATTCCTACCGCTTCTGGATTTTCCAAATTTATTATGGGTTTCTCCACAAAAGACTCTATGACGTAAACATTCTCTTGACAGTGGTCATTTACTAACACTCTACCTGTTTCTTCGTGACGCTTGGATCTGGTTACAACCATTGCTATAGGAAGCTTTTCTTATTTCTTATCCTCTAATAATTTGAATTTCTTATACATGTCATTCAAATGTAGTGCACAGAGGTTATCTGCATACCAGACCAAAAAGAAGGGCTCATCCTTCAAGAGTTCCCTGCATTGAAATAGCGCTCCTCCTGTGCCGTTCTTCTTATCTTCTACAAATCGAGTTTTTTTACCAATTATTTTCTCCTTACCTTCAAAATAATTAATAATCTGATTTCCAAACGAATCAAACTCACACACAATTAAGATTTCAGAAATAAATGAAAATTTACAAATATACCTGGTGATATGATCCACGAGTGGTCTTCCTTCTATTGGAATCATAGCTTTTGGACAATAATCGGTAAATGGTTTTTCTCTAGTTCCCAGTCCGCCTGCCAAAAGAACGGCCCTCATCTGATTACTTGGACCTGTACCAATAAAACAATTACTAAGACTAAAAGAATGGTATTATGGCGCAAATGCTAATTTTGGTCAGTCATAATTACTCATTTACAAGACCAGAATATTATAAACCCCTACATTTGACTATTACAGTTTTTAGATCTATTAGATGTCAGGGATGACAAGCTTAGTAAATTTAAGACTGTATGGAGATCGATCTATATCGACAAAATAAAATATTTGAATTTTTGAATAATATAGCCTCTCCAGTAAACTAAGATTTAAATATTTTCATATTAATAAAATGATATGTCTTCCGACGGTGCTCAAGGTCAAAGTCCAAATCATTTCATGGTTTTGGATGCTATCTCAAGAGGTATAAAAAAAATAGGCGATATAGCAAAAATTACGAAGTTATCTAAGGACGAAGTAGAACTAATAGTTAATGATTTAAAATCACAAAAATTGATTTTTATGAATGAGAAAAAAGGGTTTTTTGGAGGTAAGAAAATAGAAGTTTATACAACTGATACAGGATTTAAGGTATTGGATTCAAAAAAGCAAGAATTAGCAAGTAAATCAAAGTATCTTCAACAATTGTATGAAACAGGTAACAAGCGTCAGTTACAAAGTTATATGGACGATAATAGAGCCTGGATGCCTATGATGTTATTTTCTGGATTAATAAATATGGTAATGTTCACATCTATGATGTCATTCATGGGTATGCCAATGACTCCCGCAGAAACTACTCAAGCTGAATCTCAAGCGAGCGAGTCTTCTAATTCGGCATCTGAAGATTCAGGCTCAGCGTCAGACGATGCAGGGGGTGCAGATTCTGGGGGTTATAGTGAAGCTGACTTTGGCGGAATGGATATGGGCGGGTTTGATTCGTTCTAGACGATAACAGACGCTTCTGTCTAATGAAAGGATCACCTTGTTATGAATTTTTTTCTTCCCATAAGTCAACATGGACAAGACAATTATAAGTTTTAAATTTATTTTCTGATTGTTCTCCAACCATTACCTACTATCTGGTACCTCCAAAGGTAAAAGAATAGTAAACTATATCTGGAATGATCATGACACTGCTCCTAGCTAGAACCCATCAAAGCCCCCATTAAACTGCAGCGTTATCCTACTTGATTGTATTTAAAAGAATTAAAAATATCAATTACAAAACGACATCGGACTTCACTTTTTAATACCCGTTAGTATGCTTGGTTTACATAATCAATTTTGATTAATTCAATCTCAGATGCAATTTCATTTTTTGAGCAGAAATCTAACATCTCCAGGGTTTCGGCAACCTCACCGATAGTCGAACCGGCTAAAATACGACGTGAATTAATAAGGTTAGTTGTACCAATTTTATCATCAAATTCAGGAATGCAAACCAACCCCGTCGTCCCATCTAAACCCAGTAATCTCAGATATTGATTCAAATCCGAATTTGAAGATTCCGAATGATCAAAATAGCCCTCAAGAGAGCCCAGTTCACTAGGATCTGATGTTGCAATGAATCTATCAGCCTCCATTTTCTTGCAATCCTGTTGTTTTTTGAGAGTATGGCTCAGTACTGTAACCTCTGCCTCAAAAGCATGAGCCATTTTTACACCCAGGTGGCCAAGACCTCCAAGACCAATAATTGCTACTTTTTTCCCTGCACTCGCTTTCCAATGAATTAATGGACGATATAGAGTAATTCCCGCACAAAGCAATGGCGCCGCCTTGTTAAGGGGAATATTTCGTGGATTACGAAGTACAAAATATTCATTGACTATCATCCTGTTTGAATACCCACCCTGTGTCGGTGTCTTGATGCCTTGAATAACCTGTTCGTGATAATAAGTGAGGGGGACCACCACCAGTACAGTACTGTTCCAAGCCTTTGGCAAACTCATCACAGTATCTGCACGAATCCACCATGCAACCCATACCTACGCTATCATATTTCTTGAATCGAGTGACTTTTGGGCCTATTTTGAATACTTTACCGATTATCTCATGTCCAAAAACGATAGGAAATTTAGAATTTCCACCCCATTCATCCCTGACTTGATGAATATCAGAAGGACAAATTCCACAATAATGAATGTCAATCACCCCGTCATGGTTCAAAGGCTCACACCTCTCAAAAGAGTATGAAGTAAGCAATGATTTGGACGCTTTTGCAGCATAAGCAGATACCTTCATAGAAATTTAATGTTCATATCCATTAGAATATTTATCAAGCTGTCGGAATTAAAGATAAAATGATCTTGTTTTTTAATGTGGTTGATTCCGAGGGGCTAGGTATAATGATGTCCATTTGTTTGATAAGGAATTGACAATTGATCAAAGTTCATTGACATCGGCATATTTATCTATATACCGAAGGAGATGTTATGATTAGTAATAACTATAAATTTCATAAATATGTGTTTACTATAACCAGCATAATTATTCTAGTGACAATAGTGCCTTCTAGTTATGCACAACAGAATATGTCACAATCAGGTCAACAGGTTAATCCCGAGTGGCCAAACATTCATCAAAATGTTGTAACCGATTTTAATTCAAATGTTTCTTTCCCATTTATGAAAGAGTCTGCATTCATACATCCTTTTGCAATAGTTATTGGAAATTGCTACATAGGTGAAAAGGTTTTTGTGGCACCAACAGCTGTTTGCAGAGGTGATGAGGGGACACCCATCCATGTTGGGGCATTTTCTAACTTACAGGACGGTGTTGTATTACACGGCTTAGAAACGACATTTAACGGCATAAATATAGATGAAAGGCGTTTTTCTAGTAATGGAGAAAGACTATTAGGAAATGATAGTGGATTTGAGAACGGATATTCTGTTTTTGTAGGTGAAAATGCAAGCTTAGCACATGGTGTATTAATACATGGACCTGCATATGTAGGAAATAATACGTTTGTTGGTATGGAAAGCCTAGTATTCGATGCAAAACTGGGAAATAATGTAGCAGTTGGAGTTGCAAGCACTATAACAGGAGGAGTAGAAGTTGCAGATGACAAATTTGTACCCCCAGGTAGCGTCATAACAACTCAGGAACAGGCCAATGCTCTTCCAGAAAGAGCAGGTACCGACTATGAGAATATCAATTCTGCAGTGGTTCATGTAAATGAAAAACTTGCAAAAGGTTATGGAGAGCTTGATTTGCAGAATGCATCAGCAATAGAAAGAGAGAGCATAATGGAAGAAGAAATGTTGGAGACTAGTTTCTCAGCTCCCTAGTCCTCCCAATAATATTGAAAGCATAAAAGAGCAATCGCATTAAACAAAAAGTAACTGCTAGGAGAACAAGCAAGCAGCTAAACCTAATTTTATTGAATTATTCATATGATCGAGTTTGGTTTCATCCATAAGAGCAACTTTGTATATCCAAATTATTGATTCCTGTTTTTGCCATATTTCAAAAAACTTTTCATCCATTGTTGTTTTTGTTCTAATCGCTTCGTTTGATCAGTACTGTCAAAAAATACAACAAATTCTTAAAAAATTTAAACCTAGATATACTTTTTTAAGGCCCTGTTAACTTAACGTGAT
>LLBY010024279.1_pt1 | contig 19827 bp, 25 predicted proteins | sample 1489401 | NCBI WGS metagenome assembly LLBY01 (sample SAMN04092656, study PRJNA295927) | soil metagenome | biome: Soil prokaryotic community; feature: Bulk soil; isolation source: soil from tomato rhizosphere | host: tomato cultivar Hawaii 7996 | place: South Korea | collected 2011-11-01 | reverse complement strand
TATACAGGAAGTTAGTCGTATTATATTTCCTTGAAAATGGTCGTATACCTTATAGTATTTTAATACTAATAACTACTTTGTAATTGGCTATTATGGATACAAGCAGAACAGCAAAAAGCAAAAAAATTGCATTGGTAACGGGAGCCAACCGCGGCATAGGGTTTGAGACTTGTAAACAGCTTTCGGAACTAGGTTTAACTGTTATACTGACCTCACGTGATCCATCTAAAGGCAAAATCGCAACAAGAATACTAGCAGCGAAGGGGTTAGATATAGTATTTTACCAATTAGACGTAACTGACAAAAATAGCATAATAAACGCATATAGTCAAGTAGAACAAGAATATGGCCGCCTTGATATTTTGATCAATAACGCCGCAATTCTATTCGATGAAGATCAGTCTACCGTAAATGCAGATTTAGATTTGGTTAATAATGCGTTGACAACAAATCTATTTGGTCCATGGTCCGTATGTCAAGCATTCATTCCATTAATGAAGAAAAATCAATATGGACGAATTGTTAATGTATCGAGTGGCGCAGGTTCACTATACTATATGGAAGGAGGTACTCCAGCATATGGCATATCTAAGGTAGCTCTCAATGCATTAACAAGAAAATTGGCATCAGAATTGAAAGGGGTGAATATACTTGTCAATTCAATTGATCCTGGTTGGGTAGAAACGGATATGGGTGGAAGGGGTGGACGTTCAGTAGTAGAGGGTTGTAAAGGGATAATTTGGGCTGCAACACTTCCGGACAATGGTCCTAGCGGGGGATTCTATCATGATCAAAAACCTGTTCCTTGGTAATGACCGATTATGATAGAAAACATTTTTAGAAAAACAAGTTAGACAAAAAAATAATTAATGATAATGATCATCAATAATGAATGCATTCATGCCAGTTTATGCATATTGTTTGTAATATAAGACGGACAGTTTAGTGGGATGTTCAAATATTCACAACAAATGCAAATTAATGGTGAGATTAAGTAATACTTACAGCCACTCGTAAAGTTCATGGAGTATTAATAAAGTCAAGATTATTCAGCAACTAGAATATCCTTCTATATTAAATCTCAACCCGGTTATTTTGTAGAACGAATTAAGTTTCATAAGAAAATTATAGAAATTTGTTATAAAAATATTAACTAGAATTAAATTTGCAAAGTATATTCAAAAATTATTATATCATATATTATTGCAAAAGAAAGCAAGAATAAAATGTTAAAGTCAATTGACACAAAATTAACTGCAGTATTAGTTGTAGCAGTATTTGCTGTTTTGATGACGCTCGGACCAGCCGCGGCATCCAACTTTCAAAGCGCATTTGCACACTATGGGGTAGATAGTGAACAATGTAAAGATGATGAAGATTATTATGAAGATCATGAAGAAGCATGTGACAAGAATCTAAGAGTTCACTATGGTGAAGATTATGATGGTGATTTTGGATCTAAAACAATCGATGACGATGACGATGACGACAATGATAACGACGACGATAACGGAAATCGCTCCAATCAGGGAATAGGCCAATCTCAATCCTCTCGTCAAAACTCACAATGTGTATCAGGCGGTGACACAAATGACTCCTGCAATAACATAAGCCTTCAGAACCAAGAGAATTCTGGCAACAACGCAGCAGCTCAGAATGGTGGAGATGATGACGACGATAACGGAAATCGCTCCAATCAGGGAATAGGCCAATCTCAATCCTCTCGTCAAAACTCACAATGTGTATCAGGCGGTGACACAAATGACTCCTGCAATAACATAAGCCTTCAGAACCAAGAGAATTCTGGCAACAACGCAGCAGCTCAGAATGGTGGAGATGATGACGACGATAACGGAAATCGCTCCAATCAGGGAATAGGCCAATCTCAATCCTCTCGTCAAAACTCACAATGTGTATCAGGCGGTGACACAAATGACTCCTGCAATAACATAAGCCTTCAGAACCAAGAGAATTCTGGCAACAACGCAGCAGCTCAGAATGGTGGAGATGATGACGACGATAACGGAAATCGCTCCAATCAGGGAATAGGCCAAAATCAAGATAATGAACAAAATGCACAGTGTGTATCCGGCGAGGATGCAATAGTATCTTGTGACAATGTTAGTTTCCAAAACCAAATAAACAGTGGAAAGAATGCATTAGCACAAGATTAACATCTCTATCTTTTTTAGTTCAATTTTATGCAGAATTAATTCAATTAAAATATTTATCAAACTTGATGGAGAATCTCGAATTACTGAACAAAAATATTTTCTACCGCAATTAGTTTTGGTATCATGCTTGTTAATATTCATTATTTAAGAAAATTTTTATCATTCGGATTAGAAATATTCATTAATGATTGACGATACAAAAATTAATTTTCCTAGTTCTAATAAAATCGCAAACAATTTTGATAAATATTATATTTTGAACGGAGTTAGATATCGAATTCTTGTGTCAGGCAATCAGACTCAAAATAGCTATTCTCTTATCGAGGCCAAATTTCCATCCGGAGAAGAATCTGAAATTCCTTTGCATATTAGAAGTAGAGAATCAGTTGTAGTGTATGTTCTTGAGGGAGAATTCGTTTTTGTCTATAATTATGAAACTAAAAAAGTAAATCAAGGAACGATTTTGAAATTCGAAATTGATCTACCACTTTGCTATAAGAAACTTCATGACAACAGCGAGGGAAAATTGTTGTTCTTATATATTCCTGCTGGATTTGAAAACTTTTTCAAAGATTTAGAACGGCTAAATGTTACTAATTTTAAGATGTTTAGCGATGGCGATCCGATCTTGTTACAATTATTAGAAAATAACTATGGATGGAGATTTATTGTTGATCAAAAATAAAAAATATTATGATAACAACAAATGAGACAAGAGCATGGTTAGGCCCCCATCCAGAAAGATTAAACTTTAGAAAGGAACATAATCAATTATCTGTAGAAAATACCTCTCCATCAAGATTAATAAAGGGTTCTTCAGGATTGTCTCCCTTTTTGTTTGTAAATTGCTGACAACTTTCTACCAAATTAAAACCCGCATCTTGTGAGGATGGAGTAAAAGCTACACAAACAGAATAAGGTGCACCATCTTTAAACAGACCCGGCGGCGTCTCTATTTGGCTTAACTGGTAGGTATTAATACCGTCATCTACAATAGACTGCATATTTTCAAAAAATAAATCTGCAGTGGGTATTATGCAAAATGCTTGAGGATCATTATTCGATTCGAGAGTTACATTGCCTTCATATACACAATAACTAAAATCACCTTCCACATTATCACTCCATTGAATTATAGGTGTAATTTCTAGTCCTTCGCCTGATTGAGAATAAACGGGGTTAACCAAACCAGGATTGTAATATATTATAGATATAATAAATATAGAGACAATATATAGTAACAAAGAATATTTTATCATTATTACCAACGTAATCAAGAAACTATATAAGACTATGTCTTTTGACAAATAGGTAGTAGATAGAGGAAATGAGCCTGGTAAATATCCTTGATTGGTAATACAGTGATATTGATAAACATAGATTCATGAACAAGGTAGAAATAGCAATAACAATAGAATTTGACAATCAACTCAAATAACTAAAATGAAGTTTATAGAAATTCAGAAGACAACTTGAAAGAATAGAGATTTGATTCATTATGGAGTGGATCATTAATCAATTGAGAATGTGAATCATCTTATACAAAGCGAATATCAATCGGTGCTTTTCTGCTATAATATTTGTTTAGCTGATGAGAGATTGAATCAAGTACAAATACCTCACTGTTTGAAGATTCATATGGTCGATTCTACAGTAGAATTATTACAAACTCTATTTCTAACAAGATGACAAGAGTTCATGAGAAATCCCTTGTTTCAAATATATAAAAAGACTAGAGAGGACGAACTGGAATTAGAGTGTCAAGAGGAAAAATACGGCTTTGTTAGCAACTCAGAAAATGACTTTACAAAATTACAATCAGATGACTTGATGAATTGCTTAATGGGGGTAGGTCTGATAAGATTTCTCGAAGATGGATGGCATATTAACGTGTTACCAAAATAAGGATTATAATTAGATCCATTCCTCATTCGTGGGGACATATTGATTATGGAAGGATAATAAAAGCCCTATCTATAGTCAATATTAGTAAGATATTTTTAGTATTCCAAAATCATGAGATAGGATCGGTCTCTCTTTTTTTTATCGGATTAGTGCAATATTTATTCATTCTTTTCAAATTATTGAATATAGATAGAGACTGCGAAGAATATTATAACATATATATCACATCAGATGAATTGGTTGGATAAGTATAAAGGATAGGATCATTAAGATCTTTTACTGTAAGACCTAACCTTATGGCTATTGAAAATATATTTATGACTTCCTCTGCGTGAGGTCCTAAAATATGAGCTCCTAAAATTCTATCACTTTCTTTTTCAATCAATACCTTAAATCCAGAATGAGTCTCTCCCACACGTCTAGAAGAATACCAGCTGGAGGTGTCTTTGTAATTGGTTCTAAATTGTAGTCCTTGTTTTGTTGCTTCCTTTTCATTTAAACCCACTGATGCAATTGGCGGGATAGTAAAAACAACACTGGGCAGTCCATTATAATTTGATTTACTGGTATTTCCATTTAGTATATTATGTGATACTATATTGCCATCATAGCTTGCTACTGGAGTCAAGGGTGCACCACCACTCGCCGCAACATCCCCTGCTGCATATACAATGGGATTAGAAATACTTTGAAGATATTCATTCACCTTTATTCCTCCTGTAGGTGTATATTCTATTCCCCCTGCCTTCAGATCGAGTTCTTCGACATTGGGAATTCGTCCAGCACCATGTACTACCATATCAGTTTTTAATGTTGAAGACGGATTATCGCTTGGATAAGATTCTAAACTTGTAGAATAATTTACAACTAATTTGCCGTCAGATACCAATTTGTCGATTCTGCCGACGTTCGTTTCTAAAAGGATATCAATACCGATGTCCCTGCTCTTTTGTATCAGCTGATTAACAAGGTCTGAATCAAAGTGATTTAATGGTTGTTTACCCCGATGTAAAATTGTAATTTTTTTGACACCTGAGCGGGCGGCAATATGTGCAAACTCAAATGAAATATATCCACCACCGATGAATACAATACTTTCAGGTAATTGATGGTTTTTAATATCCATAAACTGGTCACTTGTGATTACATTCTCTGAACCAGGGACATTTAAATTCATTGGTTTTGCTCCTGTTGCTATTACAATATGCTTACCTTTTAAAATATCATTATGCGAATTGGTATTCTTCTTATCCGTTTTCATGTACTCCAATTTGACTGTATCTTTATCGATAAATTTTGCTTTGCCATGAACAGGAATAATTCCAGCGTTGATATAACTGTCTTCCCTCTCCTTTGGGAAGGGTTCAGTAAAAGATTTCTTAAATCTTATCAATTCATCCCATTTCATATAAACTCGATCGGTAACACATATCCCTTTATTTTCATGTTTCTTGTTTGAATCAATAGTTTTTGCAGCTTCCACAAGAACCTTTTTTGGTTCACAACCGCGTAAAGCACAAGTACCCCCAAATGGCATCGAATCAATAATGGCGACTTTTAAGCCTTTAGAACGACAATTTAATGCTATTGTAGTCCCTGCTGTTCCTGTTCCTATTACAACTAAATCATACATGGTTGTTTTGTCCAATGGTTAATCATCAATATAGATAAGAAAGTCAAGTTATAAAAAGAAAAAGCCTTGTCAAATTTTCTGGTTACCGATAATGATGATAGGTTTTCATCAAACAATATTCTAACATCGAATCATTCTGCTTTTATAAATAGCCGAGCTTTAATACACTCAATCTATACTCGGTTGTCATATGTTCTAAAACTGCCAGAGTTTATCAATCCGCATTTCATTTCTTTTTAATAAAGTATTAGAACATGGTGTAGCGGATATCATAAAGTTAAGCAATTATCTGCGCCCTTCTTTTAGATAATCTACCTGCAGATTATTTCTAACTATTATTCAAAGTACTCGTCTTAAGATACTTTGGTATTTCTAGTTATATACTAAATCATATCTAATGGCCCATCAAATGTAGGTACGGGAAATACTCTGTTAATCTCTGTTATCTCATCCGCAGTTAGGTTCCAACCTGTGCTTTCACTATTCTCCTTAACATGATCGGGATTGTTGGCCTTGGGAATGGTAAAGATCTTAGTATGATTTACCATAAAATTTAGTGCTACTTGATGTACTGTTTTATGATGTCTTTCTGCAATCTCTGCAAGGAGTCGACCCTTGTTACTATTTGGTGATGGGAAAATGCCATGTCCAAATGGCGAATATCCTACTACAGCTATATTTTTACTATTACAATAGGAAAGCAACTTCCTTTCTATACCTCGAGAATTTAGATGATACAGAACTTGATTACATGCGATAGATTCGTCTTGAAGAACACTTTCTGCTTTTTTTAAATCTTCCACATCAAAGTTGCTTACTCCAATGAAGCTTACTAGCCCTTCCTTTACTAATTTTTCCATTGCGCGCATCGTTTCATGAATCGAATATTCTAAACTTGGCCAGTGAAGTAAATAAAGATCAAGCCAATTTGTTTTTAATCGGTTCAAGCTACGCTTACACGCTCTTATTGTGCCTTCATATGAAGCATTTGACGGCAAGACTTTGCTTACAAGGAACACTTCTTCTCTTCGGCCCATAATGGCTTGACCCACCAACTGCTCTACTATACCATTTCCATACATTTCAGCAGTATCTATATGTGTCATTCCTAAGTCAAGTCCTAATTGAAGGGATCTTGTAACAAATTCATATTTTTGAATGTCATTATCTCTCTCAATCATCCATGTACCTTGCCCCACAACAGAAACGTCAACGTTAGTGCAACCAAATTTATGCTTAATCATGATATGTATCTCAATCCTGTATCCTTAAAGTTCATTTTCATAGTCTTTTTTTTGCTGACAGCCGGTCTTATTTGTACCTATTAATTATCCATAATACCATCTTGCACTTCATTTATCTTTAATTTGTTAGTCTTGATAAAATTCTATATTCCAAACTCTTGATTCAATGAATTATTTATGAACAAAAGAAATACATAGTAAATAATTGAGATATAGCATCATAGCTTGCACGAAAAAATACAAATTATAGACAAACCCATTGAAGAGTTTACTAATGCTTGGAATAGATCTGATTCTAAATACTTTGCAAATTTGTTTGTTGACGATGACAAATGGACTGATGTATTGGGTCAGCATGTCAGGGGAAAGGATCAAATTAAAAGACTTTACGAATATTCATTCAAATCAGTCCTGAAGAATGGGACTTTAATTACTAGATCAAAAAGAATCAGATTTATTAGAAATAGTCTTGTAGCAATAGAGGTCGAATGGAAATCAACTGGAAACAAGTCTCCCGATGGTAAATTGCTTACATCTAGATGTGGATTGCCTGATCTTATTGTTGCCTTAGAAAATAATATCCATGATTGTAAGATTATTCTTAGACATATTGTGGACTATACAACTACCTATTATAGAAGCGATTTAATCCATGACCACATGACGATTAATGGGATTGAGGGGCATGAAATTTAAAACCGACTATCTTTTGTTCAACACACCATCAAAGTTTCAATTGCTTAACATTACACCACTAGTTGAAAAAACATTGAAAGAAAGTGGAATCAAAGAGGGATTATGCTTGGTAAATTCTATGCATATTTCCTCTAGCATATTCATAAATGATGACGAAGTAGGACTGCATAGGGATTTTCAAAAGTGGTTAGAAAAACTAGCTCCTCATGAACCCATTGGACAGTATAGTCATAACGATACTGGAGAGGAGAATGCTGATGCGCATTTAAAGCGACAAATCATGGGACGTGAAGTCGTAATAGCAGTTACAAGCGGTAAATTAGACTTTGGTCCATGGGAACAGATATTTTATGGAGAATTTGATGGAATGAGAAACAAGAGAGTATTAGTTAAGATAATAGGTGAATGATATGTTCTCAGATGAGACTAGGTATAACAGAGCTATCTATTCTATTTTGCTACTTTGATATGGTATATATGAATCAAGGGTCAAAACTGATAAGTTGCAATTATCCAGCCAGAATAACAAAAAGAGAATGTGAAATTGTGATGTTATTTATGCTTCAATTCGTTTTGATTTCGTAAATAGTTTTGACTTTATTGTATATATTAATAGCTTGAGGTTTGAGGTGATCTTATAGAACTTCATACTTGTATATACAATGTTCTACTTTTTTATCTTTTTCATTTTTATAGGGTTTTTGTAAGAATTAGTCATCAGGTTTCCGCATCATGATCTACATATTTTATCATGCAGTACAATTTACACCGCCAGAATCAAAGCTAAAGACACTCAGAGCAAGACGATCTCTTTAATCAGCTTGAGAATTTACTCATACATAACATACGCAGGATGCTCGATTACTTGATCTCTTAATGATCTTTTGATATGTTTGATATTTTACACTTATTAACATCTTTCTGCCTAGAAGAAAATTATTGTAAAATAATGAGTGGAATTTATACAAGTATTTTGATAATTTCGGGTGCTTTTTGAGGCATATTTTTTAGTTCGTAACAATGCTTTTCATCATTTACTTCATCACTGTCAACTTCTTCTAAACATATATGGAAGACTTCATTGACATCTATTAAACCAGAGGGTATTACTATTTTAGTAGAATAATCTCCATTATTGCTATTGCTGTACATCGCATCGTCTAAATCGATGCCAAAAATACCATACCGAGGATATTCTTTAACATATATATCGACTGTATCAAAAGATATACTATTAGTTTCACCATTCAAATCGTCTACTAAATTTACATTTATGATGAACTTTCGTTTGTTATCGCTATCTTGTACAGATGCATAGGTCAAGTTCGTAGTATGACATATTGAAATCAGTGCTGCAAATACCATTATGGACATCGTAACTAAAAATAGGTTCCTCCTTTTACTTCTGGTTTCATTATATGTAATTGTTATACACATAATTCTTATTGAATCAAAAAAATATTAGTGATTTACTTACAAACTGCAATACTCTAATAGTCTTGCAAGTATAGAATTGCATATTTTATTCATCATGTCTAAAAAAATAGACAGAAGGCATCTAACTGTATCATTAATTGCCTAATTGCAAGTTATTATCAATTTCTTAGGCCTTCTCGTTCTTACGCAAGGATTATTTGGTACATACAAATTTGGATTTGTAATCAAGTGATCATTTCACAAAGACCTCATTTAGTATTCATTTTAGAAAAAATGTTGATATGACGAATAAAACTTTAAGAAAGATAAAACAAGACAATATGCAATGAATATTAATATACTTTTTACCTTATTTGCTGGTTTAACATCTCTAGTAGGATTAGGGGGAGAAATCTATGTATTTGCCCAAAATATTACACCACAAACCGATCAAGTGAGAGATGATAATCAATCTGCTATAAATGGGACCACTGAAACTACAGGCAATGTAACAAAGGGATTGATTGGAGTGGCAAATGGGACTGGTAATGCAGCTGGCAATATAACTGAAGGATTAGTCGATGCAGTAAATGAAACAGGCGAAGCATTATCAAATACCACTAAAGGTACACTCGAAGGAATTCAAAACATAGTCAATGGCTCAAGCCAATGACTGCGTGAATCATTTTCTATAGTTCTATTGTATGTTGACTCTTACAAAATTTTTGGATAGGTTGGATTTGCTTGAGCATACTATTTGATTTTGTAGTGTATATCCTTATTGTTTCTTGAGTGTGTATATTGCCTGCCCTGCCACGTTAATGACTTGGTTTTTCCATAAACAAGTAACATAGCAGTATAGTAAAAACAGACGATAAAGACAAACCCAGATCCAAAAGGGGCTCCTAAAGTATATACAAATGGTATTCCTCTCGTACTTCTTTTCATTGAATAGAAACCAAATACAAACAAGCAAAAAATCAAACTTAAAACAGGCAAATATAGCACTAAAAGATAGTACTTTTCTTGAACACTTTGGACATAAGATGCAGTCAAAAGTTGAATACTAATGGAGAGTGTAATCGGAAAAAGTACAAACGGTAGTACGCAACTAAAAAAGATGATCAATAAATTTAGTATACTCTTGTATTTGTTATTCATTATTAGAGGTGCTATGGTTCTTCCTATTCCATGCCATAGAGTAGTTAGATCATCAGCCCATAATGTGTAGACCATATTTTTTAATTTAACTAATCTCAGCTCATATCCTCTCTCTTTAATGATGATACCGAGTGCTTTATCTTCTTGTATTTCTTCGCGAACTGATTCAAATGTTCCTATATTTATTAATACTTGTCGCTTAATGAGAAAGAAGCTGCCCATCAAATAAGCAATTTTTGATTTTGGATCGTTTACTTCAGCTACTGAACCAACGCCAAATAGTATGCCAAGGAGATCCCACATTGGATTTGTTATCTTTGACCAAAAATTGGTAAGTCTCTCTGAGGTAGGAATTCCAGTCAATACATCAAGTTTTTCTCTTTTCATATACAACACAGCTTGTAGTATTGTATCTCTTTTAGAGTAATATGTATCTGCATCGGTAAAAAGCAAAATTTCTCCTTTGCTTAAAAGGAATCCTTTTTGAGAAGCCCATGTCTTTCCTGTCCATTGATCAGGTTTATTCTTTAAAGTTATGATTCTAAGTCGATCCGCCGCTATAATTGAGGTAATAGAGGTATTTACCGTATTGTTGTTGTTGTTGTTGTTGCCATCAATGATATTTTTCAATATCTTTGATGTAGCATCAGTTGAATTATCATCAATAACAATAATTTCAAACTCCGGATAATCTTGTTTTAGCAAGGATAGTATGCAACGTTCAATGTATTTTTCCTCATTTCTTGCTGGAATTACTACGCTTACAAAGGGCAAATCATGATACTTGTTTGACAATGTACTTGCTAGCATGATTTTGTCATCATTCTTATGTTTACGAGATGATTCTTGTTTTTGAAACCTCTTGATGCCACGATTATTTATGATTGAATATGCCCAAGTTCCTTTTGATTTTAATTTATATCGATAAAACCATTTTTGTTTTTCAGATCTGATGACAGGTATAGAAAATTGTGCTCTATAAGATAGTCTGTATAAATAAGCACAAGCACAAATTGTCATCGAAAATAGCATATACATAATAATTATTTGTACATCCTGATGAAATTGAAAAGTTATAGTAGATAACATTTACATATTTATTTGTCTTAAAGTTTGTATAGTCACATTAGACCACCACTGGTTTCTTATGACCAATAGAGTCTTCAGTAATGAGACATTCAATGCTGGACATATTGCCCTGATTCCTCAAAAAGATAACAAAACATATTGCAATTCTCCGTGGGATCTTGTTAACCGCTAAAGGGTTTTTAGTTATTACAACGTATGTGCTTTTTGTCAATTAATTTAATCTCTTATAATAATAATACACAAACAATATGGGAGACGACATAATCAATAAAAAATTTTTATTGGTTGCACTATACACTCCCATTATATCTAATCTTTCAACTTTTGAAATCATTACTATTGAAGTTTACTTGTTCATGTATCAATTCACTTGTTATAGTTTTAGTTTCAAATATTGGCTTTTTCTTTAATACTATTTCTTCTTTGACAAAAGATCTTTTAGTGATGATAGGCTCTTCTCTTTCTAAAGCAATAATTATTTCAGTCACATTATTAGAATCGCCAGTAATACCAGCTTCTTGTTCTTCTTCTACTTTTATTGTTGAGAGAGTACTTTCTGATATAGTATCAGTTGCTTTATTTATATCCACGTTGACAGGTCTTTTAATTATAGTAACTTTATCATAGCTTAATTCGATTTCTTCACTTTTTGTTTTCTTTATAGGCTCTTTTATTACTTGCACATTTTCTTCTATAGTCTTTTTCGTTACTTCTAATTCCTCATCTATTATTGGAATGGTTGTCTGAACTTCATGTGACATGTCTGAGGCTTTAAATTCTGAATAACCTTCAAAAATAGTATCTTCAGTTTGTTCATAGCTTTTAAGATCACTTTCATTGATCCTTAAACTTAAGAACTCGCCATCATAACTTTCTATTGATGAAATTGGTAGATGATACTTTTTCTTATTTATTAGCCCTCTTTGAGTAACTACAAATGTATCTCCTATCTCAATTACTTTTCCTAAATCTAGTCCATCAATCCCGACAGCTTCTTTATCTAAAGCGTCATCAAAATTAATATTATTTTTTGAATTTGAATTTATTGTCACTTTCTTGTCAGACACGACCTTTTTTGTATAACATATTATATATTATTATTAGATTCCAGTGATTTCTTCTTTGTTACCATCAGGGTATTTCACAGTAACTTTTTCATTTCTGACTTCTACATCCAACTTACGATTTTCAGAGATTTTGGATTTCTTTATGATTACTTCGCCTATCTTGACTATTTTCTTGTCTATAATTAATTGCTCTCCCCAAAGTGGAATTACTTGTTCTTCTTCTTCCTCTTCCATATTATTCGAAACTTGTATTTGGTTCTTATCCGTCTCCTGGTCGGTGTATTTTTTTAGTGGTAATGCTGACTCAGCTTTATTTTCATGATTTAGCTCTTCGTTTCTCATGATTTTTATGTCTAAATCATTTGGATATTGTTTACTATCTTGGCCACTATTATTTGATTCATCATTTGCGTTCTTCTGTGGGTGAACCACTTCTGAAATTTTTTCCTTTATTTTTGAAAAAACCTCTATCAATTCATTATGAGAATACGAGTCAAGCTCACGTCCGTTGATAAATATCTCCTCATGTTTTGTCGGAATTTCAATTTTGCTTGTTGAATTGATCCATTTTTTTTCTAAATGCAATTGAGTCTTTGTAACTTCTTTGCTAATGCTGAAATCTTCTTCATATACAGGGATTTTCTCTATTATTTCCTCTTTTTGCTGTAATGGGGTATTAATGGAAGGAACATTATCTAGATTTGATGGAATTTCACTACTGGAAGGGATTTTTGAATTATCAGTCACAAATATATTATTACATTATTATTTATAATATTGTATATTTTTGGTATTATGAGATATAATTTTTTTTATTAATTTATGTAATTATTTAAGGATAAAACTTGTTATGTTATTTAACTGTGGTAGTAATATACACATCATTGATTGTCGGTTGCCATTAAAGCAGACGCAAGATAGTATAGTAGGATATCATTTTTTTGATCATGTAAATATAGTCTTTAGTGGAACCTCCAAAAAAAATCACATCAATTTGGCCATTGAAATTGACAATTTTTCAAAAAAATTATTCGTATAAGTACTACAAAGTTACAAAAACCAGTTAACAAACCACAAACAAAAAAGATATCTCAATAGGCTAGCTAACCTTGCAATCAATAAAAACAATTAGAAAAATATTGAACAATTACGGTTGTTTTACTTAAGATTTTAATATATATATTAACTGTGATGTGCACCTTTAGTTATTGATAAAAATAATAGAAGAATATTCTGAGCTTAATAAAAAAGAAATAAAGAAAATAAAAGTAAAAACAGAGGATATGCACGAGATCACCTTTGACTCCTATCCAATTAGAATTACGTCCAAGAATTTAGAATATATGCAATATGAAGTGCAAAAGAAAAGAGATCATTCGAAAAATCATAATGGCAAAAATGATGGAGTGCTAGATAAGGCAAAAGAAAAAGCTCTAGAGTTTAAGGATTCTGTAGTAGATACCACTAAACAGTCATCGTCTTCTAACGTACAATCACAATAATTGATTATCACTTTCATGTATGTTCAGTATTTTAATGGGATATTACTAGGTCTACCACTGGAGGATTATTCCTCGTATATCAACAAGTACTAAACTAATTATCTTAATGAAAATAAGTTACTATCAATTTAGATCAAGCGCGATATTACAGCTTCTTGGTTTAGTTTCTATTACTAATATATTTTTTTGAAAAACATATTTCATCTTTAGAGTAAGTATGATACCAATAATACTAGTTAATAACAAGCCAAATTATGCCATTTACCACTACGGCAAATAAGAATCTATAATAATACCTGTTGTTGTTCCTCCTATAAGAAAAGGAACTTGATATATTAGAGTTGCTTTAGATAGTGCATTTACATTCGTATTCATATTTATTTTTATTTAGGACCGTTCAACATTGTTTTTATGGCGCTACAAACCCACAATGAGATTAAATTGAATATCATTTACTATTACTTTTCTCATTTAGAAGATAACAATTTGATACGAATTTTTTGAATATTATGATGGAATAAATTGATCTAATCATTTGAAAGCACAAATACTTAACTAAATCGTTCTGCGTCTTAGGAAATAATGATTCTTAAAGTATATGTTTTAATTTCTGAACAATACAGTATTAAGCAAATATAGTTAATATTTCGTTATTCAGCGAAAGCGAATTTGAATTGTTAAAAAGACAAAGATCGACGTAATTTTCTAAAATTCTGGTGGTATGGATAATAATTTCCTTTGACAAATAATATGTCTACTATGTGGAATATATAATTTGTTAAATTATACAATATATGTCATCAGTTCATGATGAGGATATTGATTGGGACAAAGTAATGGAAAAAGAAGCAATGGGTGAAAACGGCCTGGACCTTGGAACTATTAAACAAATAGAACAAGAATATATCATCACTGAAATGGGAGGTCTTACCAAAAAAAGATATAAACTTCCAAAGTCTGCTGTAAAGTCCTTTAATGGTGTATTTTTGAACTTTCTATTAGACGAGTCAGATGCATCAGCTTTTATGTTAAAGGAAGATAATGTTAATATCAACACCGACTCTGTAATGCAGCCAGTTGAGTCAAGCGTGCAAAAAGAGGAAGAAACTTTAGTTCCACTAATTGGGGAGGACTTGAAAGTAACCAAAAAAATAATAGAGGATAATGTTAAAATAACAAAAGAACCTTTAAGGGAAACAAAAACTATACAAATCACATTGATGCATGAAAAAATTACAGCCGAGAAAATAACAATCAGTAACAATTTTAATACTTATAATAGCAAATCCGTCTCTGTTCCTAGTGCAAATAACACTGCATCTTTAGAGGATGAGAAGGAAGATGACAATGAACCTGCTATATATTCGAAGATTGAATTGTTGATACCAGTAAAAAGAGAAGAACCAGTCATCACTAAAAGATCTTTTGTCAAAGAAGAAATAGTATTAAAGAAAAAACCGGTAACGGAAACAAAAAACATATCAGGAGAAGTAATGAATGAAGAAATGGAGTATATCAACACGACAGAATGAATGACATTATAATTTTGTTTTAGAATAATTTTACCAAAATCAAATTTTTCGTTTTTTTTGTTTGAAAATTATCCAGGGATCTTGTAATCCATTCTTTCATTGATTTGATATTTTTGACATCTGTATCTACCAAAAGTCAAAATGTAATTTTTGTCATATGCCTTCATTAATTTTTAAGATATTTTGAATATATAAAATATTAGTAGGTTAAATAGCATATTAAATATAGTCTAATTGAAATAGGTGAAAACTAAGCCATATAATATAAAGCGTTTATTATCCAGGGCTTATTTTAGATACTACAATGTCATTTCTTTAAACAAAAATTTACTTATTTCAGGCTTTGTAGGCTTGACGTTTAGCATAATTGTTTCACATTTTTTAGTAGATCAAGCCGTTGATTCGATTGTAAACTCTGCACTAACGGTTACAGTAGGTTTCATAGCATATAAAACAATTTTTGCACTTCTCTTTCACAATGATAACAAGAAAAACTATACGAAGAGACGATCTGGACGATATAACTTTAGACTATTAAAACATATTTGGATTAGGATCCTTCTTGTTAGTTCGGTATTTGACAGTATAAATAATATTACAAGATTTATTCTTATGATCCAGTTACTCAATTCAAATTATTCAGCCATTGAGTCAACAACAGTTTCATCGGCTATCGCTTCCTTAATATCTTATTTATCTATTAATTTGGTTGTAAAATACACTCATCTTTATTATCTGAAAAAATGAGATAACTAATCACCCGTTGTGACTACTTTCGAGTATATTTATAACACGCATAAATACCATGATGGCAAAATGCAAAGTGGACATTTATTTTCATGATAATGATTCAAAAATGAGGTATAAGGTATATTGGTATAATATGGCTTCGTGGTAGGTATTACTATTACTATTACTCATTACCATTTCAAGTATTAATTTGTTTATGTATTAATACTTTGTTGTATAAATTATTGTATGAGTTCAAATATTGATTGGAGTGATGCTATTAAAAAGGAAGCCGAGGGTTTAAACGGCGAGGATTTTGGAGAAGTGCAGGATGTATCAAATGGATTTGTTTTGCTGCAGAGGGGCATCATCAACAAGGAAAGGTTTCTAATACCTCAGGGGTTGGCTGAAAGCTATGACGGTGATATTGTAAGGTTTAGCATATCAGAAGATGATATGCTAAATAAGTATCGTCAGGGGTCTGAGGTAGAATCAGCATCAGCAACAGCAACAACGATAAATACAGAACAAGATATGACAACGCAGGATAACGTACAGAAGGTAATAGAAACGAGTCCTTTGAAAGAAGAAAGACTTGACGTGTCAAAAAATGTTCAGGAGCAACAAGCCACAATAACAAAGAGGCCTGTGACTGAGACTAAGACTATAAAAGTCCCAGTAACTCATGAGGAAGTATCGATAGAAAAACGGGCACCTTCAGGCGGAGATGGTCAAGTTGCTTCTGAGGGTCCTGTAACTTCAACACAAGAGATAAGCATTCCAGTCAAAAAAGAAGAAGTTGAAGTAACTAAAACTCCATATGTAAAAGAAGAGATTGCAGTCACAAAAAAACCAGTTACGGAGACAAGAGAGGTCAAAGAAGAGGTAACCTCTGAAAGGATTGATACAGAAGATTTAAGATAAGATAATGGATTATTTATTTTTTGGAAATTTACATACAATATCGCGATATAGAGAGGTGCAGTTATACTCATGCCCGTAAGAAGATGGATAGTGTCGTATTTAGCTAGTAGAGGCGTTCAAATGCTAATTAATAGGCTTCTAAATCAAAGAAGGAGGCGGTAAATTGTTCAGTGGTCAATAGTATGCATTGGTCAATATAACGCCAAGTTACTGTATCAAATACTATACATAATTGCGCTATAGTTAAATACCAACGGTGCATATTGCTACTAAATATATTTTCTTAGAATACAAGCAATTAGAAATAAAAGCGATATAGAATATCTTAGTTTTAGTTATATATTTTGCATAGGGTAGGATGAAATTTTTTCTCATCTATAAAAGTCTTAAATCATTTTGTACTGTTAATCACGTTATGAATTACGTTAGTGACATAGATTCTGATTCTTCTGGACCTGCTATAACATCAGAAAATAATAAAGCTATAAAGGAAATACAAGATAAGCTGAAGGAACTAGTACCTTCGTTACATAACTCGATCAACCTGACTACTATTAAAGACCTTGAATCACGTATATCTAATTTAGAGCAAAAAGTAGATCAAATTCTTAAGACTTTAGAATCTAGAAAGATTAATTGAAGAAGATCACTTTCTTGCTATTAAATAGTATATTCTTTCATGAGTTTTCTTCCCACCATTGCCTTTATCCTTTCATATTGTATGAGCAAACATACTTTAGAAATGAATTTTGACTCACCTTCATGCATTAGAAATTACTACCATGATATCAAAAGGAGAATAAGTTTGGATTGAAACTAATTATTGAATACATGGATTGCGATTTTAAATATTGGATATAATGTAATCTTACACAGTAATGCTTAATGTTTAACCTCATTAGATGTATTAGTCTTAATTCATTAAAATAATTATGAGTACTGATCATATGGAATTTGTTGCTGCTACCATTGCTACCACTACTGCCTCCGCTGTCTGGCCTAGTAGTACGAAACTATAGTTAAATCGACATTTATACTCCGTTTTTCCCATAGCTTTTGTTGATATATTTATAATATGTTTAGATAGTAATAGTATGAGTTCAAATATAGACTGGACAGATGTTATTAAAAAGGAAGCAAGAGGATTAAATGATTATGATCTGGGTGAAGTCCAAGAGGTTTCTAATGGACTAATCCTAACTCAGAAAGGTATTGTAAACAAGGAAATTTTTAGTATCCCGCAAAGCATTGTTGCAAGCTACGATGGAAAGGTATTACGCTTCAGAATCTCAGAAGACGAGGCTACCAGCAAATATAAAAAATATTTTAAAAGAGATCCAAATGATATGGGTACAGATAATACTGAATTGGAGAATAAATCACCAAAGTTCGATGCTCCCAAGATTGATACGGTAATTGATAACGCAGTTGACGATACCTTGGAAGAGGCATTAATACCACCAACGGCAGAAGAAATGGAAATTGAAAAGAAAGTCCAAAAAGAACGAGCAGCCTTAGTAGATGAAGCTAATTCAGATATTACCATTACTAATGATAATCCTTCCTCGTATGTAGTGAATAATACAGAAGATACTCAATCCGAGATGGATGCGGATAAACAAGTTAGAGAACCGGTAAATTCAAAAGAAGATGTATCAGATCCTTTGAAAAAGGAAGAAGCTGGCATTTCATAGTTCTACAATTTTCCTGCTATAAGAAAAAGTCTGTTAATGGATATATCCACTAAAGAATCATCTAAATCCAATATCTATAACCTTACCATCAAAATCAAAAGTATTTTTACATTATTCAAGCGATGTTCTTATAATTTGTTATATTAGGCATAGTATGTCTCTTAACAAAGATGATAATAGAGTAGTAATTATTACTGGTTTGAGTCAAGGGATAGGGCAGTCAATTTTAAAAGATTTTGTAGAGTCTGGAACTAATGTTTTGGCTAATTCACCTAATGAGCAAGAGTTAAAAAAAATAGTTTCAAGTATTTCAGATTTAAATGATTATGATAATAACAATAGAATATCATATCTTGTAGGCGACATCACTGAAAAAGGATTTGCTGAAGTATTAATGGAAGAAGCAATAAAAAAATGGGGAAGAATTGATATCTTAATCAATAATGCAAAAATAACTAACAATCCCAAGATAAAGTGTGATGATGAAGTTATATCTGAAAATAAACAACAGCAACGAGAACAGCCATCTTCATATTTTGTGCCCGAAGAGTATGAAACGTCGGATCCAATGATAGGAGGTATATATTATTGTATCAAAGCAGCAGTAACTCGGATGTTATCTAATAATGACGGCAACGCCACTATTATTAACATATCGTCTTGTCAGGGATGTCTGTCCCAGCAATCTGTCAATTCCTATAGAGAAGATAATTTTGGAGTAGATCCATATGTTGATTCCATGGCTCGAATCGAAACTTTAACAAAGTCAATTGCTTTACAGTTAGCAGATAAAGGAATAAGAGTCAACGGAATTGTACCTGGTCTTGTGCTTGACGATATAGATGATGAATTAGTTAAGGATGTAAATAAAAGAAATTACAAAGAGAATGAAGTTCCTTTAGGAAGGATCGCTAAACCGCAGGAAATATCTAGGGCAGTCCTTTTCCTAGCCTCAAAGGAAGCTAGTTACATAACTGGAGCAATGATCCCTGTGGATGGAGGTTTAATGCTAAAGCGTCCTAATTATTTCGTGGAAGTAATTTAGTTGTACCATACACACA
>LLBY010001394.1_pt3 | contig 19857 bp, 12 predicted proteins | sample 1489401 | NCBI WGS metagenome assembly LLBY01 (sample SAMN04092656, study PRJNA295927) | soil metagenome | biome: Soil prokaryotic community; feature: Bulk soil; isolation source: soil from tomato rhizosphere | host: tomato cultivar Hawaii 7996 | place: South Korea | collected 2011-11-01 | reverse complement strand
CTGTTTTCTGGAAATTTTTTATTCATTTGCCGATGCTCGTTAGTTATTAGTCGAATTTTTGATTTTTAAGATTAATAAAAGGCTTAATTTTATTAATGTAATTAAAAACATGCTAATAAAATGATAAAAGAAGGTATCCATTTTAAAGAAGCCGGAAAATTTGAAGAAACCCGTTTTGAGAAAATCCATAATGTTATTTTCAATTCTTCACAAGAAGCGTCTGTTTTAGTAGCGCAAGAAATTGCAAATTTAATTCTTAGGAAAAGTGAGTTAAATGAATTTTGTGTCTTAGGACTGGCAACAGGATCTTCACCAATAAAAGTTTATGAAGAACTTGTACGCATGCATAAAGAAGAAGATTTGAGTTTTAAAAATGTGGTAACTTTTAATTTAGACGAATATTACCCTATGGATAAGGATAATATTCAGAGTTATTTCCATTTTATGCATGAACATCTTTTTAACCATATAGATATTCTTCCTGAAAACATTAATATTCCAGATGGTAAGGTAAGTAGTGAAGATTTACAACAATATTGTATCGATTATGAAATGAAAATCAAATCTTATGGAGGATTGGATTTTCAATTGTTGGGAATCGGCAGAACAGGCCATATAGGGTTTAACGAACCAGGATCCCATATTAATTCCGGAACAAGAAGTATTACTTTAGACCATGTAACACGTATAGATGCCGCACCATCATTTTTAGGAATTGAAAACGTCCCTAGAAAAGCCATTACAATGGGAATTGGTACTATTAGAAACGCCAAAAGAATTGTGCTTTTGGGTTGGGGTGTTAGTAAGGCCGGAATTATAAAGCAAACAATAGAAGGCGAGATTTCCTCTCATGTTCCCGCAACGTATCTACAAGACCATAATAACACAACGTTTGTTTTAGATAACGAAGCTTCATCTGAATTAACAAGGGTAAAAACACCATGGCTGGTAAAATCCTGTGTGTGGACCGAAGAATTAAAATTAAAAGCTGTTGTATGGTTAAGTGAATTAACGGGGAAACCATTCCTTAAGCTAACAGATAAAGATTATAATGATAATGGCATGTCTAGTTTGCTAACAGAAGAAGGAACTGCATACGATTTAAACATTAAGATGTTTAATAAAATGCAGCATACCATTACTGGTTGGCCAGGGGGAAAACCAAATTCAGACGATAGCCATCGCCCGGAGCGTTCAATACCCACCAAAAAGAGAGTTATTATTTTTAGTCCACACCCAGATGACGATGTTATTTCTATGGGAGGCACTTTTGATAGGCTTGTAGAGCAAGGTCATGACGTGCATGTAGCTTATCAAACATCTGGAAATATTGCAGTGTCTAATGAAGAAGCTTTAAAGTTCGCTGAGATTTCCATGGCTTTAAATAAAAATTCAAGCGAATCGGTAAACATTATAAACTTTTTAAAGAATAAATCTGAAAATGATATTGATTCTATAGAAGTTAGAAAACTAAAAGGATTAATAAGGCGAAGTGAATCTTTGGCAGCCACGAGATATTTGGGGTTAAAAGATTCTAATGTTCACTTTTTAGATCTCCCTTTTTATGAAACCGGCACCATAAAGAAAAACAACCTTTCAGAAGCTGATGTGGACATTATGTGTCATATCATTGAAACCATAAAACCACACCAAATTTATGCTGCTGGCGATTTAGCAGATCCACACGGAACCCATAAAGTTTGTCTAGATAGCCTATTTGAAGCTTTAAGGAGGCTAAAACATAAGGATTATATGAATGATTGTTGGGTTTGGTTATACCGTGGTGCTTGGCATGAGTGGGATTCTTATCAAATTGAAATGGCTGTTCCTATGAGCCCAGATCAGGTACTTAAAAAACGACATGCCATTTTTTATCACCAATCCCAAAAAGATGGTGTCATGTTTCAAGGAGATGACTCTAGAGAGTTTTGGGTTCGTGTTGAAGATAGAAATAGACTAACAGCAAAAAAATATAACGATTTAGGCTTAGCGGAATATGCCGCCATTGAAGCTTTCAAACGTTATTATTTTTAAACCATATTAAGCAATTGTTTTTGTTTAGATTAATAGTAAGTACCCTTAAGAAGAAAGAGGCTGTCTGAAAAGGCAGCCTCTTCAATTTGTTGTCATTTGTCTATAGTCTATTTTCTTTCAGCAAAGCGATCTTGAATCTTTAACCGGACACTCATGTTTATAATTATATGGACGAATTCAATATTTTTTGTTTCACTTCATCAATATAAGACCTGCCTATGACATATCTAAGACCTTCAATTTCTATGCTATTTCCTTCTACGGCATCAATTTTATCAATCGCAATGGTGTAAGATCGGTGGATTCTTATAAAATCCCTTTCTGGCAATAAGTTGGTGAAATCCGTTAGGGTGCTGTGTACTATATATTTGCCTGTTAAGGTGTTTATTTTTAAGTAGTCTTTCAAGCTTTCTATAATTAAGATTTCATCTAAAAAGATTTTTTTCATTTTCTTTTTATCAATCTTCACGAAAATATAAGGGCGTTCTTTGGTGCTTTCCAATGGTACTTTACTAACAATATCGAGCCTTCTGTTGATTTTATTTAGAGCTTTCATGAATCTAGGGAACTCAATAGGTTTCACCAAATAGTCTAAAACATCTAGTTCGTAGGTTTCTATTGCAAATTCATCGTAGGCACTGGTAATGATTAACAAAGGAGGATTTACTAAGCTTTTTATGAAATTAATACCATCTAATACGGGCATGTTAATATCTAGAAAGATGACATCGACATGGTTACTTTTTAAAAAATTTAAACCATCAATGGCATTGCTAAATGAGGTTACCAATTCAAAGTCTTCAATTTTTTCTAAGTAGTTTTTAATAACATTAATAGCTAATGGCTCATCATCTATAATCAAACACTTTATTTTCATTTCTAATTAATATTATTAAAGTCAGGTTAGTTTAATGGATGTTTTAAAAGAATGAACATATTATGGACTCATCTTGACTTTTTTCAATTGGCTGCAAAATAATCTTTTTACCCCATATTTTGCCTTTTTTTTACCCCGTAGCGCTGCTATGAAGTGCTAAAAAGCTAAAATCCGGAAAAAAATCTCTATTTTTCGCTTCAATCAAAAAAGTCAAGATGAGTTCTTTTTTAAGATACTCTTATTATAAGTTTAACAACAAAATTATTCTTTTTACTTTTTATGCTTAGCTTATAATCGTTTCTGTTATAGCCTAATTCAAGTCTTTTCTTTACATTTTCGATGCCTATTCCACTAGACTTGCTTAGGTTTTCTTCGTATTTTGTAGTTGTGGGCATGGGATTTGAGATTGTAAAATAAAGAAAATCTTCTTTAATTTTAAAAATAATATCAATTTTTACTTTTCCAATGTTTTTGTTGACACCATGCTTGAAAGAATTCTCAACAAAGGACAGCAGTAAGATAGGTGCAATTTCTTTGTCCTGAATATCGCCGGAAATAGACATATTTACTTCTAAACGTTCATCATGCCTAATTCTTTCCAAGTCTAGGTAGTTTTGAATGCAAAGTATTTCGTTTTCTAATGTTTGACGCTTATTTTTAGTTTCGTAAAGCATATAGCGCATCATTTCAGAAAGCTTTAAAATTACTTTAGGTGTTTTATTGGACTTTTCAACAGCTAACGAATAAATGTTGTTAAGGGTATTAAAAAAAAAGTGGGGAGACACTTGCGATTTTAAAAAAAGCAACTCGGTTTCTAGTTGGGATTTTTCAAGATCGGTGACCCTTTTATGCTCTTTTAAAAAGTCTAGTGTTATTTTAATCGCTGTGGCAAATGTAACGACGTAAAGTTCGCCAATCATCATCTCAATGGTATAGTTAAGTGTTAATTTATCTATAGGTTGAGGTCCTTCTGGCCAAACATTTTGATCTAATAATAAATACGTGAGATTAAACTTTACAATAACCATGATAAATATGGCCGACAAAACCGAAAGTATATATAATGCATATCTTCTTTTGTATACTAAGTAGGGCATAAGCACTAGAATATTCAAATAGCACAACGTCATGTGAATCGGAAACCCAATTAAGTTGGATTTTAATGAATATAGATAATCATTAAAATAGCTTCCCCAACGAAATGTATTGAACAAAAAATAGATTACCCAAAATATGATATGATAATGTATTGGGATTTTATAAAACTTATTAGAATTGAAAATCATTATACAAAGATTGATTGGTTGTCACTGCTTTTTTTGATGTTTAGCTTAGTTAATATGTTGTCCGTCTAAATAACTTTTAATAATGTTTAAATTTATGAAAATTTAGACTTAAATTCAGATAGTTTTTACATGAAGAACATTCTCTTATTAGTTTTATTTACTGTTTCGGTTATAAGTTGTAATAAAAACACCGGTAATAGTAACAATAAAAATCCGCTTTTAGTTAACCATGTAGATCCTTTTATAGGAACAGGTGGTCATGGGCATACCTACCCTGGGGCAACAGTTCCTTTTGGCATGCTACAAGTAAGCCCCGATAATGGGATTTCAAATTGGGATTGGTGTTCGGGGTACCATTATTCCGATTCTATTGTTGTTGGTTTTAGCCATTTACATCTAAGCGGCACAGGTATTGGCGATTTAGCCGATGTGTTGTTTATGCCAACAAATAAAGTGATAGACTTAACAATACAGCCAACTTCCAGAGATTCATTTCCGTACAAATCATCATATAGCCACAAGAACGAAATGGCTACTCCAGGATATTACCAAGTCTTTCTCGAAGACCCTAAAATAAATGTAGAATTAACAACTTCAGAACGCACAGCTTATCATAAATATACCTTTGCTGAAAATGATAAACAAGCTTTAATTATAGATTTAGGTTTTGCCATCAATTGGGATAAAGCAACAAAAACAGCTATCACCATTGAAGATAATAACACCATAAGTGGCTATAGGTTTAGTACAGGTTGGGCAAAAAATCAAAAAGTGTTTTTCGTGGCAAAATTTTCCAAACCAATTTCCAAACATCTTTTGTTTGCCGATGGAAAACCAATTGCCAGTACGACCATTGAAGCAGAAAAAGTAGCATCACAGCTGTTTTTTGAAGCTGAAAATAATAAGGAACTAGTAGCAAAAGTAGCACTCTCATCGGTTAGTGTTGCCAACGCAAAAGACAACTTAGATACAGATGGATTTAATTTTGAAAGTGTAAAAAATCAAGCTCAAACAACTTGGAATGAGGCATTGTCAAAAATAGTGGTAGAAACGCCCGTAGATTCTTTAAAAACCATGTTCTATACAGCCATGTACCATGCACAATTGGCACCGGTAATTTACAGTGATAAAAACGGCCAATTTAGAAAGGAGAATGATAGTATTGAAACGGCAACAAACTATACAGCGTATTCCACCTTATCCCTTTGGGATACGTTTAGAGCCGAAAACCCTCTATTGACAATTATAGCTCCAGAAAGAGTATCAGATATTGTTAATTCCATGTTGGCCTATTACGAAACTAAAAAAATATTACCCGTTTGGACGCTTTATGCAAACGAAACCAATACCATGACAGGGTATCATTCCATTCCCGTAATATTAGATGCTTATATAAAAGGAATAAAAGGCTTTGATGCTGAAGCGGCTTACGAAGCTATGAAAACAACCATGATGCAAGACGAGCGCGGATTGAATTTCTATAAACAATACGGCTACATTCCATATAATTTATTGGACGAATCGGTAACCATAACTTTAGAATATGCTTTTAATGATTGGTGTGTAGCACAAATGGCAAAAGCTTTGGGAAAAGAAGCGGATTATCAGTTTTTTCTAAATCGTTCTAAAGCCTACCAATATTTATTTGATCCGGCAACAGGATTTATGCGTGGAAAATCAGAAGACGGAAAATCATGGAACGAACCTTTTGATGCCAAACATTCCAACCATAGAGAACAAACCGATTATACCGAAGGCAATGCATGGCAACACAGTTGGTTTGTACCCCATAATGTAGAAGATTTTATTTCATTACACGGAAACGATACCATTTTTACAAATCGTTTGGAACAGTTGTTTACAGAGAGTTCTGAAATTACTGGTGATAACATATCTGCCGATATTACTGGGCTAATAGGTCAATATGCACACGGTAACGAACCAAGCCACCATATAGCCTATATGTTTAATAAAGCAAATAAGCCTTGGCGAATGCAGTTTTGGGTGCACCATATTTTAAATACACAATATAATACCACACCTAATGGGTTAAGTGGCAATGAAGATTGTGGACAAATGTCTGCTTGGTATGTGTTTAGCAGTATGGGGTTATACCCCATGAACCCAGCTTCGGGAGTATACGAAATCGGAAGTCCAATTTTTGAAAAAGCAACCATAAAGCTTCCTGAAGGCAAAACCTTTGTTATTGAAGCTGAAAACGTTTCAAATCAAAATTTTTACATTCAATCGGCGACGCTAAACGGTGTAGATTTTAATCAAACGTCCATTTCACATCAACAAATAATGCAAGGTGGTATTTTACGTGTTGTTATGGGATCCAGTCCTAATAAAAATTGGGGATTAACTAATAACAAAAGAGGCTGATGAATATTATAGACGTATCAATAATATTAGGTTATATATTATTAACAGTAGGTGTTGGAATCTGGATTTCTAAAAAAGCATCCGTTGGTTTGGACGAATATTTCCTTGGTGGAAAATCTATAAAATGGTATTACCTAGGTTTAAGTAATGGTTCGGGAATGTTTGACGTATCTGGAACTGCATGGATGGTTGGAATTCTGTTTTTATACGGCGTTAAAAGTTTTATGTTTATGTGGCTTTGGCCTATTTGGAACCAAATTTTTGTTATGATGTTCTTAGCCGTTTGGATAAGACGATCTAATATTATGACTGGCTCTGAATGGATTTTAACACGCTTCGGAAATGACAAGGCAGGTAAAGCATCGCATATCATCGTTGCTATTTTCGCTATCGTATCGGCAATTGGGTTCATCGCTTATTTTTTTGAAGGCATCGGTAAATTTATGACTATCATTTTGCCTTGGGATTTTGCATTGTCTTTTGGTGATACAAATGTCTTAACATCACAACAATCGTACGCTTTAATGATTATTTTTTTAACGACTATTTATACAGTTAAAGGAGGTATGTTTTCGGTAGTAGCTACAGAGGTATTACAATATATTATTATGGTTGTTGCAGGAATGTTGGTTGCTGGATATACTTTCTTTGAGTTTAGTGATATACAGATAACATCGGTAATTAGTGATGAATGGAAGAATGTCTTTTTTGGTTGGGAACTTGATGCACAATGGAATCAAAAATACCAAGCTTTTAATAATTTAATAGATTCCGAAGGGTATAAAATGTTTGGGGCTTTTATAGGAATGTCACTCTTTAAAGGTTTTTTTGCAAGTATTGCAGGCCCTACGCCAAGTTACGATTTGCAAAGAATCCTTTCAACCAAATCAGTAAAAGAAGCGGCTTACATGAGTGGTTTTACAAATCTGATTTTGTTTATTCCAAGATATTTAATGATTGCAGGTATCGTCGTTATTGCTTTGGTAACCTTGGCTCCTGAAATGAATGCCGATGCGTTATTAAATGGAGGCGATCTAGAAATTTTATTGCCAAAAGTCATTAATTTTCATGTGCCGGTAGGAATTAAGGGCTTGTTGTTGGCAGGTTTATTGGCGGCATTTATGTCCACATTTTCAGCCTTTGTAAATGCGGGACCAGCATACATTGTAAATGATATTTATAAAAAATACTTTAAATCGGAAGAAACAAATGCACATTATATAAAAGTAAGTCATATTGCTTCTTTTCTAGTTGTTGGTTTTGGGGTGTTTATGGGTTTTTTTGCTAATTCCATTAACTCCTTAACATTATGGATAACCAGCGCATTATTTGGAGGTTATGTAGCAGCAAACTTTTTAAAATGGATTTGGTGGCGTTTTAATGGTTGGGGCTATTTCTATGGAATGGCTTCAGGATTGGTTATTGCAACCTTACAGTTTTTATTGGACCAAAACAAAGCAAATTTGGAAGTAGACACTTGGCTGTACTATTTAGCTCAAATGTCTGCAATTTACGTCTTTCCCATCATTTTTGCGGTGTCATTATTAGGCTCTTTTTTAGGAACTTTTTTAACTCCTGCAACAAATATTGAGGTACTTAAGTCCTTTTATGCCAATGTACGTCCTTGGGGTTGGTGGCATCCCATTTATAAAATACTAAAAAAGGAGGATGAAACTTTTGAAAAAAACAACGAATTTGCAAGGGATATGTTGAATTGCGTTATAGGGATTGTTTGGCAGTCAAGCATGATTTTACTTCCTATATATCTCCTAATTAGAGATTATCCACAAACAATAGTTTCATTAACTGTATTTTTGATTACTTCAGTCATTTTGAAATACACATGGTTAGATAAAGTAAAAAAAATACCAAATTAGAACACAGAATTTTTTGTTGAGTAAGAAAAAGTAAAGTTTAATAATAAATAAATATAAAAGTGAGTACAATTCCTTGGCAAGATAGACCAAACAATAGCAACGAGGTTATTTGGAGATATTCCAATAATCCAATTATAGACCGCTATGCCATACCATCATCCAATAGTGTTTTTAATAGTGCTGTTGTGCCTTTTGGTGATGGCTTTGCAGGTGTTTTTCGATGCGATAACAAAGCGGTACAAATGAATATTTTTGCTGGTTTTAGTAAAAATGGTATCGATTGGAATATCAATCACGAACCCATAGTAATGCAAGCGGGTAATACCGAAATGATAGCATCTGATTATAAATACGATCCCCGAGTTGTTTTTATTGAAGACCGCTATTGGATAACGTGGTGTAATGGGTACAACGGACCAACAATTGGTATTGGCTATACATTCGATTTTAAAGAATTTTTTCAATGCGAAAATGCTTTTTTACCTTTTAACAGAAACGGCGTATTGTTTCCACAGAAAATAAATGGAAAATATGCCATGTTAAGCCGCCCAAGTGATAACGGACACACGCCTTTTGGTGATATTTACATTAGTTACAGTCCAGATATGAAGTACTGGGGAGAACACCGATGCGTTATGAAAGCAGCAGCTTTTGAAGATAGCGCGTGGCAATGTGCCAAAATAGGAGCAGGCCCCATCCCGATTCTAACCAACGAAGGCTGGCTCATGATATATCACGGTGTCATTAAAACATGTAACGGGTTTCGTTATGCCATGGGTGCCGCTTTATTGGACGAAAACGAACCAGATAAAGTAAAATATAGAACGCAGCCTTATTTATTAGGGCCTGCCGTATCTTACGAACAAACTGGCGATGTTCCCAATGTAGTATTTCCATGTGCAGCATTACACGATATAAAAGAAGATAAATTGGCAATTTATTATGGAGCTGCAGATACCGTTGTAGCCATGGCATTTGGTAAATTAAGTGAAGTTGTTGCGTTTACAAAAAACAACAGTTTATAATAAAGTATGTACGTGAAATTAAGAGTCTCATTAATAGCAATTTTTTCTATATCCTTGTTTGGTTGCGCACAACCAAGCAAGGTTATTATTCCCCAAAGTTATACGGCTTACAAAACAGCAGGTACTATCGTTATTGATGGTGATGACTCGGACAATGCTTGGAACAAAGCAGCATGGACACCCCTTTTTGTCGATATTGAAGGAGAAAAAGTGCCAAAATACAGTACCAAGGTAAAAATGCTTTGGGATAATCAATACTACTACATCCTTGCGAAAATAGACGAACCACATGTTTGGGGCTATTTAAAACAACGGGACACTATTATTTTTTATAATAACGATTTTGAAGTGTTTATAGACCCCGATGGTGATACCCATAATTATTATGAATTAGAAATAAATGCCCTAAATACAGTTTGGGATTTGTTCATTAGCAAACCATATAGAGAAGATGATCATGTTGTTTTAAACGATTGGACTTTAACGGGATTAAAATCGGCAGTTAAAGTTAACGGAACCATTAACAACCCTACTGATATTGATCAAGGATGGATCCTGGAAATAGCGATTCCTTGGGCTGCCTACAAAACGTCCTATTACGACCAAAACGTTCCAGAAAATAAATTTTGGCGTGTAAATTTCTCTAGAGTTAATTGGCAACACGCTGTTTCTAATGGCAAATACATGCGTAAAAAAGATAATAAAGGTGATTTTTTACCAGAATACAATTGGGTATGGTCGCCCATGGGTGTCATTAATATGCACGAACCCGAAAAATGGGGTTATGTGTATTTTTCTTCAAAAGAAACTGCTGAAGGTGCTACCTTTTCCATGCCTCCAGATGAAAAACTAAAATGGGAGTTATATAGTATTTATAGAGCACAAAAAAAACGTGAAACAAATACCACTCCAATGAATAGTATTTCAAAGCATGAAGTTGTTATTGATGGTAAAACCATTCCTGTAAAGTTAGAAGCACATATCTCTGGATTTAATATTTCGGCAAAGAGTCCTTTTTCAAATAAAACCTTAATCATAAAAGAAGATGGCAAAATCATATCAAAATAAAACCCTGAAAAAATTATATAGATTATTAATTTTCGTATTGCTAGTAAGTGTGTTTTCTTGCGTAAATAAAGAGGCTAACAATACTCAGATAGCTGAAAATAGCACTACTGGCACAAATACATCTTTCAAATTTGGTGTATGGATTACAGCCGATGCAAAACGCTCAAATAATGAGTACGCTACCGAATTTGAGAGGTATAAAAACGGCGGTATAGATGAGGTTTTAATAAACACGGAAACAGATCCAAAACTTTTACAAAGACTTGTAAACGTCGCTAAAGAAAAAGGTTTAAAAGTACATGCTTGGATTATGGCAATGAACCGACCCGGAGATTCCGTAGCGCTCCAACATCCAGATTGGTATATGGTGAGTAGAGATGGAAAATCATGTTTTGATACGCGTCCTTATGTAGATTATTACCAGTGGCTATGCCCAACAAGAAATGAATCGAGAAACCATGTATTAAGTCTGGTTGAAGGTTTGGCTAAAGTTGATGGTATTGAAAGTGTACACTTAGATTATATTCGTTTCCCGGATATTTTTTTACCAATTGGCCTACTTCCAAAATATAATTTAGTTCAAGATTCTGAAATGGCCGAATACGATTTTTGCTATTGTGATACATGTATTAAGGCATTTGAAAAAATACACCATAAAAACCCTAAAGAGAGCAACAACACCGCCATCGATATGGAATGGAAAAACTTTAGGTTGAATGCTATAAAATCGGTAGTAGATGACGCTTATAAGATAGTGCATAGTCATAATAAAAAACTAACAGCGGCTGTGTTTCCTTATCCGGAAATGGCCGACCACATGGTGCGCCAACGTTGGGATAAATGGGATATAGACGAAGTTTACCCAATGATCTATCATGGTTTTTATAACGAAGAAATTGATTGGGTGGCATATGCTACACAACAAGGTGTGACAGATTTAGAATGCAAACAAACAAACGTAAATACGGGGGTTTATTTACCAGCATTCAAATCGGAAGATGAATTAAAACAAGCTATTTTATTGGCAAAAGAAAACGGTGCCAAAGGAGTAGCCTTTTATGATGGAACAGGATTGTCAGATGGTTATTTAAAAGTCATTAAGACTGTAAAAGCATCAATGGAATAGTTGTAAATTAAAAACTTTTAGTACGTGACAAAAATCCAAATATATTCAGATGTCAGTCTGAGCGCAGTCGAAGACATTGGAAACATTGCTTTTAATCACATTTCGCAAGCTGTGCTTTTATCTTCAAATAAAAATATATTTTCGTTTTCGATAGTACGCAATGTAATATTCTTCAATTTTTATCATGGACTAAATTAATAAGCATTAAACATGGAAAACAAACAATCGTATCGGTCATCGTTTATTTTACTCACTGTTTTATTTTTTCTATGGGGATTTATAACAGTATTGGTAGATTCTTTAATTCCCCGCCTACGGGAATTATTTACCTTAACATATTTTCAAGCAGGATTGGTACAATTTGCGTTTTTTGGAGCTTATTTTTTGCTCTCCATACCAGCAAGCTACATTCTTTCAAAGATAGGCTATAAAAAAGGGATTGTTCTAGGGCTATTAACCATGGCATTGGGTTGCTTGTTGTTTTATCCAGCGGCGTCCTATCGGGTTTTTGGTGTTTTTATGTTGGCTTATTTTATTTTGGCAGCAGGAATGACTGTTTTGCAAGTGGCAGCTAATCCGTTTGTTGCAGTGTTAGGTCCCGAAGAGGGTGCTTCAAGCCGTTTAAATCTGTCTCAGGCATTTAATTCTTTAGGAACTGCAATTGCCCCCGCCGTAGGCGCTCTTTTTATTTTAAGTGATGTCATAAAGAACAAAGATGAAATAGCCATTTTAGATAGTTATGCTAGAGAAACATATTTGGCATCCGAAGCCACCGCAGTACAAACACCTTTTTTAGGGTTAGCCATATTTATAGGCTTAATAGCGGTTGTTTTTTCGTTTTCAAAATTACCTAAAGTTATTACCGAAGCATCAACAGGAACTTATAGACAGGCTTTAAATAACAAAAAACTCATGCAAGGCGTATTGGGGATTTTTTTCTATGTTGGAGCTGAGGTAGCAATTGGCAGCTATTTGGTAAACTATTTTTTAGATATGAATCTGGTTTCTGTGATAAAAGACAACCAGATTATGAAGTTTATTGCAGAAGCCATTCTTAATTCTGGAATAGCAGAAAACGATAATAAAGCCATTGTAGGGGTATTTGTAACATTCTATTGGTCTGGAGCCATGATTGGGCGTTTTATAGGAGCGTACCTTACTAAAAGTATTAAGCCGGGAAAAGTGCTTGCTTTTTTTGCATTCATGGCTATTACACTCATTTTAGTATCTATTTATACAACTGGTTTGGTAAGTATGTGGAGCATTCTAGCAGTGGGGTTATTTAATTCCATTATGTTTCCTACCATATTTACATTAGCCATCGATGGTATAGGGGATTTAAAACCAAAAGCATCTGGTTTATTATGTACAGCAATTGTAGGTGGTGCACTGATTCCACCGTTTTTCGGATATTTATCAGACATCATCGAGTTCAAAAATGCCCTATTGTTTATTGTTGCTTGTTATACCTACATCGTGTGGTTTGGCTACAGAAACACGAAACGCCCATGAGAATGGCACACACACGAGGATGATTATTCGGAGCGTTCCATGTGACCATTGAAAAACAAATAAAATAATACAGATGAAACTTTATTCTTATGAAACGTAGAAATTTTATTGAGAAAATAGCTTTAAGTGGGATCGCTTTAAGTACTGTAACAGGATGTCATGAAGTCGTTAAGAAAGAAACAGATGGATTAACAGATTTAAAGACAAAGAAAAAACCTGTGGTTGTTTCGACATGGAACCATGGTTTACCTGCTAATGCCGAAACATGGAAACAATTAAAAGCAGGGAAATCAGCCTTAGATGCCATTGAAGCAGGAATGAAAATCCCTGAAGCCGATCCCAATATCCGCAGTGTAGGTTATGGTGGCTACCCCGACCGAGAAGGCAAGGTTACGCTGGATGCTTGTATTATGGATCATAACAGTAATTGTGGTTCGGTTTCTTTTTTAGAAGGGATTATGCATCCTATTTCAGTAGCTAAGAGAGTCTTGGAAAATACACCTCACGTGATGTTATCAGGTGAAGGCGCTTTACAATTTGCTCTATCGGAAGGTTTCAAAGTGCAAAATTTGTTAACGCCAGAATCGGAGAAAGATTGGAAAAAATGGCTCGAAGCCTCAAAATATAAACCCGTAATCAATATCGAAAATCATGACACGATTAGTATGCTCATGATTGATGATGACGGAAATCTTGCTGGCGGTTGTACCACAAGTGGCGCTGCCTGGAAAATGCACGGACGTGTTGGCGATTCGCCAATCATTGGTGCAGGCCTTTTTCTAGATAACGAAGTCGGTGCAGCCGCAGCAACAGGATTGGGAGAAGCGGTGATTCGAACTGCCGGAAGCGCCATGGTGGTCGAATTAATGCGTCAAGGAAAATCGCCATTCGAAGCCTGTAAAGAAATTACGGAGCGGATTTATAATAAACATAAAAACCACAAAGACATGGCATATTTGCAAGTGGGTTTTATTGCTCTGAATAAAAATGGTGAACATGCAGGTTATAGTTTACGCTCAGGTTTCAACTACGCCGTTTGTGATGATGAAAAGGGTAATAGGATGGAAGACGCACAGTTTAAAATGACTTGGGATAAGTAAGAGAATTAATTAATGACAAAAATCCTTTTCATAATTACGTTTATGTTTTCAGCAGTAGCTTCTAATGCTCAGGAGACTATTCCTTATTGGCAAAATGAAAAAATCAATGAGGAACATAGAGAACCCATGCATGCTGCTTATTTTGTTTATGAAAATGAAGTTTTGGCTGCAAAAAAGGATTGGAAACTTTCAAAAAACTATTTAGATATAAATGGATTGTGGAAGTTTAAATATGTTGCAAGTCCGAATGATTTACCCAACGGTTTCGAGAAAAGTGATTTTGATGATACCAAATGGGATGATTTTACAATCCCTGCCAACTGGGATGTAAACGGTTATGGATATCCCATTTATACGAACACAACCTATGATTTTGCTAAATATATTGCAGTAAATCCACCTCAAGTTCCTGAAAAATACAATCCGACAGGCGTGTATAGAAGAGAAGTTACAATAGATAAAAATTGGGAAGAAAAAGAAATTTTTCTGCACGTGGGAACAGCCAAATCCAATCTTATGGTTTGGGTAAATGGAACTTATGTTGGTTATGGTGAAGATGGCAAATTGCCACAGGAATTTAATATAAGCCACTATGTAAAAACAGGTCAAAACAGCATCACCTTAAAAGTAATGAAATGGAGTGATGGCTCGTATCTGGAATGTCAGGATTTTTGGCGCATGAGTGGCATTACAAGGGAAAGTTATCTGTATGCTCGAAATAAAGTGCATATAAAAGATATTGAAATCATTCCTGATTTAGATGCTTCTTATGTAAATGGCACTTTAAAAACTGCAGTAGAATTATCGGATTTACATAAAAAAGACAACCCTACCTTAGAAGTACAACTGAAGGATGGACCAACAATTTTGGAAACCAAAAGCTTAAAACTGGATGCATCCAAAAAGAAAGTCGCTTTTGATTTTGCGGTTAGTAATCCGAAAAAATGGAGTGCTGAAATCCCAAATCTATACCAAGTCAATTTTCTTTTGAAAGATAAAAAAGGAAATGTTCTTGAAGTCATTCCGCAAAATGCAGGTTTTAGAAAAGTAGAAATTAAAGGAGGTCAACTTTTGGTGAATGGTCAAGCCGTTTATATAAAAGGAGTCAATCGTCAGGAAACCGATCCAGTGACGGGACAAACCATTTCGAAGGAACGCATGGAAGAAGATATTAAGCTTCTTAAACAATACAATATCAATGCTGTCCGAATGTCTCATTACCCCAATGATGACTATTTTTATGAACTGTGCGATCAATATGGGATTTATTTAGTAGATGAAGCCAATTTAGAATCTCACGGCATGGGATATGAAACGGACAAAACTTTGGGAAACAAACCCAACTGGGAATTGGCACATTTACAACGTATTCAGAGAATGGTGGAACGGGATAAAAATCATCCGTCAATCATCATTTGGAGCATGGGAAATGAAGCCGGTAATGGCTATAATTTTTATCGCGCCTATTTGTGGTTGAAAGATAGAGACGCTTCAAGACCGATACAATACGAAAGGGCTTCTTTTGCCGGGTGGGATGGAAAAAGTATGAAGTTCGATTGGGATTCGGATATCATCAATCCGCAATACAGTGCTCCAACAGCCATGGAAGCATATATTCAAGCCAATCCAAATCCGGAGCGTCCTTATATTTTGAGTGAATACGCACATGCCATGGGAAACTCCATGGGTAATTTTAAAGACTATTGGAATGTGTTTCGGGCACACAAGAATTTTCAAGGTGGTTTTATTTGGGATATGATTGACCAATCCGTTTATAAAACAAGGGAAGACGGAACCAAGGTTTTTGCTTATGGAGGTGATTTTGGACCAAAAGATGTTCCGAGTGATAATAACTTTCTAAACAATGGTGTTTTTAATCCAGAGCGACAACCACATCCGCATGCTTTTGAAATGCGAAAAGTATATCAAAACATACTCACTTCTTGGGAAAATAAAGACACAGCAACAATAAAAGTGTTTAACGAATTTTTCTTCAAAGATTTGTCGAATGTGCGGTTGCACTGGGAATTGGTTTTGGATGGTGTTGTAGATAGTAAAGGAAACATTGAGACTTTGGACATTGATCCGCAAGAATCCAAGAATTATGTTTTGCCTATTTCGATAAAAGGGAAAACCTTTCAAGAAGCTTTTGTCAATGTGAGTTATCAGCTTAAAGACGCAGAACCTTTTTTACCTAAAGATTTCGAAATCGCTACCGAACAATTACACTATAAAGGCCATTGGAAAAATGATATAAAAGTTGCAGGAGCAAATAAGATGTTGGTTGAGAAAACAGCTAATAGTATTACATTCAAAAGTGATGAAACCAAAATCACTTTCGATAAAAAAACAGGCTTTATTTCGGAGTACACTTTCGAAAACCAAACTATTTTGAAGGAAGGTTATCAATGGCGTCCCAATTTTTGGAGAGCGCCTAATGATAATGATTTCGGAGCCGGACTGCAGCGTCAATTATTGCCTTGGAAAGAAGCGATGCAAAACCCCATATTGTTGAGTTGGAATTACCAAGAAGCCAAAGACCATACCATTGTGGTAAAAGCAAATTATAGTCTGCCTCAAGTGTCTTCCGAATTGATTTTACAGTATGAAATTAATAGTAATGGTGAACTCAGCGTTCAACAACAATTAAACATTGATAAAACCCAAGAGGTGCCTATGTTGCCCCGATTTGGAATGGAGATTGTCTTGCCAAAAGCCTTCAATACCTTGCAATATTATGGCAAAGGACCACGCGAAAACTATATGGATAGGAATTATAGCGCTCCAGTTGGGCTCTACAATCAAACGGTTTCGGAGCAATATTATCCATATATCCGACCACAAGAAACAGGAAATAAAACGGCTATTCGCTGGTTGAATGTGTCGAATGACAAAATAGAATTATACGTCCAATCGAATGATTTATTGAGTATTACAGCACTGCATTTATTGACTGAAGATTTAGACGATGGATTGGAAAAAAATCAAAGAAATGCCGCCGATATCAAGGAACGGGATTTAACAAGTTTGAAAATAGATGACAAACAAATGGGTGTTGGTGGCATCGATAGTTGGCAATCTTGGCCCATGGAAAAATACCGACTTTTAGATAAAACCTACCAATATCAATTTAAACTAACGCCCTCAATAAAAGATTAATATGATAAAATTTAAATACATACTATTTACCACTTTGATGATTGTTTTTGCTTCCTGTGCCAAACAAAAAACAGTTACAGAAAAAGATATTCACATCATTCCTAAACCGGTCGAATTAAAACTGACGGAAGGTCGTTTTGATTTTACTGGAACAACCTCTTTTGTGGTTGTTAATGATGAACAAAAACATCTTGCGGAATCATTCATCAATACCTTTGAAAAGGCATCTGGCTGGAAACTCAATACAACTACAAAAAAGCCTAACACTAATTTTGTGTCATTCAACATAGACAACAACCTAAGTAAAGAGGAATACAAATTAGTTGTAAATAAAGACCATATTGAAATTACAGCTAAAGGACACGCAGGTTTTTTGTATGCTTTAGAAACCATACGCCAATTATTGCCTGAACAAATAGAGAGCAACAAGGTGGTTAGTAATACAGATTGGCATATTCCAGCCTTAACCATCCAAGATAAGCCTCGCTTTGTATATAGAGGTTTGATGCTCGATTTATCCCGTCATTTTTTTGATAAATCGTATATAGAAGCGACAATCGATCGTTTGGCGATGTTAAAAATGAATGTGCTGCATTTGCATTTGGTAGATGACCAAGGATGGCGAATTGAAATTAAAAAATATCCTAAGTTAACCGAAGTGGGTGCTTGGAGAGTCGATCAAGAAGATGTGATTTGGAATGCCAGACTCAGCGTTGATCCAGATGAAAAAGGAACCTATGGCGGTTTTTTAACTCAAGAGGAATTAAAAGACATTGTAAAATACGCAGCAACTAAAAACATTGAAATCATTCCAGAAATTGAAATGCCAGCACATGTGAGTTGCGCTATTGCGGCTTATCCAGAATTGGCTTGTTTTAATCAACGTATTGGCGTGCCATCGGGAGGGGTTTGGCCCATTACCGATATTTATTGCGCCGGAAAAGAATCGACATTCGAATTCTTACAGAATGTATTGGATGAGGTGATGGTTATTTTTCCATCCCAATACATCCATATTGGTGGTGATGAAGCTACTAAAACCAATTGGGAGAAATGTCCACATTGTCAAAAAAGAATGCAAGATGAAGGTTTGGAAAATGTGCGCGAATTGCAAAGTTATTTTGTAAAACGAATGGAAAAATACATCAATTCTAAAGACAAGAAATTAATTGGTTGGGACGAAATATTAGAAGGCGGATTAGCTCCTGAAGCCACAGTAATGAGTTGGAGGGGCACAGAAGGAGGCATTGAAGCTTCTCAACAAGGGCACGATGTCATAATGACACCGCAATCCCATTGTTATTTTGATCATTATCAAGGGCCACAAAATGAAGAACCCTTAGCTTTTGGTGGTTATACGCCATTGAGCAAAGTATATCAATTTGATCCTGTGGTTGATGCAATGAGTCCTGAGCAAGCCAAACATATTTTAGGAGGTCAAGCCAATTTATGGGCAGAATATATACCCACCACACAACAATCAGAGTACATGATTTTTCCACGACTAGCAGCAATGGCAGAGGTTTTATGGAGTCCGAAAGAAGCACGCAATTGGGATGACTTTACAACAAGATTGCCTTCCCTATTAGAGCGTTATGATTATTTAGGAATTAATTATTCAAAAAGTGCTTATTTGGTTGCTGCTTCATCTACAGCCGATTTAGAACATAAACAAGTAAAAGTGGTTTTGAAAAATGAATTCCCCAATGCAGATATTCGCTATGTTTTGGACGATAAAAATTTAGGAGAACAATCCACAAAATACACCGATTCTATTGCCATCAAGGAAACAACCATTCTAAAAGCTTCTTTGTTTAAAGAAGATAAGCCAGTGGGTAAAGTTTTTACTGATACCATTCAATTTCACAAGGCAGTAGGAAATACATTGAATTTTAAAACGCCTTATAATGAAAATTACAAAGGCGATGGGCCATTAAGTTTGGTTAATATTCTCAGAGGAAGCAAAAATTTTCATGACGGACAATGGCAAGCTTGGTTGGTTGATGATATGGAAGTGGTTATTGATTTAGAGAAGATTCAATCTATCAATCAAGTGACCGTTGGTTCCTTGGAAAATCAAGGTTCGGGCATTTATTTTCCAACGGCTATAAAAGTTTTCATTTCTAATGACGGAATCAGTTATAAAGAAGTTGGAGCAATAGAGCGTCCGTTTGCAATCAATTCAAATTCAGAATTGAAAGATTTTATAATCAGTTTTGAAAAAAGCAATGTGAGATTTGTAAAAGTCATAGCAAGCAACCTAAAGAAAAGTCCAAAAGGAGAAGATTCCTGGTTGTTTGTAGATGAAATTTTAGTTGAATAAAAAAAATAGTACATGACAAAAATCAAAATACATTGAGGTGTCAGTCTTAGCCTTTCGGCTGCGCTCAAGATAAACTAAAGTCGAA
>LLBY010011430.1_pt2 | contig 20033 bp, 17 predicted proteins | sample 1489401 | NCBI WGS metagenome assembly LLBY01 (sample SAMN04092656, study PRJNA295927) | soil metagenome | biome: Soil prokaryotic community; feature: Bulk soil; isolation source: soil from tomato rhizosphere | host: tomato cultivar Hawaii 7996 | place: South Korea | collected 2011-11-01 | reverse complement strand
TGGGTAAACTAAAAAGCTCATAATGTTTTTGATTAAAAATGGTTAAAAAAAGTGCAGTTATTAAAAAAAGTTATATTTGTTCACAAACCCTAAAGGTACAATGAAAAAACCACAACCTATATTATTAGTAGCTATATTACTATGTTTTGTTACAAAAGTTTATGGTCAAAAAAGAAATTATAAAATTACCAATGGCATAAGCATTACAGGAGCCATTACTAAGCTTGATATTGCGACCAATAATTTTACCACTAAACAAGGGGATGGCTTTTTAGGAGGCCTTAGTGCAACGGTTGATATTCCCCATAGATGGTACAATGTGAGTTTTGGTATNNAAAAACAAAATTTAAACAGTCTCTGAGTTATATTTGTTTTTTGTTAAGCCTAAAGATACAATGAAAAAAACTCAATTTGCCTTATTAGTAGTTATTATACTATGTTTTGTTACAAAAAATTTTGCACAAAAAAGAAATCACAGAATTACTAACGGAATAAGTATCACTGGAGCCATTACCAAATTTGATATTGCAACCACCAATTTTACTACTAAACAAGGTGATGGTTTTTTAGGCGGCTTTAGCGCAACAGTTGATATTCCCCATAAATGGTACAATGTGAGTTTTGGTATGCAACTTTCTGAAAGCACTATGGGCATTTCTGCAAGACCGGACGCTGTTGTTGCTAACAGTGAGTTTATTGACTATAAATTATTTGCAGCTCAAGTCGCCATATTGGGACACATTAAAGTAATTCCAGATTATTTTACCATAGATTTAGGACCCATGCTTCAATATAACAGTAAGTTGGAGTTAAAAGATAAAACCAAGGAAAGCTATTTTGTTGATAATTACAGCAATTTAATGACTAAAGACATTACCGATATTTCCCAATTTAATTTTAACGGCGCTATTGGTGCATCAGTAGGGTTGAAGTTTATTAAATTGAAAGCGCAATATATTTATGGCTTTACAAATATTTTGAAAAAACTTGAAAACCAAAATTTAGATACTGCAGGTGGTGATGCCCGATTTAAAGGCAACCAGAATATGCTGGTTTTGGGTGCTGTGGTTTCGTTTTAGAGGAATACTTTAAATGATGTTTCTTGAAGTTTTAACGACCTTTTGAAGGAGAAGTACGAGTAGTTTATTCCTTGTATTTATTTAGGTTTTTCTTTAAAAATTAAATCTATACTTAAAAATACACCAAATAGCTTTAAAGCCATCTTTCCATCCTATTTTTTTTCCTTCTTCATATGTTCTTCCATAATAGCTAATTCCAACTTCATAAATTCTTATTCCTTTTATTTTCGAAATTTTAGCAGTTATTTCAGGTTCAAATCCAAATCTATTTTCTTTAAGTTTAATTTTTTTTATTATTTCTGTTCGAAACATTTTATAACATGTTTCCATATCTGTTAAATTTAAATTTGTAAACATATTTGACAAAAAAGTCAGAAACTTATTTCCTATAGTATGCCAGAAAAATAAAACTCTATGCGGTTTACTTCCCATAAATCTTGAACCATAAACTACATCAGCAAAGTCCATAATGATAGGTTTAAGTAAATCATTATATTCTTGAGGGTCATATTCTAAATCGGCATCTTGAATCACTAGAAATTCACCTGTTGCCATATTAATTCCAGTGTGTAATGCTGCTCCTTTTCCTTTATTAATTTTGTGTTCGAAATAGGTTATTGGTAAAGTAGAATTACTTTGGAGATATCTATGAATAGCCCCTTTAGTATCATCTGAAGAACAGTCGTTTATTATAATAAGTTCTTTTTCTATTTTATTTATAAGTTCAACTTCTTTTATTTTATCTAAAATTTTATGAATTGTATTTTCTTCATTATAGACAGGTATTATTATAGATAGTTTATTTATGTTCATTTAATAGTTTAAGCGTTTTTTTAATTAAGTACAATGCAAATATTTCTGGTTCAATGATTTTTAATTAAGCCTCTTATAATTTTAAATTGTATTGAAAAGCGATATGCTTCTCCATGGTTAGAAAGTAAGATTAAAAACCTTTATAGGACGCTTCTTTTAATTCTTTTTTATACTAATCTGTAATTTTTATTTTTTGCCATATATGATGATATTAAATTTTCACATATAAGTGAAAACCAAATAGCAATTACTGGTGTAGCAATGTAAAACATTCTAGCTAATTCTACAGATAATAAAGCATGAATTAAAACAACAAATAAAAATATAACCATGTAAAAAGTTGTTTTTTGTTTTAATAAGATTCTTGTACTTTTTTTAAATAGAAAAATGAATAAGATCCCCCACAAACCACATATTGAAATTATTTCATAAACACCATGAAAAGAAAATAGTCGTTTTAAGGAAATAGAAATATTGTTCATGTGGTTAAAAGCGTTATCTAATCCTAATCCAGATATTGGTTTGCTATGCATATCTAAATAATATCTGAATGAGAAAACGATTAGTGCAGATATTGTAAATAATAGAACTTGTTTCCATTTATTTATTGATGAGAAGAAAAATATTATAGGGGCAATAAATATAAATGATTCTTTAGCCCAAGGACCAATAAATATAGTCAAAATTATTAGTTTTGAATTTTTTGTTTTTATGCCAAGTATTGTAGCTGCTATAATAATCAGATACAGGCTATCAACCATTGGAGTTCCTGCAAGGTATGATGTCCATCTACAAGTAAGGACGCTTAATAGCCCAATAATTGCAGGTAGAAGAGATGCACCAAATTCTTTACATAGCTTATATATAAGCATACCAAAAATAGACATAAATATACAGTTTACAATAAGGAAGCTAAAGCACATTGAGAAATCAGGTCCAGGGAAAGTATTGGGCGCTAAAATGTTGAATAGTCCTCCGAATGTGTAATTAATTCCAGATGCTAAAAAAGGAATTATAACTCTATATTTTCGTGTGATACTTTGTTCAAAGTTAAATTCGGCAAGCCCTAGATATGTTCCAATGTCAGGATTTGCAACTGTATCATAATCATAAGAATCAAATAAAGCAAAAGCAGGGCCAAAAATTATAGCGAAACAAAACAGAAATACTATAAGGTTATTAACCCACATTTTTTTTTGAAGACTTAAAAAATTTATTTTATAACTCATGAGAAATTAGTTATGTTTTAATGTTTGATTAAATAAAGTAATAATTTAGCGAAGCTATTTTTTTTAATAAATCAATTAGCTTTAATAAAAAAACCTCCATATATTACTATGAAAAGGCTTTGTAAAAACATTATATTAAGGTTATAATTATAATGTTTTTACAATATTCTCAATACGTTTAACCGTTTCATTCTTTCCAATCATATACATAATATCAAACACATCAGGGCCTTGTAAAGCGCCTACTAATGCTAAACGCAATGGCATCATAACTTTTCCAAAGCTAATATCATTAGAGGTTATCCAACCTTTTATGTTTGTTTGAAGGTTTTCTACAGTAAAATCTTCAATGGTATTTATAATAGATATAACATGAGTCATAATGTCTTTAGTATCGTCTTTAAGCGCTTTTTTAAAGGCCTTTTCATCATACGAGGTTGGTGCCGTAAAAAAGAAGGAACTTAACTCCCAAAAATCAGATATAAACGTAGCCCGTTCTTTAATTATTCCAACGACAAGAGAAATGTAGTTTACATCAATTTCCTTCAATTCAGTATGTTGCTTTTTGAAAGCTTCAGCTAAATCATCATTAGCCTCTTCTTGCATATAATGATGGTTAAACCATTTAATTTTATCGGGGTCAAAACGCGCGCCAGCTTTATGAACACGTTCTAATTCAAAAGCAGAAACTAATTCATCTAAATTAAAAATTTCTTGTTCTGTTCCAGGATTCCAGCCTAAAAAAGCCAAGAAATTAATCATAGCATCTGGGAAGTAACCATCTTCTTTATAACCTCTAGAAACTTCATGGGTTGTTGGGTCTGTCCATTTTAAAGGGAACACAGGAAACCCTAATTTATCACCATCACGTTTGCTTAATTTACCTTTTCCGGTAGGTTTTAAAATAAGCGGTAAGTGTGCAAACTCCGGTGTTTCCCAACCAAAAGCTTTGTATAGTTGATAATGCAACGCCAAAGACGGCAGCCATTCTTCACCACGAATGACGTGGGTGATTTCCATTAAATGGTCGTCAACAATATTCGCTAAATGGTAGGTTGGCATGCCATCGCTTTTAAACAGCACCTTATCATCTAAAATATTCGTATCAATTTTAATATCACCTCGAATAATATCCATTAAGTGTAAAGTTTCGTCTTGTGGAGATTTAAAACGTATCACATAATCATCGCCCGCATCTAACTTTGCCTGTACGTCTTCTGAACTAAGCGATAACGAATTGCTTAATTTTAAGCGGTTATGCCAGTTGTAAATAAAAGTTTTTCCTTTAGCTTCATGATCTTTTCTATGATAATCCAAAGCTTCAGCAGTATCAAAAGCATAATAAGCATTCCCACTAGCAATCAGTTTATCGGCATATTGTTTGTACAAATGTTTACGTTCGCTTTGTCGGTAAGGACCAAAGGTTTCGTTTTTATTTGGTCCTTCATCAAAAGGAATTCCACACCAGTTTAAGGCATCAATAATGTATTGTTCGGCACCTTCAACATAACGATTTTGATCAGTATCTTCAATTCTTAAAATAAAAGTACCCTGATGTTTTTTAGCAAATAAATAGTTGAATAACGCCGTACGAACACCACCAATATGTAGTGGTCCTGTTGGGCTAGGTGCAAAACGCACACGAACTTTTTTGGTCATGTTTTGTAAATTTGTGGCAAAGATACAATTAACACATTATTATAAACACTGTACTAAATAAAATTGTAGTTTAGTAAGTTAATTATAGAGATGCAAAGCAGTTTTAAAAACATACAGACCAAACTAGAGGCTTTTATTAGGCGTTATTACACCAATGAATTGCTTAAAGGCACTATTTTATTTTTCGCTATCGGAGTTTTATATTTTTTATTCACTTTGTTTGTTGAACATGTTTTGTGGCTTAATACATCAGCAAGAACCATCTTGTTTTGGCTATTTGTTTTGGTTGAACTGGCGTTGTTTGCCAAGTTTATTTTTATGCCGTTAGCGAAGCTTTTTAAACTTCAAAAGGGGATAAATTATGAAGACGCTTCAAGGATAATAGGGCAGCATTTTCCCGAAGTGAATGATAAGTTGTTGAATGTATTGCAATTACATCAAAACCCAGCTCAATCTGAATTACTTCTAGCAAGCATCGAACAAAAATCTTTAGAGTTAAGCCCGATTCCTTTTAAGCTTGCTATAAATTTTAAGAAGAATGTTCAGTATTTAAAATATGCTGCCATTCCTGTTCTAATCCTTTTGTTGACTTTTCTATTTGGTAAAACCGATTGGTTTAGTCATAGTTTAGATCGTGTGGTACACTTTAAAACGGCATACGAACCACCCGCACCGTTTCAGTTTTTTGTGGTTAATGACCATTTAAATGCCATAGAAAACAAAGACTTCAAATTGATAGTTAAAACAGCAGGCGATGTTATTCCGGAAAACGCTGAAATACGTTATAACAATGAAACCTATTTTTTAAAGCAAACAGGAATAGGAGCGTTTGAATATGTGTTTCCACAACCTAAAGAACCAATCGAATTTCAACTAAGCTCCAACAATGTCACTTCCAAACCTTACACCGTTGATGTTGTTGAAGTTCCTTCATTGTTAAGTTTCGAAATGTTGTTAGATTATCCAAATTACACGAAAAAGAAAGATGAAACTTTAAAAAGTACAGGAAATGCTGTTGTTCCAGAAGGCACCCATATTACATGGCGACTTAATACAAAATCGACCGATAAGGTTCAGTTATTTGCTAAAGACACCATTCATTTTTCATCTGTTAAAGAAAATCTTTTTGAAACTTCCAAACGTGTGTATAATAATTTAGCCTATAGCCTTAGTACCAGTAACAAAAACCTTAAAGATTACGAAACCTTAGCGTTTAATTTGAATGTTGTTAAAGATGAATTTCCAAACATCAATCTAAAAGTAAAAACAGATAGTTTGGATTTGCAAACACTTTATTTCTATGGGCGAATAAGCGACGATTACGGTTTTAGTAAATTACAGTTAGTTTATTATCCTACTGAAGACGAATCGAAAAAGAAAGCCGAAACAATTTCCATAACGAATTCCAATGTAGCAGAGTTTATCACAGCATTTCCTAACAACTTAAGCATAGAGGCAGGTATTTCTTATGAATTATACTTTCAAGTATTTGATAATGATGAAGTTAACAAGTATAAAAGTGCCAAAAGTAATATTTTTAGTTATAGAAAGCGTACTAAAGAGGAAGAAGTCACAAAACAATTGAATGCACAGAGTGAATCCATTAAAGATTTGAATAAATCGTTAAAGAAATTTGATGAGCAAGAGAAGCAATTAGAACAATTATCTAAAACGCAAAAAGAAAAGTCGAACCTTAATTTTAATGATAAAAAGAAACTAGAATCATTTTTACAGCGCCAAAAGCAGCAAGATGAAATGATGAAAAATTTCAACAAAAAACTTAAAGATAATTTAGAAGATTTTCAAAAAGAAAATAAAGAAGAAAATACATTTAAAGAAGATTTAAAAAAGCGTTTAGGTGAAAATGAAGAACAACTAAAACAAGATGAAAAGCTTTTAGAAGAATTACAAAAACTTCAAGATAAAATTAACAAAGAAGAACTCACCCAAAAGTTGGATGAGTTAGCAAAACAAAACAAAAACAAGAAACGTAGTCTAGAGCAGTTATTAGAATTAACTAAGCGTTTTTACGTTGAGAAAAAGTTAGACAAACTTAAAGATGATTTAGAAAAACTTGCTAACGAACAAGAGAAATTATCTAATCAATCTGAAGAGAAAAACACAAAGGAAAAGCAAGATGAATTAAATAAAAGCTTTGAAGAATTTCAAAAGCAGTTAGATGATTTAAAGAAAGAAGGCAAAGAATTAAAAAAGCCCATTGAGATTCCCCAAGATAAGTTAGAAGAGAATGACATTAAGAAAGAGCAACAAAAGGCATCTGAGGAATTAGAGAAAAAGGAGCAAGCCCCAGACAAGAGCCAAAATCAAAAAAATGCTCAGAAGAGTCAGAAGAAAGCTGCTCAAAAAATGAAGAAGTTAAGCCAACAAATGCAAAGTGCTATGCAAGCAGGTGGTGGGGAACAATTGCAAGAAGACGTTGAAATGTTAAGACAAATTTTGGATAATTTAGTGCTTTTCTCATTCGATCAAGAAAAGCTAATGAAGCGTTTTCAAACCATTGAAGAGAACCACAATCAGTATGCGTCACTTCTAAAAAAACAAAATAGTTTAAGACAACATTTCGAGCATGTAGATGATAGTTTGTTTTCCTTGTCGCTTCGACAACCTAAACTTTCCGAAGAGGTTAATAAGCAAATCACAGAGGTGTATTATAACATAGATAAAGCTTTAGAGTTATTTGCCGAAAATCAAAAATACAAAGGTGTTTCCAATCAACAATTCACCATCACTGCGGCTAATAATTTGGCAAATTTCTTAAGTGATGTTTTAGATAACATGCAAGAAAACCTGAGTATGTCTATGGGACAAGGCAGCGAAGGCGATATGCAACTTCCAGATGTTATTATGAGTCAGGAACAGCTTAATAAAATGATGGAGGAAGGCATGAAAAAAGGCAAGGAAGGAAAGCCAAAAGATGAAGGAGAAGGGCAAAAAGAAGGTAATAAAGGAAAAGAAGGAGACAAAGGAAAAAATGGCAAGAAGCAAGGGAATGATAAAAACGGCAGCAAAAGTGGAGGTGAAGGAGAAGGCAACAGTGAAGACATGAATGGCTTGTTATATCAAATTTACCAGCAACAACAAGCGTTAAGAAATGCGTTGGAAGACAAACTTGCCAAAGAAGGCAAATCGGGTAACGCTTCTTCATTAATTAGAAAGATGGAAGAAGTTGAATTGGATTTATTGAACAAAGGATTTACCAATCAAACCCTTCAAAAAATGTTGGATTTAAAACATCAATTAATGAAGATGGAGAACGCTACGTTCCAGCAAGGAGAGGATAATAAGAGAGAGTCCAAAACCAATAAGGATGATTATAGCAACAATCCCAACAATCAAATTCCAACAGCTAAGCAATATTTTAATACGACTGAAATATTGAATAAACAAATACTACCTTTGCAGCCAGTTTACAAAAAGAAAGTTCAAGAGTATTTTAAACAAAACGATGATTAATTTTAATTACGAAACTGTATTTTCATTAGACAATGAGAAGCAATTATCTGAATGGATTGAAGGGGTTATTTCCGAGGAAGGATGTCAACTTGAAGAGGTCAATTATATCTTTTGTGACGATGCTTATTTGCATAAATTGAATGTAGAGTTTCTTAATCACGATACCCTAACCGATATTATCAGCTTTGATTATTCGGTCGGAAAAAATATACAGGGAGATATTTTTATATCTGTAGAAAGAGTGGAAGATAATGCCAATGATTTCAACGTGTCAGTTAATGAAGAACTACAGCGCGTGATGGTTCACGGCGTGTTACATTATTGTGGCTACAAGGACAAGACCGATAGTGATGCGAAGCTGATGCGAGAAAAAGAAAACCACTACTTAAATCAACTTGTTTGATATTCAACAAATCAGCGTATATTTGCAAACTCAAAAATCAAAATTGATTAATGTTCCACGTGGAACAATTTAATAAATGAAGTTATGTTTAATGATGTTTATGATGTTATAGTTGTTGGTGCAGGACATGCCGGAAGTGAAGCCGCAGCCGCAGCCGCCAACATGGGAAGTAAAACATTGCTTATTACAATGAACCTGCAGAACATTGCACAAATGTCTTGCAACCCTGCTATGGGCGGTATTGCCAAAGGGCAAATTGTTCGGGAAATAGATGCGTTGGGTGGTTATAGTGGTATTGTGTCTGACACATCTGCTATTCAATTCAAAATGCTTAATAAATCTAAAGGCCCTGCTATGTGGAGTCCAAGGGTTCAAAGTGATCGGATGCGCTTTGCAGAAGATTGGCGATTGCTTTTGGAGGGCACACCCAATCTTGATTTTTATCAGGAAATGGTAGCAGGATTGCTAATGGAGAATGGAAAGGTTGTTGGTGTGAAAACATCTTTAGGAGTTGAGATTAAATCTAAATCTGTTGTGTTGACTAATGGCACTTTTTTAAATGGTTTGATTCATATAGGTGATAAAAATTTTGGAGGTGGTAGAGCAGGGGAAAAAGCCGCAACAGGAATTACGGAACAATTAGTAAGTCTGGGTTTTGATTCCGGTAGAATGAAAACAGGAACACCGCCACGAGTAGATGGACGTTCATTGGATTATTCTAAAATGATTGAACAACCAGGAGATGAAAACCCGGAGAAATTCTCTTATTTAGATATTACAAAACCATTAGAAAAACAACGTTCTTGCCATATGACATACACTAGTGAATTGGTTCACGATTTACTTCGTGAAGGGTTCGATAGGTCACCCATGTTTAATGGTAGAATTAAAAGTTTAGGACCTCGATATTGTCCGTCTATAGAAGATAAAATTAACCGTTTTGCAGATAAAGACAGGCATCAATTATTTGTAGAACCAGAAGGCTGGAATACCTGTGAGGTTTATGTAAATGGGTTTTCTACATCGTTGCCAGAAGATGTTCAATTTAAGGCGTTGCGTTCTGTCGTTGGTTTTGAAAATGTGAAGTTTTTTAGACCTGGTTATGCTATTGAATATGATTACTTCCCACCAACCCAATTAAAGCATACTTTAGAAACAAAGCTTGTTGAAGGTTTGTATTTCGCTGGTCAAATTAACGGTACTACGGGTTATGAAGAAGCAGCGTCCCAAGGTTTGATGGCAGGTATTAATGCGAGTTTAAAAGTTCAGGAAAAGGAAGCGTTTATATTAAAAAGAGACGAAGCTTATATAGGTGTTTTAATTGATGATTTAATCACTAAAGGTACAGAGGAACCGTATAGAATGTTTACATCCAGAGCAGAGTATAGAACATTGTTGCGTCAAGATAATGCCGATTTACGATTAACTCCTAAAGGTTTTGAGATAGGTTTGGCTAGTGAAAAGCGTTTGCAAAGAATGGAGCAGAAGCATGAAGAAGCAGAAAAGTTTGTTAAGTTTTTTGCAGATACTAGTGTGAAACCTGAAGATGCAAATCCAGTTTTAGAAACCAAAGAATCATCACCAATTAGACAGTCTGATAAAATGTTTAAAATATTTTCAAGACCAAATATCACTATAGATGATATGCGAAAATTTGATGCAGTTGAAGACTATATTCAAGACAATAATTTAGATAATGAAGTTATTGAGCAAGCCGAGATTCAAGTAAAATATTCGGGATATATTTCTAAAGAGAAGAATAACGCTGATAAGTTAACGAGACTGGAATATGTAAAAATCCCAGATAATTTCGATTATTCGCAGATTAAATCCATGAGTTTTGAAGCACGTGAAAAACTTAAAAAAATACAACCAACAACGGTGTCCCAGGCATCAAGAATTAGCGGTGTATCGCCTAATGATATTTCGGTATTGTTGGTTTACATGGGGAGGTAATCTTTGTTTGGTTGATTTAAAATTATATTTTAGTATGTGATAAAGTGAAGTTTATTTTGAACATTCTCTAAAATGAAATGTATTTTTTGAAGACAAAACCGTAGCTTGGGTAGGGATACCAATAAAGGTTTTTTAGATTAGGACTTCGACAAGCTCAGTCTGACAGTGGAACTAAGTAAGAGAGTAAATAAGTGTGTCACACTGAGCCTGTCGAAGTGCTTTTTAGAAAAGCTCAAAACGTTCGGTCTGACAATGAAGCTCATTAAGGAACATCTTGTCAAGCTGAGCCTGTCGAAGCTATATGAAGGAAACATAGGTAATAGAACTTCGACAAGCTCAGTCTGACAAACTAAACGTTATTTTATAGCGCTTTTTTAGAATAAAATGATACATCGGAGTGATACGCTTTAATTTTTGTTATGTATTAAAACTGCAATTATATAATTAAACTTTCTAAACGTTCCACGTGGAACGTTTAGAAAGTTTTAAAAAACATTCGTGAATTAGTGGCAAAAGCAACAACAACATCGCCTTTTCTAAAAGTAATTGACCATTCGGTTTCTGGAGAGAATTTTGAATTATTCGAAAATTCAGAATATGGTTTTTTAGAAACCCATCCACAGCCATCATCCGAAACATTGCCCGATTATTATAAAAGCGATGATTATATTTCGCATACAGATTCTAAAAGGAATCTTTTTGAAAATGTGTATCACTTGGTTAGAAAAGTGTCTTTAAAGCAAAAACTAAAACTGATTAATAGCTTTTCTTCAACAGAGAAAACACTTTTAGATGTAGGGTGTGGCACAGGCGATTTTTTGCTAACGGCAAAAAAGAATAGCTGGACTGTTTCTGGAATTGAACCAAACAAGGAAGCTCGAGAAATAGCTAATATTAAAACTGACAATTCAGTTTTTAATTCGACACAGCTTTCAAAATTTGAACCAGAAAGTTTTGATGTGATAACACTTTGGCATGTATTAGAACATCTACCAAATTTAGAAGAACACATTCAAATTTTTAAAAAATTGCTAAAGCCTGACGGAACATTAATTATTGCGGTACCAAATTACAAAAGTTACGATGCAAATTATTATAAAGAGTTTTGGGCGGCTTATGATGTGCCCAGACATCTTTGGCATTTTAATAAAACTTCTATATCAAAATTGGTTTCGAAAGTTTCAATGGAAGTCCTAAAAACAAAACCCATGTATTTTGACGCGTTTTATGTAAGCTTTCTTTCTGAAAAGTATAAAAACGGAAAAATGAGTTTTTTTAAAGGCATTTGGGTTGGCATGCTATCAAATTTCAAATCTGTTACAACCAAAGAGGCTTCTTCATTAATTTATGTCATTAAAAACAGCTAAAACCGATTTTAAAGCGTTTATAGCCGATTTTCGACGCTAAAACAGCCAAACACCAGTCAAAAATCTTTAAGTGGATTTAAACGCGTTTATAGAGCTGGTTTTTGATAATAAAATTTTATTATCAGTGTTGCTTTTCATAAATTATAACTATATATCAAAATCAAACAAATTTCTACTTTAAATATCGTTTACTTTAGTACTTTTGTTCGTGTTATAAAATTAAACAAATGAAAAATATATTTTACGTAGCAGCGGTGATGTTGGCATTTACTTCTTGCCAAGAACAAGCAAAAATTGGATTTGTAGATAACGGAACCGTTATTAACGATTACCAAGAGAAAAAAGACATTGAAGCTAAATTTCAAGCGAAAGAAGAAGCGTTTAGAAAAAAGGCTGATAGTGTTGGTCAAGCATTCCAATTAGAAGTTCAAGAAACGCAGTTGACAGCTCAAAAATCATCTCAAGCGAAAGCTCAAGAATTAATGGGAGGGTTACAACAAAAACAACAAGTGCTTCAACAAAAAATGCAAATGGAACAACAACAATTGCAACAAGAATTTCAAACTGAAATTGATTCTGTAATTAGCAAAGTAAAAAGACATGTTAAAGAATACGGAAAAAGTAATGGTTACACTTATATTTTAGGAACTAGTGATGCCGCAGCAACCGTTATGTATGGAGCTGCTGATAAAGATTTAACAAAAACTATTTTAGAAGCTTTAAATAAAGAGTATAAAAAATAGTATATAACTGATATACAGTAAATTAAAGCCCTGAAAAATTAATTTTCAGGGCTTTTCTATCTTAAAACTACTCCGCTTTTTTATGCAACAACCGTGTCAATTTAATAGACAAATCGGTTAAAATTATTTTAGAATTTCCGTTGCGTTCAATGTGGTAAATGGCATCTTGCAGCTCGTCACTTATTTCCAAGATGTTGTTACCATGTACAAAAGGCGCAAAATTTTCAAGTTTGAATTTTTCGGTTTTCGGTTCTAAGTAGACCAAATCAGTCGCCTTATAATTAAGCAATAAGGCCTGTCTAAAAAAGTCTAAACAGAAATTAAGAAATTGTTTTTGGGTTTCCCTACCAGTTTTAGAGATGTCTTCACTCCATGAAATTAAATCGTGTATGGCGGCTTTATTTCCTTTGGCTTTAAAAGCACTTCGGATCCAGAAAATAAACCATGTTTCAAATTGTAAATCTTCAGAGTCTTGATACACCAAATCACAGGCTTTGTTGTAGTTACCATTGGCTTGATGCGCAATTTTAGTAGCCACCGAAACATCTAAACTGTAATTTTTCACCAAGGCATTTTTCACAACATCTTCTGCCAAAAGAGGAAAATGTAACACCTGGCAACGTGAGCGTATGGTGTTTATTATCTGTTCTTCATCTTCAGCTATTAAAATAAAAACAGTTTTGTTGGGTGGTTCTTCAATAAGTTTTAAAAGTTTGTTGGCGCAGGCAGTGTTCATTTTTTCAGCCATCCAAATAAGCATTACCTTATAACCGCCTTCATAAGCTTTTAACGATAAAGCTTTTACAATATCCTGTGCCTCATCAACACCAATTTGCCCTTGTTTGTTATCAACACCTAAAAGTTTATACCAATCAAACAAATTGCCATAAGGCTGCTCTTTTAAAAGTTGGCGCCATTCTTCTAGATAATGGCTCGAAACAGGGTGGCTCTTAGCCTTATCACTGGTAGTAACCGGAAAAGCAAAATGTAAATCGGGATGTGAAAAGTTTTTAAACTTTAGGTTACACGCTTCGTTACCAGAGTTATTTTCACCATTAGTATTGTTACACAAAATATATTGCGCATAAGCAATGGCCATTGGTAAGGTGCCGCTACCTTCTGGTCCCACAAACAATTGTGCATGCGGAATTCTCCCATTATCAACACTTTGTGTTAAATGGTTTTTAAGGTGTTCCTGTCCAAGAATATCTGTGAATTGCATCGAACAAACCTACACAAATTTTGTTAGATGTTAAAACACCATAAAGGTTTATAATAAAAATCATTAGTGTTCGAAAGATTCAAGACCGTATGCTAAAAGAAAATAGAATAAAGAAAATAGAAAATAGACGTGAGACGTGAGACATGAGATGTGAGAATTTGCTAAGTAACTGATTATTATAAAAGTAAGCCCACAAATTTATAATCTCTTTAAAAAGCTATTATCAATGTGTTTGTAGAGAATTGTAAAAGTTTTATCGGACATTGTCCAAACATGTCGCAACAATAATTCTCAGGGAACAAGTCCTTAGTTTTATTCCGAATCGACACTGGACAAAAGTTTTCTGTCTCGTAATGGGGCAGACTAATATCAAAAATACCAGATTATGATGTGGTGGTTGACACAACAACCAATATCATTAGAAGCTGAAAAAGGCCAATCACAAGGTCGAAAACATCAACCAGATACGGACATCGTTACATCAATTCCACCGAAAGGTATTTACAGGATGATTTATAAAACCTGCACGAAATGGTCAACAACTTCAACCCAATTAGTTAAAACATAAAATAAAAGTACTTTTTTGAGTACGTTTTTATTATCTTTACACTATGGAAACAGTAAATTATACAGACTTTCGTTCAAATCTAAAGCATTGGTTCGATAAAGTGGTCAATGATGTAAGCGATATCGTTATCAAGCGTAAAAACGGTAAAGACCTCGTATTGATATCATTGGACGAATACAACTCATTAAAGGAAACGACGTATCTGTTAACAGGAAAGAATAGGGATATTTTATTGAACTCTATCAAAGAACTGGAAGCAGGCAAAGGCGTTCAAAAAGACTTAATGGAATAGATGAAGTTAACTTGGTCCACTTCTTCTTGGGAAGATTATTTGTATTGGCAAAAAGTCGACAAGAAGATTGTAAAACGCATTAATGAACTGATTAAAAGTGCAATGCGAACACCTTTTGACGGCATAGGAAAACCCGAGTCTTTAAAAGGCGGTTTACAGGGCTATTGGTCAAGGAGAATAACATCGGAACATCGATTGGTCTATAAATACGAAGATGAAGAAATCCTGATAGCAGCCTGTCGTTATCATTACTGAAAGTAAAATCCCCGCTGTTCCCTAGTATACGCTACCGCCAGTTTGCAACAGGAGGCGATAATCCTATTAGATACAGAATTACAAGGAAGCACATATTGTAACGTAGTGCAATGACTATCCTTACCAAATCGTTACCCGACCATCTTTGATCTTCTTTATAAAATATTGGTATTTTGGTATTAAAGAGATACAACTTTCCTCCTGATACTTTAAAACAAAAAAAATTATTTTCAAGCGATATCGATTTCGTTTAAAAACAGGTTTTGTAGCTGTTTTTAATTAGTTACTTTTGTAAACCAAATATTTAAAAAAAATAAACAGATTTATATGAAACACCCATGAGAATCACATTCACACAAACGAAGGTGATTAAAAAGGGTGTTCCATCTGACAATTAAAAAACAATAAATATAAACAGATGAACCATCCATACTAAAAACGCTTTTAACATACAGGAGCATAATTATGGATGCACCATCTGACCAATAAAAAAACAATAAAAACAAACAGATGAAAACGCTTAACGATTTTAATTTCGAAAACAAAAAAGCATTAATACGCGTAGACTTTAATGTGCCTCTAAATGAAAACTTTGAAGTAACCGATGCGACCAGAATAGTGTCAGCAAAACCAACTATTATTAAAATTTTAGAAGATGGAGGAAGCTGTGTTTTAATGTCACATTTAGGACGTCCAAAAGGAGTTCAAGACCAGTTTTCTTTAGCACACATAGTAAAAGAAGTAGAAAGCATTTTAGGTGTTGAAGTAAAGTTTGTAAACGAATGTGTTGGTGAAAAAGCAGAAGCCGCAGTAGCTAGCCTACAACCAGGACAAATTTTGTTACTTGAAAATCTACGTTTTCATAAAGAAGAAGAAGCGGGGGATAAAGCATTTGCCGAAAAACTATCAAAATTAGGAGATATTTATGTAAACGATGCTTTTGGAACAGCGCATAGAGCACATGCATCGACTACCATTGTTGCTGGGTTTTTCCCAAACAATAAATGTTTCGGCTATTTATTAGCACAAGAAATTGAAAGCATCGATAAAGTTTTAAAAACAGGTGAAAAACCAGTTTTAGCAGTTTTAGGAGGCGCTAAAGTATCTTCAAAAATCACGATTATTGAAAACATTTTAGATGCGGTTGACCATTTAATTATTGGTGGTGGTATGGCATTTACGTTTATTAAAGCTCAAGGAGGAAAAATTGGAAACTCTATTTGTGAAGACGATAAGCAAGAATTAGCTTTGGAAATATTAAAACAGGCAAAAGCTAAAAACGTACAGGTACACATTCCGGTTGATGTTATTGCTGCCGATGCATTTAGTAACGATGCAAACACACAAGTCGTTGATATAGATAAAATTCCAGATGGTTGGGAAGGTGTAGATGCTGGACCAAAATCAATAAAACAATTTCACGATGTCGTTATGCAATGTAAGACCATACTTTGGAATGGACCATTAGGTGTTTTCGAAATGGAAAGTTTTGCTGGTGGCACCATAGAATTAGGAAACTCTATTGCTGAAGCTACTAAAAAGGGCGCATTCTCACTTGTAGGAGGAGGCGACTCGGTAGCTGCCGTAAAGCAATTTGGTTTCGAAGATAAAGTAAGCTACGTAAGTACAGGTGGTGGAGCTATGTTAGAAAGTTTAGAAGGCATTGTATTGCCTGGTATCGCAGCAATTTTAGAATAACTTTACTCGATAATTAAGATTTGAATGCTCCGAGGCTTACCTCGAGGTAGTTGACTAATAATTGGCTTCAAAATATAGCTGATACATATTTTGCCACAAATACACTACTATTAAAAGATAGTTGTGTGTTTGTGGCTTTTTCAGCTTGAACTCATCTTGACTTTTTGTTTATAACCGAAAATGAGATAAAATTTGTACAGATGAGGCTCTTTTTGAAAGGCATAGCATCGTTACGAATAAAAGAAGTAACGAAATATGGATAAATTTTAGCCATTCCTGCCTGCCGGCAGGTTTTAGGAAATAGAAAAAGTCAAACGAGTTCTTTAATAATAATGAGTAATCTCGATAAAATGACGCGTTAATGACTATTATTGTAGGTTTTGAATCACATAAATCAAATTAAGTTTTTATTTTAACTTAAAAAATACGATTTTAGCTCTAATATCGTTCAATATAACCAAATGAATAAGATTTATGACGTTTAGATTTTTTACAATAGTATGGCTCTTCAATATTGCTACGTGTTTTTCGCAAATGCAAGATTCGATTTCTATAACAGGAAATGAGAAGGATTTTAAGCATATTCAAACCCAAAAAGATAGTCTTTTAGTTCAAAAAGTTGAAGACGACATGTTTGCCGCCAATTTAGATGAAAAATGGCTTGAAGAATTATATAGCAATTCACTTTACGATACCATTTATAATTCTATTACCGAGCTTAATTTTGAAGAAGTAGAATATCCAGAACTTTCAACAGAGTTATTAAAATCGAGACTAGCCGATTTAAGTTCTAAAACACCTTTTAATGTAGAGTACAATCCTGGTTTAGAAAGTGTTATCAAATCATATTTAAAAAACAGAAGGGAAGTACTTCAAAGGCTAATCAATTTAAGTGCTTTTTATTTCCCCATGTTCGAGCGTGAGTTAGACAACCACGATTTGCCTCTGGAAATAAAATATTTGGCCATAGTAGAATCTGCCTTAAAGCCAAGGGCAAAATCCAGGGTAGGAGCTACAGGATTATGGCAATTTATGTATAGTACAGGTAAAATGTACGGATTAGATGTAAGCAGTTATGTTGATGAACGCAGCGATCCTATAAAATCTACTGAAGCAGCCGCAAAATACCTATCCAAACTTTATGAAATTTTTGGCGATTGGGATTTAGCGCTTGCTGCATATAACTCAGGTCCGGGGAATGTTACTAAAGCGATTCGTCGCTCGGGTGGCTACCAAAATTATTGGAATATAAGGCATAATTTACCTCGTGAAACGGCAGGATATTTACCAGCTTTTTTAGCAACCATGTATATTTTTGAATATGCTGAAGAACACGGGTTTACCAAACCAAAACCAGAGGTTGCACTGTTTGAAACGGATACCATTCGAGTGAAGCAAATGATAACACTCGACCAAATATCTGAGGCTACAGGAGTAGAAATAGAAGAACTTCAATTTTTAAATCCTTCCTATAAGCTAGATATTATTCCTTTTGTTAAAGGAGAGAATTATACACTGCGTTTACCTAGAACAGTTATTGGCGATTTTGTAACCAATGAAGATAAAATTTATGCGTTTGCCAAAGCCGAATTTGACAAGCGCGAAAAACCCTTGCCTCAATTTTTTGAAGCAGACACTAAAACAACACACCGTGTCAGGTCTGGAGAATTTCTAGGCTTAATAGCCAGAAAATATGGCGTGCGCGTGAGCGATATAAAAAAATGGAACGGTTTACGAAGTAACAATTTAAAAATTGGGCAACGTTTATCCATTTACCCACGAAATTCAATAGCAGCGGTTACACCTTCAACAAGTAAATCCACATCTTCGGGAACTGTTTCCAGTGGTTCAAAAATATATACAGTAAAAAGCGGTGACTCATTATGGAGTATTTCTCAAAAATTTTCTGGAGTTTCTGTTCAAAATATTAAAGATTGGAACGGTATTAGTGGTAGTAAATTAAAACCAGGAATGAAACTTAAAGTATCTAAGAGCTAAACTTTCCTTAAACCTAATTTAAATTATGCGAAATATTATTTTTTCAGCAGTTTTACTAACCCTATTTATTTCTTGTGGCGACAAAAAATCATCTAACGAAAAGATGCTTTTAGACTCATCAGGAAACATTAACAACGTATCGGTAGTTATAGATAACGAATTGTGGGATGGTAGTGTAGGAGATGCTATTAGAAATGTGCTTACAGCTCCAATTTATGGGCTACCACAAGACGAACCCATGTTTACCATTAGCCAAATTCCACCATCGGTTTTTTCAGGATTTGTTACAAAAAATAGAACCATTTTAAAAATAGAAGTAAATAAGGAAGCGGACATAGAAACTTTAAATAATGTTTATGCACAACCTCAAAAAGTTATTATAATTAAGGGAAAATCTAGAGAACAAATTATAGATGTTTTGAACGATAATGCATCAAAAATAGTTAAAACATTTAGAAACGAAGAGATTGCGGAAAGGAGACGTCAAATGGCCAAATCACCTCACAATTTTACCTCAATTCAAAAAAAACTTGGGTTAACCATTCAATTTCCTTCTGCATACAGAATAGCAAAAGAAAGTGATAATTTCTTTTGGATTAGAAAAGACATTACCACAGGAACCACCAATTTAATGATTTTTGAAGTGCCTTATTCTGCCATTAAGCGAAATGACAGCTTAGCAAACCAAATAGTTAAGTTAAGAGACTCTATTGGTAAAGCTTATATTAAAGGAAGACAAGATGGTGAAATAAAAGCAAATGGTGAGAAAATAGAATCGTATATGACTACTGAAGACTCTTATGCTCCTTATATATCAGAGACGATTGTAGACAACAAACCAGCGATTGAAACCAAAGGATTATGGGATTTAAAAGAAGATTTTATGGGTGGACCATTTATTAGTTACGCTATTGAAGATAAAATTAATAAACGTTGGGTCGTTGTTGAAGGTTTTGCCTTTGCTCCATCAGTAGAAAAGCGTGATTATATGTTAGAATTAGAGTCTATAATTAGATCGGTTAAAATAGATTAGGTATACTATTTAGTAGATGATAAAAATTGAAAAGTGTCACATTTAGCGCAGTTGAAATGCGATTAAAAATAATATTTCCAATGCCTTCGACTTTAATTTATCTTGAGCATTATCGAAAATGAAAATGTGTTTTTATTTGAAGATAAAAGAGTAGCTTCTGAAAGGCTCAGACTGATATCTGAATATATTGAATTTTTGTCGTGTACTAAATTATACTGACTACATAAAACAAAAAAGACCAGCA
>LLBY010006457.1_pt1 | contig 20042 bp, 14 predicted proteins | sample 1489401 | NCBI WGS metagenome assembly LLBY01 (sample SAMN04092656, study PRJNA295927) | soil metagenome | biome: Soil prokaryotic community; feature: Bulk soil; isolation source: soil from tomato rhizosphere | host: tomato cultivar Hawaii 7996 | place: South Korea | collected 2011-11-01 | reverse complement strand
CCGAGCCCGCCGCTCGCCCCATGCCCCCGACCGCCACGCCCGCGCCCCAGAACCTCCCGCCCACCCACGCCCGCGTCACGCCCGCCGCCGCCACCGGCACGGATTGGATGCGTTTCGCCGCCGCCGTCGCCTGCGACCCCGCGCTTTTCCGCCGGTTGGAAGCGGCGACCGATCCCGCGGGCTTCGCCGCGCTCGCCGTTCGCCTCGGCGTCGGCCTGGGCCTGCGCTTTACCCTCGAGGACGTGCAAGCCGCGCTCGACGCCGCGCGCCGCGCCTGGATCCAGCGCCATGTCGCGCCCGTGGCGTCCGTCGGTCCCGCGCTCGCCGACCGCGCCTGCCCGACCCCGGCCGCGCCCTGGCTGCCCGTCCACCTTTCGGCGCACGCCTCCGCGACCGAGCTGGAGTGGGCCTCCTTCGGCGACGTGCGCTTCACCGATCCGTTTTTCGAACAAAGCATCGGCGCCGCGCTTCGCCGTCCCGCCCGCCTGCTGTTTCGCCGCCGCACCTCCCTGCACGCGCTGCACACGCTCGGCGCCACGCCGCCGCAGCTCGCGCCGGCCGGCTTTGTTTTCCACGTCTCGCGCTGCGGCTCCACGCTCGTCGCCCAGACGCTCGCGGCCGATCCGCGCAACGTCGTGCTTTCCGAGCCGCCGCCCATCGACCAACTGCTCGCGCGCGACGCCGCCGATCCCGCGCTCACCCTGGAGCGCCGCGCCGCGCGTCTACGCGGGCTCGTGCACGCCTACGCCCGCCGCCGTCATCCGGAGGAGACGCGTCTCTTCATCAAGTTCGACGCCTGGCACACGTCCCATCTCCCGGTCATCCGCGCCGCCTTTCCGCGGACGCCGTGGGTGTTTCTGCATCGCGATCCCGTCGAGGTGCTCGTCTCGCAACGCCGCCAGCGCGGCGGCCGGTTCATCCCCGGCGCGATGGACGCGGGCCTCTTCGGCATCCGGCCCGGCGAGATTCCCCTGCACGATTTCGACACCTACACCGCGCGCATCCTGCACGTCGCCGCCGAAGCCGCGCTCCGCGCCCTCGCCGCTCCCGGATCGCCGGGCCTCGCGGTGGATTACCGCGAGTTGCGCGCGCGTCTGCCGGACTTGTTGACCGGACATTTCGGCGTGCCCGACGACGCGGCCACGCGCACCGCGCTGGCCGCCGCCGCGCCCCGGCACGCCAAGAATCCGCGCATCCCGTTCGAGGACGACGCCGAGGCCAAGCACCGCGAGGCCGACGAGCCCCTGCGCGCCCTTGCCGCGCGCTGGCTGGACGAGCCCCGGCGCCGCCTGCTCGCGCTCGGCGCATAGCGCTCGGCGCTACCCGCGCCGCCGTCGCCAAAACGGCGCGTCCGGCCAGCGCCCCTCCGCCGCATACACGCCCGCGAGGTGGCGCTCGTAGGCGCGGCGCACCTCGCGCAGCCGCTCCTCCCACGCGGCCAGGGCCGACGCGCGTTCCGCCGACGGCGCGAGCACGGCCTGCGCCCCGCGCAGTCCCGTGTAGAGCGCGTGAAACATGCCCTGCGACGAAAGCGGATCAAAGGCCAGCGACGCATCGCCCAGCGCCAGCCAACCCTCGCCGCCGGAGCGCTCGCGCGACACCCCATGCGCGGCGAAGCGGCGGATGCGCCCCGCCACGCGCGGCACGTGCGTCCGCAGGTGGCGCGTCGCGGCCAGCAACTCCCGAAAGCCCTCCGTCGTGCGCGCCCGCCGCGCCGCCGGTAGGTCGGCGTCGGTGAAAAACATCAGCGCCCGCCGCCCCTCCGGCAGGCGCGCGGCATACCACCAACCCTCGGGCACGGACTCCACCCAGGTCCGCGCGTCGTGATCGTCGCCGGGCGCGTCGAGCGAGGCGGGCGCCGGACCCGACACCACGCAGAACGCCGTCAACGCGCCGTGCGCCCGCGTCTCGCCGCCGAGGGCGGAGGCGACGACGGCGCGTCGGCCGGTGGCATCGAGTATCCAATTGGCCGATACGACCTCACGCGTCGCGCCGCGTCGCAGATCGATCCTCCAGACCGCGCGCGGCGTCTCGCGCGCGTGGCCGGCCAGCACGCGCCCGAGCCGCAGCTCCGCCCCGGCGGCGCGAGCGGCCTCGCGGAGGGCTGCGTCGAAACGCGGCCGATCCAGGTGCCAGCCGGGGCCGTTCACGTCGCGAATGAAATCGTGCTCCACCGGGGTCTCGTCGCCCCAGGCGGACACGTTGCCCGGCGAGAGGACGTGCCCGCCGTTCGCGCCGCTCGCGCCACCGAGCAGGCCGGCGAGGCCCAGGTCGCGCAGAAGCGGGCGGGCGGCGGGTGGCAGGGACTCGCCGACCTTGAAGGCGGGCGCTGCGGCGAGCGCGTCCACCAGCAGGGTGCGCGCCCCGGCGCGCGCGAGGGTGATGGCGGCGGCGGCCCCGGCGGGGCCGCCGCCGACGATCACGGCGTCGTAGGCGGAAGTAAGGCGAGCGGACACTGGGGTGTGGACGTGGGCCGTGGAGGATTGGAGTTCGGGAAAGTCGTGGCCGTCATCGTTCGATGCATGGAGGCTTCGCTTGCGAGGACCGGTTTGGGCGCGGGCGAAGTTCGGTTTTCAATTCGAGGGATTTCACGCGGACGCGGGCGTCGCAAGCGACGCCCCTACACCGCTCAGACGTAGGGGCTTCGCTTGCGAAGCCCGCGTCCGCCGGACGGACACCCGATCCCCAAGACCCCCAAGCGCGGGCGTCGCGAGCGACGCCCCTACGTTCAGACCCGGGGCCGCACGCGGTGGATCTTGTCCGACGGCAGCTCGCGCGTATCCGTGGCCTCACTACCGGCGACCGCCTTGAGGGCCTGCGGAGGCTGGACCGGCGTGGCGACGGGGCCGGGCACGGACTCGACCAGCACGCGGGCCGGGAGGAGCGGGTCGCCGGGCGGCGTGAGGCGCGTCTCGACCACGCCCATGGAGCCGAAGTCGCGGATCATTTGGTTGATATAGACCTTATAGTTCGGCGCGAGGACGCGCATCCAGGACAGGCGGCGGTTGAACGCGGCGCGGCGTTCGGCGGGCGCGACGCAGGGATCGGTGGCGATGCGGTAGTCGGCCTCGGTAAGCACCTGGTTGGGCACGCGCGCGGCCCAGAAGGTGGGCATGAGCGGGTCGTAGGCGCGATCGTAGCCGCTTTGGCAGCTTGCGGTGTCGGTCTGCCAGGGCACGGCCATCCAGCGGGAGAGTCCGCCGGGCGCCTGGGCGTGGCAGGGACCGTCGGGGCCGAGCGCGATCTCGGGCGTGAGCACGGGGCCGTAGTCGGGCTCGGGGTCTGCGGACGGACGGTGTTTGATGCGGTAGGGCGCGGAAAACATCGTGAGCTGGCGGATGGGCCAGGTGATCTCGCAGCCGGGGTGAAAGGCGTCGGCGAGGCAGAACTCGAGCGCGGCGCGGTCGAGCATGGCGGGCTGCTCGGCGAGCGGCACCTCGTCGAGGTGGCGCGGCGGCGGCGGGGTTTGCCCGAGGTCGGAGATGAAGTCCCCCTTCGCCCAGCGGGCGAGCTGCCGCATCTGGAGGGTGGAGAGCACGCTGTATTGGCGCGGCGAGATGGGCGGCAGGCTCATGGCGTCGCCGTAGATCCAGGGCCAGGGCAACGGGCACTTCTCGTCGCGCTCATAGACGCGGAAGGAGTTGAAAACCTGCCGGCGCAGCTCGCCGAACTCGTCGTTTTTCGGGCCGGCGGGCAGCTGGGCGAGCTTGGTCAGGTAGGCGGGATCGGTGAAATCCTGCGGCGAGCCGGGGCCAAAGCCGGTGGCGAAGCCCGCGTTGACCCAGCCGAGGCCGGAGAGGCGCAGCAGGATGGGCAGGATGTCGTGGGTGAAGGAGACGGTGGCGGGCTCGGGCAACCACTTCGCGTCCACGAAGAGCGCGCGCAAGAGGTCATACATGGTGCGCACGGTCACGAGGTCGGGCGCGTAGTTGGGCGGGGCGACGACCACCCACGCGCCGTCGCACGGGATGGGTTGGCCGTTGACGACGACGGTGGCGGTCACGGGGCCGTCGGCGACGTCGTCGTGCCAGCCGTCGTTGTTGGCGAAGGTGGTGGCGGGCGAGCCGTCGTGCGAGGCGGAGACGCCGTGGCCGCCGAGGACGAGCAGGCGGCCGGCGGCGTCGGTGCGCAGCTCGCCGAGATAGACGGGCGTGCCGAGGAAATCGCCGTTGAAGGACCAGGCGGGACCGGATGTATTTGTTCCCTGGATACTCACGAGGCCGCCGTCGATGGCGAGGCCGGCGCGGTCGGCGCCCTGATAGGCGGCGTTGCGCGGCAGGGAGGGATCGACGGCGGGCGGCGGCAGGGTCGCCTCGGGGATGTCGAGGGCGATCTGGAACTGATACCAGGAGGCCTTCTCGTTGGCGAGGTGGGCGGACCAGGTGATGGCGGCGTCGGCGGGCGTGAGCTCGGCGACCACGTTGCCGGCGGCGTCGTAGCCGTAGATGCGGAAGAGCGCGGCCTCGCGTTTGAGCGCGCCGGAGCCGTCCTTGTAGAAACCGGGCGGGCGCGGCTCGGGGTGCGCGACCTCGGGGCCGATGTAGTAGCCGTCGGGGCTGTTGCCCACGCGGGCGATGCCGATGGCGGGGTGGATGGCGGCGCGGACGACGGAGGAGAGATCGGGGGCGGGGGTGTTGCTCATGATTGGGAGGAAAGGGCGCGGGAGGTTGCGACGAGGGCGGCGAAGTAGGCCTCGACGTCGGCGAAGGAGCGGGCGGTGACGAGGTCGCGGTCGATGACGACGTGCGAGGGCTCGGGCACGAAGGTGGCGCCGGCGTTGAGGATGTCGGCGAGCACCACGGTGTGGCAGATGACCTTGCGGCCCTTCAGGAGCGCGGGGTTGGGGGTGAGTATCCAGAGCGCGTGGCAGAGCGCGCCCTTGACGATGCGCGGGTTGGCCATGGCGTCGGCGAAGAAGCGCACGGCCGGGGCGGTGTTGACGGTCTCGGGCGAGCCGAGGCTGTGCATGGGCGGGATCTCGCGCAGGCGCACGGCGACGTAGTTGGCGGCGCAGAGCACGATGTCGAAGGAGTTGACGTCGGTCCGCGTGACGCAGCGGTCCACGGTGAGGGCGTGGATGGCGGTGCAGGGCGTGTCGGGGTTGTCCACGTCGTTGACGAAGCGTTTGCTCGGCTGGCCCCAGAGGTGGGTGAGCAGCGTGAGTTCGCCGCCGAGCTCGGCGACGCGCTTTTTGTAGAACTCGATCTCGGCGTGGATGTATTCGGTCTCGACGAGGACGGCCACGCGTTTGCCGGAGAGAGGAAGGTCGGTCATGGGCGGGAGAGGGGACGGAGTTTAGCGGAGGGAGGAGAACGTGACCTCGGCGCGGCGGTAGGCGCGCAGGGCGGGATCGGCGAAGGGCGCGCCGGTTTTGTCGGACTCGATTTTCGCGGAGAAGAGGTAGGGCTGCACCGTGCCGGGCGCGGGTTTGCGGGCGAAGGCGTAGTGCAGGACGATGGGCTCGCCGTGGAGTTGCCGGGTGGTGAGGTAGCCGATCAGGACGTGCTCGAAGGAGTGGAACGCGTTTTTCCACGAATGCTGTTTGGGCACGGTGAGGTCGGGCTGGTTGTCGGCGGCGCGCACCATGTGCCAGATCTCGCCGTGCTCGTGATCGACCATGTGCGTGAACCAGTAGTCGTAGGTGCGGGGCAGGATGGCGACGAAGCCGGGATCGACGAGCGCGAGCGTGGCGGTGGTCTGGTCGAGCTCGGCGAGGCTCCACCACTCCTTGTCGTGATCGAGCGTCCAGCGGTCGGAGCCGGGGGCCACGGGTTTAAAGCCGCGCGCCCACGAGCCGGTGTCGGGCAGGTAGGCGCGGCGGATGATGTCATACATGCGGGGCTTGGCGAACTCGACCAGGCCGGCGTCGCCGGTGAGCAGGCCGACGCGGTAGGTCAGCCAGAGGGTCTTGATGCTGTGACCGAAGTCGGTGTGGCCGGTGACGAGATCGCGCGAGGCGGTGTCGGTGATGGCGCCCCAGTAGAGACCGTAGGTGTCGCCGTAGAACTGCTCGCGCATGGTGAGCGCGACGTCTCTGAGATCGCGTTCCCACTCGGCGCGCAGGCGCGGGTCGGCGACGGTGGGCGTGCTCCAGAGGAGGTAGCCGTAGATTTGGTCGAGCTGCGAAACGAGTTCCTTCTGGTCGGGCGTGTCGCCGTCGGCGTTGGTCTCGCGCACCCAGCGAAGCATGTCCCAATCGCCGTCGTGGTAGGTTTTGAAAATGTGCTCCTTCAGCTCGACGACGATCCGGAAGTAGCGCGGGTCGTGCGTGAGGTAGTGAAGGAAGGCGATGCCGGTGACGGCGTAGGCGAGGTCCTGGCTGGTGCGCTGGAGCACGGCGGGCCCGCCCTTGCCGTTTTCGAACCACGAGTAGGCGCCGCCGCCCTTTCGATCAAGGGCGTTGGCGATCAGCCACTCCGCGCCGGCGCGGGCGTGGAGCAGGTGGCGCTCCTCGCCGGTAAGGTGATAGGCCACGCCGTAGGCGAAAACCTGACGGCTCTTCGAGCGCACGTAGTCGCGCGAAAGATTCACGATGGCCGGGTCGGCGTTTTTGATTTCCGGACACGGGTCGGCGAGATCGACGAGGCTGCCGTCGTTGCAGCGGTAGGTGGGGAAGTTGCCCACGGGCGTGCCGAGCGCCTCGGGCGTGGTCCAGAAGGGCAGCAACTCGTCCGTGAGGTGGGTGAGCCAGCGTTCGCCGGGCGGGAGAGCGGCGAGGGCTTTTTGCAGGTCGATGCGGGTGAAATCGCCCGAGACATCGACGGGGATGACGACGGACGGCGCGGCGGCGTGGGCCGTCGATAGAAACGCGGACAAGCCGCAGGCGAGGACGCCGGCCAGCACGCGGAGGCGGAGAGGTGCGAAGGTTCTCATGATGGAAGGAGGAAAAGGGCCGGCGGGGCGAACGGCGGATGGAGGACGCGGAACGGAGACGAAAAACGGCGTAGTGAATAATTCACTACGCCGTGGCGTTCATTCGGGCAGGCCGGCGTTGAGCCAGTCGATGATCTGTTGAATCTCGGCGGGCGTGGCGTATTGGGACGCCGGGGCGTTGTAGGGCATGCGGCCGTAGGAATCGACGCCGCTCGGGTTGGCCAGGGCCTGCACGAGGTTGGTCTCGGCGCCGCGGCCCTGACGCACGAGGTCCATGTCGATGAGTTGATACGCCTTGCCGAACTCGCCGTCGGGGCGGACGACGACGGCCTTCAGCTGCTCGAGCGTGTCCCAGCCAAAACCGGGCGAGCTGTGGGCGGCGCGCATGCCCTCCTTGCTGCGGCCGGCGGTGATGCGGTTGAGGATGGCCTGGATGTCGGCGAAGCGGACGGGGGTGGTGGATTCCATGGTGATGAGTGAAGGCGTTTATCGGGTTTCGAGACGGCGGGTGAGATCGAGAACGGTGCGGGCGAGCAGGGGCCCGAAGAGCGAGGCGTCGGCGGGCGCGAGCTGACCGAGACGGCGTCGCGCCTCCTCGAGCCGGGCCGGCGTGAGCGTCACTTGCCGGGAACGCGCGGCGACGCCGAGGGTGGCGAGGGCCTCGGCGCGAAGCTCCGCGTCGGCGGCGGGATCGGCGATGAGATCAAGCAACACCGGCAGGGTGGCGGCGTCCTCGGGCAGGAGGGCGTGCAGGCCGGCGGCGCGGACCTCGCGCGGCTGCGCGGGATCGACGAGCAGGCGCAGGATGGCGGGGCGGCTGTCGGGATCGGCGGCGAGCGCGGACACGGCGGCGGCGCGCACGGCGGGATCGGCGGCGGCGAGGTAGGGGCGGATGAGCGGGGCGTTGGCCAGGGCCTGGCGTGCGAGGGCGAGACCGGTGATGGCATCGCGCGGCGTGAAGAGCGCGTCGGCGGGCGCGTGGAGCGAGCGGGTGAGCACGTCGGCGACCGCGCCGGAGTGGGCCATGGGCGCGAGCGTCCAGAGCGCGGCGAGGCGCACGGGCTCGCGCGGATCGGCGAGCGCGGCGGTGAGCGCGTCGAGGATCTCCTCGCGGTCGTCGATCTCCGACGGCGAGAACATGAGCGTGTTGGCCAGGAGCTGGACGGCCTGCACGTCGAGGGCGGCACTGCCGTTGTCGGGGAGTTTTACGAGGTCGAGCGCGTGGGGCAGCCAATCGGCGGCGTCGGCCTGGTGGGCGAGGCGGAGGGCGTGGGCGCGCAGGGTGTCGTCGGCGCGGGCGTCGCGCACGAGCTCTAGCGCGCCGGCGACCTCGTGTTTCTCGTCGAGGGCGGCGGGCGAGAGGGCGCGAGCGGCGGCGAGGCGTTGCGGCGCGGAGCGGCGGGCGTTGAGGAACACGCCGACGGTTTTGTCCTCGGAGGCGGCGGCTTTTTTCAAGGTGGCGGGAAGCTTGGGCGAGACACCGTGGGGCGTGTCGTCGTAGGCGAAGCCCATGGAGGCGCGGCCGGGAGTGAGGCCGAGGTAGTCGATCATGTCGCCGGGCGTGGGCCGGGCGGGAGCGGCGGGCCAGAGGCCGGGGATGGACGCGGTCGGAAACGGGGTGGTGAAAGGCGCGGCGTAGTCGGGCTGCGGGTAGCTGTTGTTGAGTGTCGCGCCTTTGCCCGACTGGCCGCCCCAGGGCCAGAGGCGGTCGGCGAGGCGGTGGTTCACCGGCACGCAGGGGTTGGGGTCGGTGTTGTTGCAGTCGGCGGGAGCGGAGGTCTGGCCGCAGACCGGCTCGGGGTGATCGAAGTCGCCGAGCGGGCAATAGCTGTCGCCCGCGCCGGTGGGATCGAAGCGGTTGTGGAGGTATTGCCAATGCGCCCACTGGCGGTCGAAGCCGGCGTGGAAGATCCAGAAGATCGGGTCGCGCGGGGAGGTCTGGCAGTTCTGCATCCAGGGGCCGGTCCAGTTGTGGCCGATGTTGTGCGGGTTGGACTCCATCGCCTCGACGAAGCCGCCCTGGGTGCGGAGTTTCGGGTAGAGCGAGTAGTCGGGGAACTTGGAGAAGAGCAGCTCGTCGGTGAAAAAGTTGGGGAAGCCGGCGGCGCCGGGCGCGCGGCCCCAGGTGAAGCGCTGGAGCAACTCGTGACGCGCGCCGTCGATGTCGGCGGTCCAGCCGTAGAGCGGATTGGTCGGGGCGAACTTGGCGGCGACGGGCGCGGCGCGACCGAGGTCGGGATTGGCGCCCATAAAATCCTCGGTGAAGAGCACGGAGGGCTCGGGCATCACCCAGTAGGGTAGCGCGACGTCGGGATGGGTTTTCTGGATCTCGCGTTCGAAGAGCAGGAGAAAGGCGCGGTGCCAGGCGATGAAGCCGGGACCCTTGTGGGCGAGGTCGGGCCAGTAGTGGCGAATGTCGGGGCGGGAACCGAAATCGAGGCCGACGCCGGCGGCCTGATGCATGCGCACGAAGTGCATGTAGCGGCTCTGGCCGTCGGGGCCGATGGCGCGGCGGTTCAGGTAGTCGAGCGCATCGAGAAAACGCGCGCGCTCGCCGAGGGTGAGCGCGCGGTGGTCCTTGCGGATGCGCACCATCAGGGCCTGGCGACCGAGCACGGGGCCGGCGGGCGAGGCGACGGGGCGGACTTCGATGACGGCGTCCTTGTCCTGCGTGCTGGCCCGGGGAAACTTTCCGGCGACGACGAAGGGAACCCAGGAGCCGTCGCGCGGCAGCGTGACCGCGAGGGTCGGCTGGGTAGCGGTGCGGCCGGGCGCGACGGCGCGGTCGAAGAGGACGGCGCCGTTAAGAGGAGGCGCGGGACGGGCGGGGCCGTTGGCGAGCACGACGGGCAGATCGACCGGGGACGTGCCGCGCACGAGGCGGATGCGCGCGGGCGCGGGCGACCAGTCGATGTAGTCGTCGCCGGGCGCGGCGGTGTCGCGGATCTGGATCTCGACGGCGGAGACGGTGGGGGCGACGGCGGCGGACGCGGAGACGACAGGCGAGGCGACGGAGACGACAGGCGAGGCGACGGAGACGACGCCGGCTGGCGTATCTTTCTCCTGGATACGCGCGGCCTCGGCGAGGACGAGCCCGAGGCCGGTGAAGGGCTCGGCGGAGATGACGCGCCAGCGGATGGCACCGGCGGTATCGAGCAGGAAGAGGCCGTGACCGGTCTCGTCGCCGGTCGTGACACCGTAGGCGCGGAAGGCGGCGAGCGCGGAGTCGGAGACGACCGGGAAAGACGGCGCTCCGGCAGTCAGGGACTCGGCGAGCTGGGCGGCGGAGTCGGTGCTGACGGCGAGGAGCTTCACGCCCCGGGCGCGGAAATCCTCGGCGCGGGCGGCGAAGAGCTGGAGCTGCTCGACGCAGTGGAAACAGCCCTCTCCCTTGAAAAAGATCAGCACGGCGGGGGAGCCCTTGAGGTCGGCGGGAGTCCAGACGCGGCCGGCGCCGTCGGGGAGGGAAAACGCGGGCGCGGCGACGGACGGCTCGACGCGCTCGGGCAGCGCGGCGGTCGTGCCGGTCGGCGCGGCGGCGTGGCCGCCCATGAGGTTGGCCGGCACGGCGGAGGGGGCGTCGGGCTTGGCGGGGTCGCGGATCTCGACGATCTGCATCATGCCCTGGTCCTCGTGATCGAGGATGTGGCAGTGCTGCACGAAGGCGCCGGTGAAGTCGGTGTAGTGGGTGCGCATCTTCACCTTCCAGTTTTCGTGAAGGATGACGGTGTCGCGCCAGATGGGCTCGCGCAGGCGCTCCACGCCCTTGTCGTCGATGATGGAGACGATCTCGAACGGGTTGACGTGGATGTGGAAGGGGTGGCTGACGGGGCCGACCTCGTTTTCGGAGGTGAGCGTCCACTCCTCGGTCTCGTTGAGATCGAGGCGGAGCACGTCGGTCGGATCGAAGGTCTTGCGGTTGATGCCGAAAAGGATGCCGCCGCCGGGCTTGCGGATGATGCCGTAGCTCATCTCACGCTGGCGATTGACGGCGCGCTTGGGGATGGACGGCAGACGGAAGGGCGCGAGTTGCGCATCGGTCGGCATGCGCATGACGCGGGGCGGGCCCTCGACGATGACGCGGGCGAGGTATTTGCGCGGCTCGTCCTGGTTGTTGAGCGACTCGGCGGCCGGGGTCGCCTCGTCGAGCAGGAGGTATTCGCCGGGGGCGAGCGGGGCCTGCACGAGCACGTCGGCGCGATAGCCGGGCCAAAGCTCGACGGTCGGCAGCGTGTCCACCTTGCCGAGGGAGAGACCGTCGGCGGCGATCATGTGCAGCGGGACGGTGACGGGCGGCGCGCCTGCCGGGGCGGAGGCGGCCTCGAGCTTGAGTTCGAGGCGCTCGCGCATGCCGCTGTGGATAAAACGCCAGCGCTCGATCTCGCCCGGGCGCAGGCGAAGGACGGGGAGCACTTGGCCGTTGATGGTGGTGTGGCGGCCGAGTTCGTTCCAGCTGCCGGGGCCGAAGAGGCGGTCCACGTAGCGCTGCTCGATCACGCCGTAGGGCAAGTCGTAGCACACGGGCGGGTCCTCGGGCTTGGGGCCGGGGAAGCAGTTTTTGTAGAGGTAGGCGATCTGTTGCAGGACAAACACGCGCTCGTCGGCGGCGGCGATCTCGGGGACGCGGTCCATGCCGCCCTCGATGATGAGCGCGCCGGACATGCCGCTGGCGACTTGGGCGGCGGTGGAGCCGTGCTTGTGCGGGTGATACCAAAAGGTGCCGGCCGGGTGGTCGGCCGGGATGACGAACTCGAAGTCCTTGTTCTGGCCGGCCTTGATTTCGAGGAGGACGTTGTCGCTGTTGCCCGACGGCGAGATGTGCAGGCCGTGGGTGTGCAGATTCATGGTGTTGAAATCGTGCAGCGTGTTCATCGGCCCGTCGCCGGTGGTGTCGGGCGAGAGGCGGTTCTCGAGGCGCACGCGGATGGTGTCGCCGGGGCGCGCGCGCAGGGTCGGGCCGACGAGCTGGCCGTTGTAGGAACGCAGATACACCGGGTCGGCGCCGATGCGGTTGTAGGCTTTGACACCGACCAGGGTAAGCGAGAGCCCGCCGTCGCGGGAGCGCAGCGTGACGGGCTCCTCGAAGGACGTGATGCTGGTTGCGGCGAGGGATTTGCGCTGCGGCGCGGGCAACGCGTCCTCGGCCGCGGCCGTGAGCGGGGGCGGCGCGGGCGGGATGGGTTGGTCGGGACCCTCCGCTTGCCAAAGCTCACCCAGCCGCGCGCGGGCCTCGGCGGGCGTGGGCGCGGGAGCGGGCGCGGATGAGGCGGGCGCGGCGGGTTCGGCCCCGAGGGCGTGGGCGGCGGCCAGCGCACAGGCGACCAGCCGGAAAAGACGATAGGGATGGGAACGGTTCATGAGAAGGGACGGAAAAACGGGGTGAGAGGCCGACGAAGACGCCGGCGGCGATCCGGAGGCGGTCGCGGGAAAAGGGCCTCGCGTGACGCCGCGAGGACTCCGAAGGGGAAGCGGAAAAAGGGAAAAGGAGGCGGACCGGATCAGCCCGCGATGGACCAAGCCCGGATCTCGGCCTCGGCGGCGGCGCGCAGTTCGTCGCGCAGCCAGTCGTTGACCACGCAGTCGATGGTCAGGTGCACGCGGTCGCCGTCGCCGTCGTTGTGCACGCTGTGGAGCTGGGTGAAGTCGTTATACCAGCACTCGCCCGGCGCCATCAGCACGCGGCGGCCGGCGACGACGAAACGCACGTCGGGGTTGGTGGTGATCGGGATGTGGAGACGCAGCTCGCCGTCCTCGAGACGCAGCATGTGGTCGCGGTGCTCCTTCACGACCGAGCGCGGGCGCACGCGCAGGAAACGCACGGCCAGCTTCGGGCAGCGGAAATGGTCCACCACGCTCGCGATGTAGGGGCAGCGCGCCATCAAGGGCGTATCCGAATAATCGTTACGCATGGGGTCGGGATAGATCTGGTCCGAGCGACCACCGATGGAGCGCAGCGGCACCACGCTCCAGTCGCCCTCGTAGTAGCCGGTGTTGAAATGCGGGATAAACTCGGTCGGCACGATGGCGGCCAGCTCGGCCTGGAGTCGCGCCACGTCGAACACGACCGGCAGGCGCAGACTCGACGGAAGCACAAGGGCGGACGGATCGGGGAGAAGATCGGAGGCGAAGTTGTTGCTCATGGCGGGTGGATGCGCGGCGGGCGGGTTGACAGGGACGTCTAGGCCGAGGGAGCGGGCGCGGGGCGCGCGCCGGCGGAGAAGGTTTTTTGCAGGTCCTCGAGCGTGCTCTTCAGCATGGCCTGGAGGCGGGCGAGCTCCTCGCCGACATCGGGATTGACGAGCTTGGACTCGGCGAGCTTGAGCACGGCCTCGGCCTCCTCGCGCTTGCCGGCGAGCAGAGCCCGCGCGGCGGCGGTGGTGAGGGCGTTGCGCAACAGGTGGGCGTGCTGCTGCTGGGCGACCGCGTTTTGCATGCCCAGGGCAATGGCGTGGGCGACGGCCTGGTAGGAGACGGCGTGCGCGAAGGGCGCGGCCTGACCTCCGAGCAGGTCCTCAAGCTGACGGATAGAGTCGCGCACCTGATCGTTGAACGAGTCGGGCGGCGGAGGAGCGGACTCGGGGGCGGGATCGCTCATGGGTCGTCAGGCGGCGGACTTCTTGGTGGCGGAGGGTTTGGCGGGCGCCGAACCGAGCAGCGTGGTGACGCCCAGGGTAGTGGCGGCCTGCGCGGTGACGGCGGCCTGTTGCTGCGCGGCGACGGCGTTCTGCGCGGCGAGGCCGATGGCCTGGGCGGTGGCTTGGTAGAGCGAGCCCATCGCCATGGCGGGGGCTTCGCCGAGCACCTTCACGTTGGATTGGGTGACGGAATCGGTAATCTGGTCGTTGACTGCGGTGGGAAAGGCCATGGCGGGTGGAGGGGTTGAGGTGGGCGGAGCGGACGGGACGACGAAGGCGGAAGAACTCAGCCGACGTCGGAAGAGAGCAACGACTGGACGCAGCGCGTGGTCACGGCTTGAGCGAGGATCGCGGACTGCTGCTGTGCGGCGGTGGCGTTATGGGCGGCGAGGGAGAGGGCTTGGGCGCAGGCCTGGTAAAGCGCACCGAGAGCCTGGGCGGGAGCGTCGCCGAGGACCTGGACGTTGGACTGGGTGACGGCGTCGGTGATCTGGCTGTTGACGGAGGTGGGAAAGGCCATGGGTAAAGTGGGTCAGGAGACGGGGTGGGTTCTGAAGGAAACGGACGAAACGACGGGCCGCGTTCAGGCGGCGGAATCAGGATTCGCGGGGCGCGAAAGCGACATGCCGCGCACGGCGGCGGAGACCGCGTCCTGCGCGGCCTGCATGGCAGAGAGGACCCGGGCCTCGCGCACAGCGGCAAGGCGGAGCGCCTCGGCCGCCGCCTGATCGGCGGCGGGATCAGGCGGCGCCGATGGAGCCTCCGAGACCGGCGATGACGCGGCGGCGGCGACCGGAGGCGGAACAGAGGCATCCGTATCCATAATAAGAATACGATTGCCGGCTCAGCTCGCGCGACGGCGACGCGAGGCAACCGCGCCCAACGCCAACACACCGACCAAGGCGGCATACGCGGCCGGCTCGGGAATGGGGGTGGTGGCGCCGACGGTGATCGCCTCGCCAGGTATATTCGTGCGAGCGAGATCAAAACCTACACCAGTTCCGCTATTAGTTAGCGTTACCCGAAGCCAGCCGTAAGCAATGCCTGCTCCGTCGGGTAGATCGTATTGGAAAGCCAGATATCCCGGTTCGTTGGAGCCAAATAATCCGTCCGGAATCTCCCCCGAATCGGTGTAAAGATGGCTCTCGGATACCGTTTCTTCAGAAACAAAAAGCCCCGAGTCATTCACCGTCACACCGGGATCCACATTCACGAAATGGTCTGATCCGAAAACATAAGGTGTCGCGCTAGCCCAAGGACGTAAGGCAGGGCTGTTGGCAATTCCTGCGCCACCGTCATAAAGGTTGAGCCAAGGCTTGGACTCGAAGTCGCCAGGAAAGTCCAAGCTGCTTGTCCCATCGAGAATATTGATAAATATTCCGATCGAGTCCGCCGGAATGGCAATATCAGCCAGATCGACAAAAACGACGCCGGCGGAAGCCGATGCAGCAGTGGCAAGCGCGATGGTTGAGAGAATAGTAGTTTTCATGAGTTTAAATAAGAGCTAACTTAGGGCGTTTCAGTTATAGTAGGAACGACGCGATAGGTTCTCGTCTTCTTCCCATTCACAGCGGTGATATAGGGCACGCTCACGACCTGATAGAGGCCGGATTCAGCCAAGACCTGCGGGGTGGCCGTGCTAGTCACCCATGCTGTTCCATTGCTAAACTGCGGTTCATACTCGAGGTCCGACGTCAGGGCCGGGTTGCGACGAATAAAAAGGACCCGCGTATTATTGGTGGGCGTGGTTTCGGTGCGAGTAATCGGCTTGCCGGTCTCCACCAATGTGCCACCGCCCGCAAAGGTGCCGGTGTAAACCAGCGGATCGGGGCCGGACGAAATATCGTTCGGGTCGGTGCCGAAGGCATATTCGTAGAGGTTGGTCACGCCGTCGAAATCAGGGTCGGCGGTCGGGCCGCTGACGTCCGGATCGAGCAATTCAAGGGGCGTGAAGTTCTCCTCCTCCCAGTCCGCGATCTCGATGAGACGCACGGTCAGGGTGCCGTCCACGAACGCGAAGGTGTAGTTGGTCGCGCTCAAGGTGCCGATGGCGGCGGTGATGGTGTAATCGCCGACGGCGCTGGCGGCGTCAGCCCCGGTGGACAAGCCCGGCGCGCCGGAAAGGACGGCCTCGGTCTCGCTGTTCACAAACCCGGTGATCGTCGCGGTCAGGGTCGGGTTCGCGGCGCCGTAGGGGCGGGTTTTGTTCTCGGCGGTAACGGTCAGTTGCACGGCGGTGATGTCGGCCGTGGTCGTGGGCTGGGTGAGGCTGTAGTTGCCGCTGGCGGCTCCGTCCAAGGCGAGGCCGGAGACGGCCACGGGCTTGCCCGTGCCCACGTTCGCATCGGCGAAGGCGCCGGTGGCCGAACCGGTGGTGAGCGTAACGTCATCATCGCCGACCACGCCGGAAAGCGCGGCGGAGCCGAGATCGAGCGTGGCGCTCACGGTGCCGTCGTAGGCTTTGTCGTTTGCGGTCACGCCGGTGACGGTAAGGCCGGCGGCGGTGATGTCGGCGGTCGCGGCGGGCAGGGTGAGCGTGTAGTGCGCGGACGAAACGCCCGCCAAGGTGTAGCCAGTGACATTGACGACAATGTCGGTGCCCACGTCGGCGGAAACGAAGGTGCCCACCGCCGTTCCCGAGAGATTCACGGTATCTCCGCCAAACACGCCATTCAAAGAGACAACCCCGCCCAAGGTCGCGCCAGTGCCGCCGTCGTAGGTTTTATCCGCGGCGGTGATGCCCGAAATCGTCACCTCGGCGGGAGAGATAGTCACCGTCAGGGCGCTGTTCGCGGTGTTTCCCGCCGTATCCGTCGCGCTGATCGTGGCCTCGAAGGTGCCGCTGTCGGTGGGCAAACCGGTGATCTCCCCCGTCGAGGGAGTGACGGAGAGGCCGGCGGGGAGACCGCTCGCGCCATAGCTTACGGCACCGCCGGTCGCGCTGATGGTGTAGCCCAGGCCGCTCGTGCGATAGGTGCCACCGGCGCTGCCCGCGCTCGTGATCACCGGGGCCGTGTTGTCCACGGTGAAGGTGGAGCTGGCACCCGACGAAGCGGCGGTATTGCCAGCGGTATCGCTCGCGGTGCCGGCCGCGATGGTGATGCCCAAAGTGCCATCCCCCGTGATCGAGGAAAGGGTGACGGTGCGGGTCGCGCCGCTGCCGGAGACGCCGATGCTGGCGGACGCGCTGCCGGTGCTGTTCAACGTGATGTTGCCGGTGGAGAGCGTCGAAGCGCTGAAGTTGGTGTCCGCATAGGTCACGGTGTAGGTGACCGGCCCGCCCTGGGTCAGGGAAACCGAGGGCGCGCCAACCGAGATCGACGGAGCGGTCGTATCGACCGTAAACGTGGTGCTCGGCCCGCCGGCGGGCGCGGTGTTGCCGGCGGTGTCGGAGGCGGTGCCGGCCGCGATGCTGATGCCGAGCGTGCCGTTGCCAGTGATGGAGGAGAGCGTGACGGTGCGGGTGTTGCCGCTGCCGGAGACGCCGATGCTGGCGGACGCGTCACCGGTGCTGTTCAACGTGATGTTGCCGGTGGAGAGCGTCGACGCGCTGAAATTGGTATCCGTGTAGGTCACCGTGTAGGTCACGGATCCGGCGGACGTGATGGAGGCGGACGGAGCGCCGATGGAGATGGAGGGGGAGGTGGTATCGATGACCAGATTCTTGTTCGCGCCGAGCGATCCGGCCGCGCCCGGAGCGGCGAGCGTGAGGGTGGCGTTGTTACTCGCCGCGTCGCGGATCGTGCCACCGTTCAGGGTGAGGGCGGCGGTCGAAATGTAATCGAGGTCGGCGGAGGTGTCGCCGGTCTGCACGGTGTAGTTGAAGGTCAACGTGGAGCCGCCGCTGCCGCCGGCGTAGGTGGCCTCCCGGTCGGTGACGCCGGTTTCGAGAGTGAGCCGGGGCGTGCCGACGACCGTTACGTTTTCATCGAACGACACTTGGATGGAGACGATGTCTCCGGCGTTGTAAGCTCCATTGGCGGTCGAGGACGTGACGCCCGTGACGGTGGGCGGCGTGGCGTCGGGCGCCTGCGCGAAGTCGGTCGTGAAGGAACGCAGGGCGAGATTCTCCCCATTATGTGCGGTCTGGGGATCGAAATGGATAACGAACGAGGTCAACTGCACCCCGTCGAATGCGGAGGTGCGAGCGCCGGTGTAGCTGTCGGAACCGCTCGTGCCGAAGACGGCGTTCGCCTCCGAACCGATGGTTCCGCCTCCCGCCACATTGCCAATGATCCACACCTTAAAATTCGCGGAGATGACCGAAAAATACTCCTCGAAAACGATCGCGGTAAGTTCGAAGGAGGCGACCGTCGTGCCGTTCGCAGACACGGTGATGGTCTGCTCGGTTTGCGAAGAACTCACCAAATACGCCCCCTTGCCCGAGGATGATGTTTTATCCTGATCCACGGCAAACGAGCCGCTGATGGTATATTCGGCGCTGGTGACTTCGAGGCCAGTATCGGTGAAGGTGGTGCCGGCTCCCACATCCTGAAGACCATTGGGGGCGGCCCATACGGCGCTCCCGGCGAAACCGAAAACCCACAATAACGCGGCGGTCGAAAATTGGCGAAGAGTGAACATAAAACGGATGAGGAATAGCTGATGATCTGGAGATGAGGCCCCGTCGCGGACTGAACGGGGTGATAACAAGCGGAAAGGCAGTCGGCGCGTCCGGGCGCGCCGACTGCCGTACTCCCGTTAATTGCGGGAAGGGAATATGCCCTGCACCGCGATGATGTAGTTCAACCCAAGGTAGGGCGACTGGGTCTCGATCGGTAGGCCGCTGCCTGTGAGCCCCACGGTGATCTGGCCGGTACCGGTGATCGATGCGCCACTCAATGCCCCCGTCGTCGTCGTGCCCGCCGCAGCGTAGGTGTTTACCGTCGTGGGATCACTGCGGCTGGGCACCTGCGACTGCGCCAGAATGTTGCCATCGGGATTGCTTTGATCCGCGGGCGTGTTTGCCACCGCGATCACGGGGGTCAAGGGCGTGCCGCCGGCCGGAGCAAGGACCGCGGTGTGGGTGTGCGGAGGAAGATTGCTCGTGAGAATCGTGGTCGAGGGCGTGCCACCAACCTGGCCCAGACTAACCGGAGACAGGCCGGGACCGGGCTGGCCCATGCCGGCATGCACCGGCACGCGACCGCGCAAATCGGGAAGCCCGAAGGTCGTGCGACCGTCGCCGCCATAGGTGGTCCCCAAGATGCTAAAAAGCGCGGTGTTCGTGGAGATGGCCAGGAGCTGGCCGTTGCAGAAGGCCCAGCCGCGCGGGGCGAAATTGCCCGCGAACAATGTGATCTCGCCGATGAAGGGTTCAGACATGGGATTACTGGATTATTGGGTTGGATATGTTGGTGAACCATCGCCCGAGCCGGGCGATGAAAGTATTTGGTTTTCGGATACACGCGGATTCCGCCTTGCGCCGCTACGGACCGGCCGCACGAATGCGCGCCGCGCCTCCGCCGCTTCGCCGTGCCCACGCCCGCCGCCAAAAATCCCCCGTCCTTCGCCCTGCGTCCGGTCGCGCCGCCCGACGAGGGCTTTTTGCTTCGCCTCTACGCCACGACGCGCGCCGCCGAACTCGCGACCACCGCTTGGGACGCCGCGCAGCGCGACGCGTTTGTCCGCAGCCAATACCAGGCTCGCCGCAACGACTACGCCACACGCTTCGCGGGTGCCGAACACTCCATCATCACGGTCGGCGGCCAAGACGCCGGCGTGTGCATGATCCGGCGCTCCGCCACCGAGATTCGCCTGGTCAACATCGAGCTGCTGCCGGAGCACCGCGGCCAAGGTATCGGCGGCGCTTTGCTTCGCCAATTGCGAGCCGAAGCCCGAGACCGAAACCTGCCCTTCATGCTCAGCGTCCGGGAAAACAACCACGCCGCCATCCGCCTCTACCGCCGCCTCGGTTTCGCCACCCATGGGCGCGAAGGCGGCTATGTCGCCATGAGGAGCGAGCCGTAGGGTGTGATGGTTTACGGAAATCATGAGCAGCACCGAAATACGTAGCTACCCTCATGTGCTGAATAAGTATTCTACCACCAGCAAACTCAAAGCCGCCGATAACGCAGGAAATATGTAAATAAAAGAAAACTCCGGAACCTTAGTTTTGTTAATATTTTATAAGGGAAATCCGCATCACACCTATCAGACTTAACCAACCAGGGCCATTTCACTGCATTTATTCGCCCCCATTTTTCATCATCCGCCAGCATCCTTCCCGCCGCACACAAACGCCACCCAGAGGCACTAAATCCCTCATTCTCGCCCACTCTCCCCTGTTTTTTCACCATGAGCTCCCAGAAACCCGTCCCCGCCGGTCTCGGCACCAAATCCCTCCACGCCGGCCAGACTCCCGATCCGACCACCGGCTCGCGCGCCGTGCCGCTCCACCAGACGACCAGCTTCGTCTTCCGCGACACAGAGCATGCCGCGAATCTCTTCGCCCTGAAGGAGCTGGGCAACATCTACACCCGTATCGGAAATCCCACTACGGACGTGTTTGAGCAGCGCATCGCCGCGCTCGAG
>LLBY010014194.1_pt2 | contig 20059 bp, 24 predicted proteins | sample 1489401 | NCBI WGS metagenome assembly LLBY01 (sample SAMN04092656, study PRJNA295927) | soil metagenome | biome: Soil prokaryotic community; feature: Bulk soil; isolation source: soil from tomato rhizosphere | host: tomato cultivar Hawaii 7996 | place: South Korea | collected 2011-11-01 | reverse complement strand
TTGCCCGCGCCCGAGGGGCCGACCAACGCGACCAGTTGCCCGGGGCGCGCGGTGAAGGAGACCCCTTCCAGAGCAATTTCCCGTGCCTGAGACATCTCACGCGTTTCTCCTTCCCCATCGGGAGCAACAGGTCCCTGCTCCCGACCGTTCCCGCTTTTAACCTTGGTCTTTGGGCCATCTTCTGATGTCGGTTTTGCCAGCGATAAGACGGCACCCACATCCTCATGCCGCCCATAGCGCTTGACCTCTTTGAGCAATATGGATTCGTCCACGCGATAGTTGAAGGTGACGTTGTCAAATTCGAGCTCACCTCTCACGTCCTGCAGGGGAATCGCGTTCTCTTTTTCGACGATATCCTGCGGCAGGTCGATCACCTCGAAGACACGCTCGAAGCTGACCATCGACGTGGAGAACTCCACGGGCGCGCCGGCCAGTCCCTGCAGAGCGCTGTAGAGCTGACCCAGATACGAGCCAAATGCAACGATCGTCCCAACCGTGAAGACGTCCGTAATGACGAAGTAACCGCCGAGTCCATAGACCAGCGCCGTGCCCACCGCGCTGACGAGCCCGATGATGACGAAGAACCCCGAGCCGATGACGGCGCGACGGATGCCGATATCGCGCACGTTCGCGGCCCGCTCCCGGAACCGTTTCTCCTCCTCCGCGGTCCGCCCGAACAACTTGACGAGCAGCGCGCCGCCGATATTCAACGTCTCGTTCATATGCGCGTTCATCTTGGCGTTATGATCCATCGCTTCGCGGGCGATATCCCGCAGGACCGTGCCTAACCTCCGGGCGGCAATCACGATCAAAGGCATGATGACGATACTGACGAGGGTCAGCCGCCACTCGAGCGTGAGCATAATCGCCAATAAAGCAATCGCCTCGATCAGGTTGGTCACAATGCCCACGATCGTATTGCTGATGGCGTTCTGCGCGCCGACTACGTCGTTGTTGAGCCGCGACATCAGCTCGCCGACCTTGGTATTCGTAAAGAATCGCAAAGACATGCGCTGGAGTCGTGAGAACAGGCTCGAACGCAGATCATAAATTACACCCTCTCCTACACTCGCGTTCAGCCGCCGCTGGATCACGTTGATCGCGCCCTCCACGGCAGGGATGAGCAGTAATGCGCCAGCCAGTAGCAAAAGGCGATTTACATCCTTTGCCGGAAGGACGACGTCGATCATTTGCCGGAAGATGAGCGGCGTGAGCAGAGACAGACCCGTTGTCAGCAGGATCGTCACCAGCATACCCCCAATGTGCCACCAGTATCCGCGCGCGTAGGAAAGAACTCGTAACAGTAAATCACGGGTGACTTTAGGCTTCTCGTCACCCGAGCGTACATACATAAACCAGCCACCGCCATGCCACATAAAATAGTCTCCTGAAAAAGTAATTGGTAAGTGGTAATTAGAGACTGGAGAATTAGAGAATTGACCAGCCGACTAGTCGACTATAAGACGAGATGACTATTTTTGCAACTGGAAGAAGGGGGAGGTAAAACAAATGTGATAAAGCCAAAGAGTATAATATCCAAAATAGAATTCAGCCCCCTAAGGAAAATAAATCGTGACTGCTTCAACGAAGAAAGATACCCTTTCTCTCGACCTGCTGACTATTTTATCGATCGGCGTTGTTTCCTTTATTATCAAAAATGTCCTCCACGAGGCGTTGGGGCACGGCGGCGCGTGTGTTCTCGTTGGCGGCACACCTTTAGTGCTGTCTTCGGCGCACTTTGACTGTGACTATGCATCCGTGAGTGACGCGGGGCGCCGCTTTGTTGCCGCGGCTGGCACATTGGTCAATTTCATCGCCGCGTATGGTTTCTGGCTGGCCTTCCACAGCAAGCGAGTTATCTCACCAGGCCTGCGTTATTTCTATTGGTTCGCGATGAGCGGCAATTTCTTTGTAGCGGCAGGATACCCCTTTTTCTCTGGCGTGATTGGCGTCGGCGATTGGGTCAACGTGGCGGAAGGATTTCAGCCCGCGTGGCTATGGAGAGTATTGCTTTCCGTCGTTGGGTTACTTCTGTATGGGTATGGGGTCTGGTTTGCCCTTCGTGAGATGAAGACTCTGATCGGGTCTGACCCATCCAAGCGGCGTGTACGCGCCTTCCGGTTGACGCTCTTCCCGTACCTGGCAGGTGCGACAGTTTCTTCGCTCGGTGCGTGGTTCAATCCGATTGGTACATTTGTGATCCTCACCTCGGCAGCCGCGGCGTTTGGCGGCAGTTCTGCCTTTGCCTGGATGTCGCAAATGTTGCAAACCAAATGGTTCACTGAGACATCCGATGAATATGTCCTCATCGAGCGCAATTGGTCCTGGGTCATCATTGCAGTCGTCCTGGCGCTCTTCCACATTTTTGTGCTGGGTCCTGGCATAGAGCTTTAGAAGGAGAAAGCATGTCTAATAGATCCCCCGCTACGATTTCCGCAATTTTGACTGTTCTTATCCTCATCTTTCTTGCCATTGTTTTTCTGTTTTTGCAAATGGTCGCGCTGAACGGCGCCAGTGAGAGGCAGGGGCTCACCGCCATGGGAGTCTCGCTGGGCTGCCAGAGCCTTGTCATCCTTCTGCTTGCAACGCTTGCCGCGCGGGTCACCGGCTTTCTCGTCACGAAGGTCGCGTGGAATAGCATCTTAGCCGTCGTCGTCACTGTGCTTGCGGCATCGATCCTGGGCGGGGTTATCGCATTTCTGTCCAGTTTCATTTCCATTGCGGTGGCAGGGATACGATAGGCACCTGTAATATATGGCAACGAATCACATTAAATGATTGAAGTGACATCTGCATGGAAGTCCGCCTACCCCGGCGCTCACGTCGGCATACTCGTGATGCGGGATGCATCAAACCCCGTGCACGATCCCGGGCTGGAGCGTCGAAAAGCGGCCCTCGAGGAACAATTGCGCGCTCAGTTTTCCGGGCAGGACCGGGCCGCGATCGCGAGTCACCCAGTCTTGCAGGCGTATGCGAATTACTATCGTCAGTTCAAGAAGACGTATCACATCCAGTTGCAGCTCGAGTCGATCGTATCGAAGGGAAAATCTATCCCGAGCGTGGCGGCCCTTGTGGAGTCCATGTTCATGGCCGAGATGCAGGATCTGTTACTGACGGCCGGTCACGACCTGGATGTATTGCAGCTCCCGCTCACTCTAGACGTAGCAACGGGGACCGAGGAATATGTGCTCCTGCGCGGCGAGCAGCAGACGCTCAAAGCGGGTGATATGCTGATCCGCGACCAGGTGGGAATCATTTCGAGTATCATCTATGGACCCGATCGGCGCACGCAAATCACTCCAGAGACTCGCAACGTAATCTTTACTGTGTATGCGCCGCCGGGAATTGACGAGCAGACGGTCAGGGAGCATTTACAACATGTCCAGGAGAATGTGATGGTCTTTGCACCTCAGGCGCACGTGGAATTGTTGAAGGTTTTCAAAGGTTAGCCGATGGAGTTGATGAGCGTAAATTTAGGTCAGGAACGAATACAACAGCGAAGAGGTCATGCCGAACGGACTGGGATTTTCAAGTTTCCCACACCGGGAGCTGTGAGGGTCACAAAGCGTGGCCTGGAAGGTGATGTCATCATCAGCAAGAAACATCATGGCGGACCGGACCAGGCAGTTTACGTCTATGGCGCGGGGGATTATGAGTGGTGGTCGCAGGAATTAGGGTTGGAGATCGCTCCGGGCACGTTTGGCGAAAATCTGACGATCGGCGAATTGGAAAGCGCACAGTTTAATATCGGCGATATGCTTCATATCGATGATGTGATTCTACAGGTCACGGCGCCGCGCATTCCCTGTGGGACGTTCGCTACGCGCATGAACGATCCACAGTGGGTAAAAAAATTTCGTCAGGCCGAACGACCGGGGTTGTACTGCCGGGTGCTTAAGGAAGGCTCTGTACAGATAGGCGATCCCGTTTCTGTAGAGAGATACACGGGCGAAACCCTCTCCATCCTGGAAATGTTCCGCGACTATTACGATACCGATAAGAGCGAGGAAACCTTGCGCCGTCATCTCCATGCCCCGATCGCGATCCGGGCGCGCAGAGATCTGGAAAGAGAGCTGCAGAGACACTTATCGTAATTGCATTCTTAGAAACGATGTTCTATAATTTGAGCATCGGGATCCGATTCGGTTAAATACAGATCCTCTGGTTGCGATGATCCTTCAAATCCACAAACCGGCCTTTCCACTGCGCGAATTCGTTGAAAATTTGGTCTATTATCATGGATTAAGCATCCCCCACAACATCGATCGATTTCTGCCCGATGGCAACACCGAGATCATCATCGATCTGACCGAAAATCCCCAATACATTTATCACAACCAAACATTAGAGCAAATCCAGATCTGCCGTTATGCCTGGGTGAGTGGCATCCGGACCCAGCCGATCACCATCCCCTCCGGGCGCGGCAGCCGGATGCTGATCGTCGCCTTCAAAAAGGGAAAAGCATTTCCATTCTATCCCTTCCCCATGAGTGACCTCGCCGATACAGTCGCAGAGGCCGACCTGGTGTTTGGCAGAACGTTCCGCGATCTCAGAGAACAATTGCTAGCCGCAAATGGACCGGCCCGAATGTTTCAGATGGTCGAGAGGTTTCTCCTCAAGCAGGCAGGGGATGCGATCCGCGAAGACAGCTCGACTCGATGCATAGACTATGCTTTATCAAGCATCATCCATAGGCCGACCCTACGCCGGTTAGACCGGCTCAGCAATGACATCGGATATTCGCAAAAACACTTTATTGATCTGTTCCGGCGGCGCGTTGGTGTAACGCCCAAACAATATCTCAGGATCATGCGCTTTCAAAAGGTGATTTGTGAAATCGAACGTGATGGATTCATCCCATGGAACCGGATTTCTCTGGAAAGCGGCTACTACGATCAGTCACACTTTATCCATGACTTCAAACACTTCTCAGGCTTCACCCCGAATGATTATATGAAGAGGAAAACGACCACGCTCAATTACGTCCCTGTGGGTTAACGTAAATTTTTTCCAATACATGGACCCCTATGTTCTGTAAGATGGTTCTCAAAATTTTCAAGAGGACATAAGGAGATATTGCTATGAGTTCCATCGATAAGGCCACACAGACCCAGCTCGACAACATTCAAAAGAAGACGGGTAAGTCACTCGATCAATTGGCAGACATTGTCAGAAAAAGCGGCCTCACCAAGCATGGGGAGATCCGTGATTACCTCAAGCGCGAGCTTGGCCTGGGTCACGGCGATGCCAACACCCTCGTGCACGTCGTCCTGCAATCCGACGGTCAGCGCGCCGCAGAGGGGAAATCCGCAGATCAGGTACTGGACGAGATCTATACGGGCGCGAAGGCGCACATGCGTCCCATCCACGAAAAGCTGATGAAGGAGATTCATAAGTTCGGCGAGTTCGAGATCGCGCCAAAGAAAGGCTACGTCAGTTTGCGGCGTAAGAAACAGTTTGTAATGATCGGTCCAAAGACCAACACACGCTTCGAGGTAGGCATCAATGCCAGGGACTTGAAAAGGAATCCGAGGTTACTGGAACAACCGAAAGGTAGCATGTGCAATTACATTGTCAACCTGACCGAGGCGAAGGAAATCGACTCTGAACTGATCGCGTGGATCAAATCCGCTTATGAAGGAGCAGGGTAAATGACAAATTCTCGGGATTTTGCAAATAATTTATTTCTCTTAATGGAAGAAACGTTCGAATCAAAAAATCACGGCATTTACCTGGATAATGGCACATCTCTCTTTGAAACGCTCGAAACTGTCTCTGCAGAAGAGGCTTCCATCCCGGTCGGCGGGAAGTGCGCCTCCCTCGCGGCGCAGGTAGCCCATGTGACGTTTTTTATCGAGTCCTTCGAACGTTTTGCATTGCAGGGTGATAACAGTCCGCGCGACTGGGGCCTGATCTGGCGTACAGTAGAAAGGGTCACGCCAGAAGAATGGCAGACCTACAAAAGCAAGCTCAAGGAGGCGTATTTGCGTATGGATAAGCTTTTCCACGAAAACCCGACCTGGAATGAGGATAGTATCGGCGGCGCTCTCTCCATCGTGATTCATACGGCATATCACCTGGGTGAGATCCGCCAGGCGTTGTGTACCCTCAAATAACCTATGGCGACGCTCATCCGTAAAGTAGATTGCATCCGCCTGTACGTACCCGATCTCGAAGCGGGCCTTATGTTTTATCGGGATCGACTCGGGCATGAATTGATCTGGCGCACGGAGACAGCGGCGGGCCTGCGCCTGCCAGAATCGGATGCGGAGCTTGTGCTGCAGACCGAGGAACAGCGGCAGGAAGTGGACCTTCTCGTCGATTCGGCAGACGAAGCAGCCAGGCAGGTCGAGGCGGCAGGCGGGAAGGTGATCGTCCCACCCTTCGATATTCAGATCGGGCGTTGCGTCGTGTTGGAGGATCCGTGGGGCAATCCGTTGGTTTTGCTGGATACAAGCAAAGGACTGCTCAAGACCGATGCCGATGGAAATGTGATCGGCAATCTGGATTAAATGAAATGGGCGAGGTGAGCACCTCGCCCAAATTTTTATGTGGCTTCAATTATTGTTCGATCATCTCACCGGTCGGAGTCACGAGGAACCAAACTCCTCCTAAACCCTGACCGTTGGTATCACCAGGTGCAGCATCTTCATGGAAATAGTAAAGGGGCCAGCCATTGTAAGTGACCTGGGTCGTCCCATCGTCACGGGTGATGGTGCCCAGAAGTGCTGCATCCACACCTGTACCGGCGACAGGATCGCCATCCGTGAGCAGCGGCGGCCATTCCACCAAACAATCCCCTGAACATGAGCTGGCACCGCTATTCTGCGTGTCGTTCGTAAAGAGATAGAGGGAACGACCTTCCCCATCTACCAGGGCCTGGCCGAACGTACCGACCTCGCTGACATTCACAGTTGCCTCACCCGTGACCGGCACGCCAGCATCAGTAGCTGCTTCGGTGGCTGCCTCAGTCGTTGCTGCTTCGGTAGCGGCAGGCTCAGTCGCAGCATCGGTAGCAGCTGGTTCCGTTGGAACCTCAGTTATTTCCGTCGTCGGCTCGATGGTAGCCGGTGGCTCCGTCACGGCCGGCGTTGCCGCAGGAGCACAAGCCGCTAGCAGAAGAGCTATTACAAGCATAGCTCCCAAAAACTTTGGATATTTCATTCTTCTGACTCCTTTCGAACTCATAAAATTTGTTTTCTAACTATAAGAGTGAGTCGTGCTTGGTTCAATGGGGAATATACCTGAGGCATGGAGGAATACCCACCTCAGCGCTAAGGTCAGGCTAACGATTCTTTAGCGCAAATTAATTTTGTAAAAAAGAAGAGACCCGGTTTTCATTCACCTGGTCTCCTGCCAGCTTCAATCTGCCGGAAGAGGCGTTGTCTCCCTTTCTTCTTCCTCCCTGGATCCTGCATTGGCCCGTTCGATAAAGAACAGTGCAGGCATCAGGAGGAGTCCCGATGTCACGAGCGAAGCGACAGCCGAACCCACAGCCGCGATCCCTGCGACAAGCGGTCCGCCCATCACCTGCCCAATAGCATCCACCTGACCAAACATGGAGTGTACAGTGGCGCGTACCTGTGGGTCCAGCTTCTGGTTGACCCATCCCGTTTGTAATGGGATGTGTACGTTGCGTAAAACGCTGACTACGAGATACAAACCCAGGCTGAGCGCGAGGAACGGCGAGAGCGCGAAACCGATCAGCGCGACCGAAATTGCTCCCGTTACGAGCAGCAGCGCGCGACCGATGGACAGCGAGCGCGTCGAATCGACGCGCTTCTCTACAAAGCGGACGGCGAGGATGGTAAGCACAGCTCCTGCCACGCGCAGCACAGCAAAGAACGCCACCTGATTGTTCCCAAACAGCACGGGCAGCTCAAAATTATCCAACAGGTGCTTGACCCACAAACGGTCGAAGCCTTCGCTGTACAAGCCATAGAACAGACCGATGAACACGATGTTCATCAGCCGCGGCCGTGAGCGGACGGCCTGCACGCCCTGGTGGAAGGTGTGCCACATTTGCTGCCAGGTATTGCGGTCTTCGCGCGGCGTAGGATGAAAACCCGTTTCAGGCATGATGACCGCAAGGGTAATGCCGATCAGGATGACGCCCAGAGCACCCAGTTGAATTGGTAGAGCGACGTTATTCGCTCCGACCAACATTGCCAGCCCCATCCCAATCAGCGAAGCAAACAAACCGACTTGGGTGCCGCGCAGGAAAAGCTTGTTAGCGGTTTCCTCGCCGACCTCGTCGGTGATCCATGCCTGGGTCGCGCCGGAGGTAAAGGTGTAGCCGAGTCCCCAGATGATTTGCGCCAACAGAATCGGCAGGAAGGCCGGGAAGAACCCTTCCACGAGAAAGCCCAGTCCCATGAGCACATATCCGATAATGATGGACAACCGGCGTGAATACACATCCGCGACGATGCCGGTCGGCACTTCGAACACGAACGCGGAAACTTCCAGCGCCGTGCCGACCAGGATGAGCTGCACAGGTGTGAGTCCGGCCACGGTCGCTTCGTACAACGACGTAACCACAAACATCATCGCAAAGAACGCCGAGGCGCTGAATTCGATGAAGAGATAAACGAACTTTGCGTCTAACTTTAAGTTGGAAAACATATGTACCTTTGTAAAGCGATGTAGGTCGGGTTGGTTGCACAGCACACCGATGAGGGCAACCCGACTTACGTTTGCGTGGAGCCGCAATTCTTTACAAGGATTGCCAAGGAATTACGGCCACTTCAGGCAGGAGAGGAATCTCCCTTCCGCCAAAGGTCCTTGCATGAAAATAGGATTGTCATTTTTGTCTCCATACGAAGTAGAAAATTCACTCTAAAATACGCTAAGCAATCGGATACACGTTCGAGGGCTTTTTCGGGAAAAGGCCATTGAGCAGGACGCGCACTTCCTGGGAATCACACCAGCAATCGGCGAATGCGTATCCCAGCTCCCCTAGGCTCCGGTAGCCAAACAATAGCTGCAAAAAGGTGAGACCCGGAAATGCTGCGTCCCCATCGTCTCCGGGACCGGGCTTCCAGGGCTCGATGGCCGTGAGCTTTCCGTGCTCGATAGCCAGACGCAAGCCACTGCGGTAGAAGCTGATCTGCACCACCCGCGAATCATTTGCAGCGACCGACTGAGCCAGACGCCTTTCCAGGGCGGGCCTGATATGCTCGAGAAAGCCGCGAATATCTGGCAGACGCAGATACCACGCATAGGGAGCGCGGACGATCGATAGACGGTCCCCCAACGCCTCATACGCCGGATGGGCGGCACCCAACAAAAACCCAAAGCTATGGAGTTCTCCGCCGTCTCGTTCCACGTATTCCTTTCCTTTTGCCCAAAGATAACGCACCACGCAGGGGGTCACCTCCAGCCACGAGACTCCGGGAGTCAATTCATAGCGGTCTGCGAACATGCTGTGATGGCGGTTGTAGGCAGGATGTCTGAAGAAGCCTATCGATTCACCGGCTGCATTTTCGATCATGCAGGAAAACCAGCATTGATTCGCCTGAGCCGTAAGCTCGTAACGAAAGAGCTCAGGTGTGCGCTCACAGGCAATCATGGAACGACTCTTTGTCTGGTCATACGCCTGCTCAATAAAGGGCAGGTCGCTTTCCTGCGCGGGTCGAATCCTGTACGCTTCGGTTTCGCCATCCTCTAATTTTGGAATTTGCGCTTCATAGCCAAACCGCCGACCATCCAGATCGAGGGCCATCTCGTAGCCGAACTGGCGATAGTAGTACGGGATGCCCGTAATGGCCTGCACCATCTCGCCGCGCTCAGCACTCCAGCGATGGATCTCCTCGAACTGCAGACGCACCAATCCGCGGTTACGAAATTCCGGTAACGTGCCGACGAGCTCAGGACGGCCCATGCCGAACCGAATCCCTTCATACGACCAGGTTTGCGAGATTAGATTCATTGTGGAGACGATCCTTCCTGTGGAAGATTCTTCGACCACGGTGAAATCGTCCGGGCGGAAGGTGGGATGAGACCCGGAAAGCAGGTCGCGCGTCCAGGCGGCGAGGCACTGTCCATCTTGTTCATTGTCACTATGGATGACAGAATTGAATTGCGCCAGCGCCTCCACGTCTTGCGATGTGGAGCGACGCAGGATCAAGCCGTCGCCCAGGTCGCGCAAAATCGTTTGTCCCTCGGTGAACATAAGCGTAGCAGTCCTGTGGATGAATTAGCCTGTCAGGCTACGCTCCTACGAGCGTAGCCGTCCTGTGGGTAAAAGTTCTTTGAGCTGCTTTAACGTAGACTCGGCATCCTTGAAATGAATTCCTTTCATGCCAACCTTCTCGCAGCCTTCGATGTTGATATAAAAGTCGTCCACGAAGACGGCTTCTTTCGGTTTCACCCCGAACTGCTCCAGAGCGATCTGGAAGATCTTCGGTTCGGGCTTCATCGCGCCCACCTCCGAGGAGATGATCATCTTGTCGAAGACGTCGTCGAACTTTTCACGGACGATGAAGTCCCGCAGGTCGCTCCAGGCATTCGAGATAAGTCCGGTCTTGTACTTGCCGCGCAGAGATCGGATGTATTCGACGAGCGTCCGGTCGACGATATCCCCTGCAAAGAATTCCTGGCGTATAGCGGATAGCTCGGAGTCCGGGCGCTTGAGTCGGCTGAGAATTGAAATCCAGTGTTGATCTGCAGTCACCTGGCCCAGAGCCGCTAAACGACCCGATTCGCTATCGAAGACGATCCGGTCGAGATCGTCGTACTCCATGCCGAGACGCTCTGCCAACTGTTGGCGCGGCGACTGAAACTCCGTGCGGACGATCACACCGCCGAGATCAAAGAAGACAACCTTGATGGTCATTTGCTCTTCTTCGTCGTTCCTTTGGTAGTGCTCTTTTTCCCCTTCGGGGACGATGTCGTGTTGCTTTTCTTTGTATCGGCCGAGGGCGTGGTCTGGCGCGAAGCGGCCTTCGGCTTGGACTCGGCAGGGGTTGCCTTGGGCTTGGGTTTGGTCGCTGCTTTTTTCGGAGCGGGCTCAGGAGCCGGAGCTGCCTCAGCCACAGGGGTGGTCTCGGCTGTTGGTAAAGGCGCCTCCGGTTGAGGATGCTCTTTCATCTCCTTTTCGAATTGCTTCAGCTCTTCCCGCCAGTTCGGCATTGCCATTTCCAACCGTTGACGAGGGATACGCGTGGCACGCCGGCAGCGCGGACAATGCGCGTCGTAATGTGACAAATTCTGTGAGTCGACCTCCTGTAAGGCATCGAGCATGGCCACGCGACTCAGGGTATAAGGTGTCTGACAGAAAGCACAGCGGATGTTCATAGGTATAGCTCTCCTCTTCTGAAAATCGTACGCAAGCCCTTCGACACGCCCTAACGGGCAGTCAGTACAGGCCTTGCGAAGGTTGAGATCCTTCGGCTTCGCCTCAGGACATGCCTTCGCAAGGCTAAAATCAAGCTTATTCTGAAAGGGATTCTACACTGATTTCCATACCCGGGCGCAGCTCCTTTTCGTACAGGTCATAGGTCTGATGCACGTGCATGCCAGCACTCTCATAGAGCCGCAGCGCGCCGGTCAGATTTTGCGCATCCACGCCCAGGCCCACTTTACGTTTGCCGCGCCGATAGAACTCGTTGAACGAGTGACGCAGGAGGGCAAGTCCAAGTCCGCGCTTGCGCCAGGGGCGACGAACGCCTAGCGTGCCCACCCAGCCCATTTCGGGATCGTCAAAGGCATGCGGGCGGCAGAGATTAATCCCGGCGATCTCCTGGCCATCCACGGCAAGGAACATCAGAGTCGGATCGGAGCTTTCATCCTCCCAGAAATGCCTGAAGCGTTTCAAGCCTTCTTCCAAAGGCTGCTCCACGAAGCCGAAATGGTCGCGGAACGAATCTTCGACGGCACGATAGACCGCCGCGGCATCCGTTTCCGCATTGTAGCTGCGCAGCGTGATACCTTCTGGAAATACCGGCTCGGGCACGAGGGCATCCATCTCGATCAGCATGTGATGGGAGCAACGGATGTGCTGGTAGCCCATATCGTCGAACAGGCTCTTCGGCTTTTGCGCCTCACGCAGGGTTCCCACGCGCGGAGCAAAACGCAGTTCGGCAGGCAAGTTTGGGAGCTCTCGCAGGGCGCGCTGCTCTGCCCAGTGCACCAGCCAGGTGCCAATGCCCAGATCTTCGTAATCGGGATCGACACGTCCCCACACCCACGGGTGGACGGCCGGTTTGACCGTGGTCCACACTTCGATGTAACCGGCCATCTGTCTATTCGGCGCGAAGACCAGCCGAATATCCTCCGCAGGGTCGAAGCCAGGCGAGGCCCATTCGTTGTGGATGGCGCCTGCGTCGTTGATCTCATCCCGTCCAATGACTGAATGGGACCAGCGGTTGAAGAGTGCGAGGGCAGGTTCCACATCCTCCATGCGAGCGCCGCGGGCGGTGAACCCCTCAGGCAGCTCGATAATATTTTCTTTTTGCAATTGCGTGTTCATATTTGTTCCTTCATCTTATTCTTCATCAACATTACGCCCGGGCCGTAATTCCTTCTCATACGTGACATATTCGCTGGAAGCGTACATGCCCACCCTTTGATAGAGCCGCGTCGCGCCTGTAGGATTCTCGGCATCGACACCCAGGCCGATGGTCTTTGTGCCGCGCCTGTAGAATTCAGCGAACGACTGGAGCAGGATCGCCTGGCCGAGCCCGCGCTTACGCCACGCACGTCGGACTCCCAGCGTGCGGATCCAGCCGTTCCCCATGCGGTAGCGGTTCAGGGAAAAACCTGCCACCTCATCCCCATTCCATGCGATCTGCCAGAGGGTCGGGTCGAACTCAGGGTCGTCAAACCGGCTGCGCTTCCATTCCTCCAGAGTCACATCATGGCTGCCCCAGTGGTCGCGCCAGGCTTCGTTCTGCGCCTGCCAGACCGCGACATCATGCTCGCCCTTGATAAAGGGCCGCAGCTCGATCCCTTCAGGTAACTTCGGTTCCGCGGGCGGACCGTCGAGCACGATCTCCATACGCCAGTGGTAACGAAGAGGCTGGTATCCCTCATTCCTGTGCAGATCATGGCTGGCAGGATCACGGTTGTCTATCAGGCTTTGAAGCGCGACCCGGACATCCGGATCAGCAAGAGCGATCTCTTCCCGCGCCCGCGCTTCGATACTGCGTAACAACGTCGTGCCAATACCGCGTCCCTTGTAATCCGGGTGGACGTAACCATCGGTCCGAAGTTTTACATGCTCATACTCGTTGAAGAATTCCTCATAACCGACAATACGTCCGTCAACCGTTTCGATCAGGAATGCATCCCTCTCCAGCTCAAAGCCGGGGGTCTCCCATTCATGTTTCAGCTCGTCCGCCGTGACGGCCACAGCCGTGTCGCCATCGGCGGCGCAGGCATCGTAGATCAATTGTGTCACGCTTTCGAGATCACTCCATGCGGTGGGGCGCAGCTTGAAACTTGGGTCGAGGGTCGTTTCATTCATTGAATATTTGGTGTTCATCGTATTTTCCATTCTCACAACATCCCATCCAGGATTGTGAATTTTATGAATTAAGTTCGAGCCATTCTTCGCGCAGGATGCCCATATACAGTTCATCCCAGCGCTTCCCTTCACGGTTGAGTGAGCGGCGCTTGCGTCCCTCGTGGCGGAAGCCAGCCTTTTCATAGGAGCGAATGGCGCGTGTGTTGTACTCAAAAACAGTCAGGGTCACACGCTGGAGGTTGACCTCGGTAAAGGCAAAACGCAAGAGGACGTTCATCACATCTGTCCCGTAGCCCTTACTCCAATACTCCGTCTCCCCGATGCCGAGTCCGACAAAGGCGTCGCGCCCCGGCCAGGTCACCACATCGAGGCCGATCTCGCCGATCAGCTTGTCTTCCGCGAGGGCTCGAATGCTGAAGAAATAACCCGCAGGGGACAGCTCGCCAGCTTCTTCCTCCATCCACTTGAGCTCCGCCTTCAGAGAATGCATCGGGCGTGCAGAGGCGTTAAGAAGGCGCAGGTATTCGGAATTTTGATACCAACGCGGGAACGCCTTGCTCATTTCCTCGGGGTCAAAGGCCGAGAGCCGTACAAGTGTTCCCGTGAGAACATCTTTCATCTTCCATCTCCATTTTGCATTTGTAACCATTCCTCACGCAGGATGCCCATCCATAACGAAGAGACGCGTTTTCCCTCGCGCAACGTATCCTGGCGAGTCTGGCCCTCGAGACGAAGGCCGCATTTTTCATAGGACCGCAGGGCGCGCGGGTTGTATTCGAATAAACCCAGAGATAGGCGCTCCATCGATAGCTCACTGAAGACATATCGCTGGCACAGCCGCATCATGTCTGTGCCATAACCTTTGCTCCAGAATTCACGCTCGCCGATGCCGAGCCCAACCCAGGCCTCTCGATGGGTCAAATCCACCCACAAAGCCAAGAAGCCAATGTATCGATCCTCCGCCAGAGTGCGTACAGAGAAAAAATACCGGTCCGGTGGGAAGCCGGTCTCGCCCTGCTTATCGATCCATTCCTTGATCTTCTTTTCGGAATCCAGGCGGGCAGGGTTGTTGTCTGAGAGCCGGTGGAGCTCGCTATCGCGCTGCCAGCGGCTAGACGCTGTGGCAGCCACATCTGGCTCTTCGAGCGTAAAGCGGACCAGCTCGCCGCGAAATAGATCTTTCATGGTTCCTCCGAAACTCGGGCGCGTTTCTGCCACTCTTCGTTGAGCAGACCGAACACATACAGGTCCCAGCGGCGGTTATCACGCTCGAGGGCGCTGCGGCGGCAAACTTCCTTCGTAAAGCCGAACTTTTGCAGCAGCGCCATCGCACCCTCGTTGTACTCCGGCGCCATGGCAGTGACGCGGAACAAGTTCAGCTCGGCAAACGCAAAACGCAGCAGCATCTGCGATGCCTGTGTACCGTATCCTTTGCGCCGGTCCTCGGCCGCGCCGATACCAAGCCGGACCCAACCGTTGCCGTTCGTCCACTCGATCCGCTGGATCATAGCCTTGCCGATCAGGCGGCCGTCTGCTTTGGCGCGGATCATGAAGTGAAACAGGTTTTTGTCTTCTTCGATCTGCTTTTCCAGTTTTTCGTATTGCTTCTTAATCATCGCGGCCGACAGTGGGCGCGCAGGATCAGTCTCCATCAGGCGCATGAAGTCTGAATCATGGGTCCATTTGGATTCGATCGCGGGGTCCTTCTCATGGTCAATAGGGCCCAGACGAAGGTCCTGGCTTTCGAACAGTTGAGTTTGAATATCTAACATTCTTGCCTCCAAAATTCTTTGAAAAAATAAAACGCCACAGGTCAGGCCCATGGCGTCTGCAAAAAAACAGCCACGGGCGAGTGCACCGTGGCTGTCATTAGCTTACTGCGTGTAAATTAATGAGTAGTGGGCGCACTCCGCGAATCAAAAACACCACTCAGCGTGATGAATGCCTTCGCCTGGAACGTAGTGATGTCAAAACTCATCGGTCGTGCGCTGCCTTTCTTAGGAATTTTTAACGTTCGTAGTGTAACACGCCGGGCGATTTCCCGTCAAGTAGATGAATGTAAATTATTGTGAAAGGCGGCAGGTATGGTTACGTGGAAAACGGATGTTGATACCATCCCTCTAAACACAGTGCTGATCATCTCTGATCAACCCGAGAACGTTGCCATCTGGGAAACTCTCTTCAGCCAGAGGAATTGTATTGTTTTATCTGAATCAAAGATATCAGATGCCTTGCAGAGCGCGCGACTTATTGGCCCTTCCTTGATGTTAATTGATATGAACTTACCCAAGTCCGACCGGAGCTTTTTGTTGCACGGTCTGCGCTCCACCAGCCGAGGTCCCATCCTGATGCTCATTACCGCGAACACTGTCGACGAAATTGTGGAAGCTAATCAGGAGGGTGCGGATGAGTGCTTGGTCAAACCTGTCAACCCGGCAGTGCTGGTGGTCAAGGCGATGGCCTGGCTCGGGCACGGCCAACGAAGCGAACGGGCTCCCACGATGCTGGGTGTCACCTTGTAATTATTCTTTCTTATCCTTTTCTCGTTTCGCTCCTCCTTCGAATCAACATGCCTGCGCAATTGCGCAGGCATGTTGAGTTCTTATTGCCCGGTACTGATCAGGCCAGCCTGCAGGTCATTCAAAACGTTCTCGACATCACGCTGTTTTCCCGGGGAGAGGATCGTTGGGTCCACATCTGCCAGGCCCAAGGGAGATTGTATGGTAACACCTCCCCGTCCGCTCACCAGCTCCGGCCAGGCGTTTTGGATTGCTTTAACGATATCGGGTTGGATCGTCATCACCCAGCCTGCGGGCCGCTGCTCGGGAGTTTTCGTCCCGATCATGTATGTGCCGGTCGTGCCGATATAGGTCATTAGATCGGTGGTGGCGATATCGGGGTAGAGATAGATGGTCTGCACTTTGTATTGGAGGATCAAAATATCTGCGTAGGCATCATAGTTCGCGGGATCCTCTTCCGCACCGATCTCGAGAAATTGAGGATACGTCCAGTTGTAAAAAAATACGGGACGACACGTACCACAGCTAAATTTCATCCCGGTAGCGTAGGCATTGAGTGCGCGCAGTGCATCCGGGTTATCCTTCGGGAGCAACATGCCGAGGCGATAATCGTCGGTGATCAACGCGGCGGTGTAGCCGGCCAGGAAACCGGCAACATCAGACTGCGCATTGCCTCCCAGCACGCTGATATTGCTGCCCGCTGTGACTTCCGGGATGTTGATCGCAAGGAACTGCACCTGCGGGGCAGCGGCCGCCAGCGTGGCAATGCCGGGATCTGGCGGAAGTGCAATCACTACCTTCAAACCCGGTTCGCCGAGATCTGTGGCGCTCAGGGTGTTACGCACCTGGAAACGAAGCCCGGACGTTTGTGTGAGGTCATAGACTGTTTTCTGGTAAAGGTTCGAGGTATCCGGGTCCATGTCAGCCGGAAGCATAAGAATAGCAAGAGGCGAAGCTGCCGTCGGAGTCAGCGTCGGCGGCACCACAGGTGTATCGGTCGGGCTGGGAGTGACCGTTCCAGAGGCTTCATTGCCGCCACAGGCACTCAGGACCACCGCGAGCAAAATCAAGAGTAGGATGAATCTTTGACGCACACAGTTCTCCACGGAAAAAGGGATGACGGAATTATACACGTTGGACTCAAAGGTGACAGTCACTCACTTTGCGAAAGTGACTGTCACCTTAATTAAATAATAAGACCGCGCATGCGCGGTCTTGGTCCGAGAATAAAATCGCCAGTTATCTGGACTTGATCTTGATCTGCTTCGGTCGAGCGGATTCAGCCTTGGGCAGGCGCAGCGTGAGCACACCGTTTGTGACCTCGGCTTCGACATGATCGGCGTCGATCGCGGCCGGCAGGCGCAACGTCCGGGTGAACGAGCCCTGAGGCAGCTCGCGGACGAGGTAATTGCTCTCGTCGGCCTTATCCGCAGGACCGCTTCGCTTGTATGCGCCGTCAATGCGAACAACGTCTTCGAGCACCTGGATCTTCAGCTCATCAGAGTTGAGTCCCGGAACGAGCGCGGAAAGAACGTATACTTCGTTTTCCTCACGAACGTTGATGCCGAGGGTCTGTTGGCGGTCGTCCGCCCAGCGGCGTGCCATTCGACGATAGGGGTATGTTTGCAGATAGAAAGTCATGTCTTGTCTCCTGTTTTGTAATGGTTAGGTTCAATTCGAGTTAGTCCTAGTGTATTTGGGGAATGTAAGAAAAAAGATAAAGCCAAATAGAATTTTCATAAGAAATCCCCTGCAGAAATTCTGCAGGGGACGAAGAGTGTATACGACTCTGCCACTTCTCCAAGATCAGGAGTTGTAGCTTTTTGCCAATCAGAGATTCCCCTAACTGGGCCAGGAGGACCAGATGGCGCACATGCCGGAGCTATCAGGCGAGAGGGGCGAATGCCGGATACCTGCATAGACCGGGTTCATCACAGCATCTGGCGGCGGGCCGAAATGGCCGAGTCCCAAGGAGTGACCATTCTCATGCAATGCCACGGTCTCGACGTCGATGCCGGGCAGCACAATGTCTATGCCCCATGGATTGCCGGCGCGATCCGTCTTACGGTTGCCGAAGGTATCGTTGTAATAGACTTCGTTAAGTGCACTATCGAGCTTGTTATTACCGTCGATGTCAGTAGGCGTACCATCGTCTTCCGTGAAGATAAAGGTGACCGAAAAGGCCAGAATGCCTCTCCCTCCACCCGGTCCACCGGCCGCTTCGAAGAACTCGCGCGGCAGCCAGCCTGCGTTGACGATGTCAGCCAGGAAGGGATTCCCCTCACGACCAAAACCGAAGAACGAGTCGAAGATGTCCGGGTCAGTCCCGCCATCGGCTCGTTTCACCAGATCCACGGTCGAAAGACAGCTATCACCACTCCAGGTATTGAAAGCGCGGTCGATGGCAGCTTCGGTTTGAGCACTGCTCAACCCGCTAGCTGTTTTGCCATCGCTTTTGTCTACCAGGTAGGTAATATTATCGCCGTCTGCGAGGCGGCGCTCGTCGTTCGCTACCCATGCGAACTCCTGACCATGGATACGATTGGAAGGCCGTGCCCCGCCAATCGTAAAGAACTCGATCTCCTCGATGGCGATGTTCAGTCCCTTATCCTTTAATCTTGTGTTGAATTTTTCCATATAGGCCAGGACATAGGGATCGCCTTCCCCACCCTGGGCGGAGGCGTTGCTAGGAACCAGCAGCGCAAGAAGCGCCAGAATGGTCAGGATCACAATCGTTACTTTCTTCATCTTATCTCCTCATAGATTTTTGAGTAACTTGAATATGGTTGTGTCGAGCGGTGCAGGTGATCTATCTCGAGCGAGCGGCCTCCTTTCGCAAGTTCACGGCAGTTCTTAAAGCAGGGCTGCCGAGTTAAATAAAACTTCGGCAGTCTGGCGGTCTGCCCGGCTGTATGCATCAGCCCGACAGACCCATGACTTTGCGTCCCCACTTCACAATGGGTTTGCCTTTTCGAGGGATGGCGAGTCTAATTCAGATAGTCAACTTTTTGATTAAAGAATACTTAGAGAATTTGTGCAGGAAATCATCCTTCCTTGAAAAGTTAGTCTGTTAAATACAACATTCCCTACACCAGGTGTGGGGAATGTTCTTTGCCCATCAACATCGTAATTATGGAGTGACACCAAACGTGGCAAGCCAGGTGAGGTCGTCGGCTCGATCGACGCGGTAGACTCCACCGGTACCAGCACAATTTCCATTGAGACCGTACGATGTCACAGCGCCCACTACATTGGAATCGCCAATGAAATTGGGACCGCCGGAATCGCCGAAGCAGGTACCGCCAGTATTCGCATTATTCGAAAGCAGCACGGAGAAATCATCTGTAAGCCCTGTATTAATTTGAACCAGGTGAGGGCGGGCAAGCATGCGAACTCTCTGATTATTTTCTTTCCAGGAAGCTGCATCGGGGAAGCTTTCCTGCAAGCCATAGCCAACAGCAGTAAAAGTACCATCCTGCGTGCCGCGCGGTGTTGCAAGTTGATCTAACTCATCCCGCTGGGGCAGTGCGCCATACGTTTTCATCTTCACCGGCTTGTCGAGCACCACCACACCGAGGTCATAAAGATAGAACGCATCCGGATCATATTGTGGATGTGTGTATGGCGTTCCGCCGGCATCGCCCCTGTTGGGGTATCGGTTGGCAGGAATGCCCGACTCGACATCCGAAGCAAACCAGATTTCCACATGAGCGGCAGGAGACTCGGTACAGTGACCAGCCGTCAGGAACAAGGTCGAGCTCAACAGGGTTCCACTACAACGCCAGAGCGGATTGCCATCCGCATCCTGGGCTACCATCAATCCAACATAGGGATGGCGGTTGCCATCCAATTCGCCATCGGTCACCGCACGGGCAGGGCCGACGGTACTCAACGCAAGCACCAATGGAAGTAACAAAGTAATCGTTACTTTTTTCATCCTTATTTATCTCCTGATAGTTTGTTGGATTTGAACAGGGCCGGAGATGGCAGTGCAACGGAGGGATCTCCAGCGTGCGGCTGCTTTCTAGTCCATAGGGGTCTGTTCCGCTGTACGCATCAGCCTGACAGATCC
>LLBY010003137.1_pt3 | contig 20061 bp, 21 predicted proteins | sample 1489401 | NCBI WGS metagenome assembly LLBY01 (sample SAMN04092656, study PRJNA295927) | soil metagenome | biome: Soil prokaryotic community; feature: Bulk soil; isolation source: soil from tomato rhizosphere | host: tomato cultivar Hawaii 7996 | place: South Korea | collected 2011-11-01 | reverse complement strand
ATCTGTTATAATCAGCCACCAAAGGCAACCATGATAAAGGCATGGCAATTACCAAATCTAAGGAATTAAAGAAACTAAAATCAAAAGAAGTAGAAGCAGCACTAGCAGCATTTGCAGTAGTAGTAGTCGATACGGTTGAGTTAGAATCTATTACACCTTCTGATCCAACACCCCCGCTCGTGGATAATATTATACTTATTAGCAGGACTATAGTTGAACCATATACCACCCATACTGCAAATTTGCTAAGCCATTGCTTTACAATTTTTAATGGTCCTAATATACAAAAAAGTACGATTACTGCTCCAAAAACAATAGACCATATGTAAAAATCAACATATCCATTGCTAAATATATTTGCGGCCTTCGATAAAATGGTTATTTCAAAAGTGGACCAACCTATTAATTGAAAGATGTTAAGAACTGTGAGCAAATATGAACCATGCAAACCAAACGCAGGTCTCATACTTACTATCGACGGGACCGAATGATCGCTGCCTATCTTGCCCGCTAATGCCAGCAAAACAGATCCAACTATCGAACCCGCAATTATGGCTATTATTGCTTCTGTTATATTTGACGAGGAAACGAATGAGCCTGCGGAAATCACTAGTAGACCTATTCCCAAACTAGACCATAAAACAAAAAAATTCTTACCAGAAAGTACTTTATATTTGCTATCCACTGGATTTATTCCAAAATCTGTATTACCTTCTAAAAATTTCACAATTATTTCACCTAAAAGTTCTTTGAGGAATGCTCAGCAGCAGCAGCTGCAGCAGGAGCATTGAATGAGACTTTATCAAATATTTATCTATAATACCAATAATTCCATAAATTTAAATTTGTTTTTATTCATTTGCAAGTCATGTCCTTTGGGGTGGATACTCTTGGTGGCCTTATAGAGAAACTAAAACAATTGGTTAATGATACTCAAAATAATTATGAATCGTTTTTTGATTCAACTCAATTGTTTAAACAAGGAAAAATGGATAACAACGAGTATTTTTCGAGGATGGGTGAATTTCTTGTATCTTCCTCTGCCCTAAATTTTTTATCTTGTCGTGTTATTCTTGAACTAAAATCAGCCATGGATAAGAATATTTCTGCTAAAGGCAAAAATGATAGATCTGCATCACAAACTATGCCTTCGGGTAATATAGGTGGAAGCACCGGTGGTGGTTTTGGTGTGGATGGCTTTATTTCAACTGGTGGTAACGTAGGTCCTACTTCCCCTTCACCTTCACCTTCTACAACATCACCATCACCTTCGCCATCATTAAATGAAGAATATGATCTACCATTGCCTCAGGAAGCCCCTACTTTCAAACCCGTGGATATAATAATAACCAAGCAAGACCGTTCAAACACAAATACAAAAGACGCAAAAAAAAATTGTATTGTTTGTAACGCCTCAATTCCAAAACAGGCTAAATTTTGTAACAAATGCGGTAATTCACAATAATTAAAAGACACAATCCTTCAGTATGTGTTATGAAAATCTTTAATGGGCGATTGGCAACCGAGGACTATATGTCCACCCATTCACTAACTTTTTCTACACCTGAGATGACCCTAAAAAAATTTGCGTTATGGTTGGGCGAAAGTGTAAAAAATTCAAAAACAAACACTTCAACTCCTCGTTTACTCACATATATAGAAGATAAACCTGATTCAAAAACAAACACTTCAACTCCTCCGTCCAATTATCTTCCCGATATAGATGAATCTTTTAAACCTACAGGAGCCATAGCTGATTTTTATAGTACAAAGGATACCTCTAAAGAAAGTATATCCTCAAATCCTGTTGAAAAAAAATACTGTATTAATTGTGGTAATTCGATAAAACATTCTTCAAAATTTTGTAACAAATGCGGCGCTGTCATCGAATAATATTTCTTCTCAAAAAGTTATCTTTTTAGTTGGATTTTTCCTTTAGGATTAGGTAACATTCATTACATATAGTATCTGAGAATAAATAATTCACAGAATAAAATTTTGTCTTATTACACAGTTTACAAGTTTTCATTATTCATTTACTCACTCAAACTATTGAAAGAACTGACTGTTAATGTATTTTATGCCTTCTATCCTGCTTACCAACCAACTAACTATCTATTCGCGTGGTTTCTAAACCTGCTTATATTAATAAGTTATATATTAAATTATTGTTTTTACAATATGAATGACTCGAGTATTTTCGTTTATGTTTTTCTTTATTTCTGTGTGGTTTGGGCTTTCCTCAATTTTGTCACATTTGGTATTTGTTTATAATCTTGATTATTTTTATTACTATTTAATTTGGCCTAGTTGTTTTGCTATCTCCTTATTAATATTCCTCAAACCTCTCATATCCATGCGTGCAGTATTTCGAGATAGAGTTTCAACTAGTATATCGTGGCCATTTGTCATAAAAATAATCAATGGACTCACATGGGCCCTGCCTTTTGTTTTTATATTATTTTTCCAAAAGTATTATCCTTTTTTGTTACTTACTGGTCTATCCTTGGGTAACATTTCTACATTTATATTTTTAAGAAAATATTCCAAAATCTATAGTATCGAACAGATAATAACAGGTGTACTTGTCCTTTCTACATTGTTCTCTATTTTGATATATTATAATTATACTGATGACTATGAACAGATCCTTTTCTTGACCCGAGTCATGATTTCAGTTTCATATGCGATAGGGGGATTAATTGGATATTTCAAAAATGATGATGATTCTAACGCATCGTCAAGTTTACATAACGAATAAGCTGACTTAATATCATAATTGAGACCAGAGTCTACTAATTCCATAGAAAATTTTTCTAAGGCTGTTTGTATATTTAGCGGCGGACTCGATTCTATTAGTACAGCTGCTTATCTAAGGAAATTGGGATTAGATGTATATTTAATTTCATTTAATTATGGACAACGCGCTTCCAATGAACTAATTGTGGCAAAACGCTTTTCCAAATTATTAAAAAGTAAAAAGCATGAGATAGTTGATATATCATTTCTCAAAACTCTTTTTGGAAAAACTAATATCCTGACGAATTCCAAATCCAAAATTCCTCCAACATTTGATTATAGCATGGTTGTGCCATTAAGAAACACTGTTTTTTTGACTATTGCATCAGTATGGGCCACTTCATTGAATATTTCTCTTGTAGTATATGGAGCTCATTCTGGAGATACTCGGTATCCTGATTGTCGCCCTACGTTCACGCGATCTTTAGAAAAAGTATTTAACATGTCTGAAATTGATGGAATTACTGCCGGAATAAGAAATAAACTTCATATTTGGTCCCCTGCATTAGATAAATTAAGTAAATCGGAATTGCTTTTGATGGGGTATGAAACATTGGGAGAGAAAATTTTTGAATCTTGGAGCTGCTATCTAGGAACACATAGCGATAACAAGGGCAGCAGTTCCATCTCCATAGACAGTAGAAACAAACAATGTGGAATATGTGAATCTTGTATGAATAGAAAACATGCATTTTCAAAAGCAGGAATTGAGGATAAAACACAATATGCCAACCATTAATCATAGTAGTATTGAAATCTCAAACATTAACAGTAATCAAGAGGTACTTGACAGAGTCCAATTAAATGAGTTATTTGTGAGTATTGAAGGTGAAGGTATATTTGCGGGTACAAAAACCTTATTCATCAGGTTCTCAGGTTGCCATCTCCGGTGTTATTGGTGTGATACAAAATATTCTCTATCTACTAAGAGTGGAAAAAGTTATACTATTGATGAAGCTAAACGACTTATTCATCAGCACCTTCAGCCTAAAATCTATAAGGTAAATTTTACTGGAGGTGAACCTTTGTTACAACCATTATCTTTGATCGCACTTGCAAATTTTGTTAAGAATGAATTGAATATCAAGACTTATCTTGAGTCATCTTGTTTTGATTGGCAAAGATTTGAGTCAGTGTTGCCATACTTTGATATTTGTAAGGTTGAATTCAAGACTTCCGATTCAAAAGTGATCGAACCATCCAAATCCTATGATGACCTGATACAAAATGAATTAAAATGTTTGGAATTAGCCCTAAACAGGACCGATAAGATTTCATTTGTAAAGATTGTATTTACAAATTCTACAACTACAAACGAAATTAGAGATTTAACGACTAAAATCTTTCAGTGCTCCAATATTGGTAATTTAAGTGGTATAACACTTCAACCAAGCTATCAATTCGACTCTCCATCCACTGAACACATTTTAAAAATCTATGACGAAGTATACCCTTTTTATAAAGATGTAAGAGTAATCCCACAAATGCACAAAATGTTGGATATGAACTAGGTTAATATTCTGTTTATGCTTGCACTGACACTGGCATCTTAATCCTTAGGTTTATAAAAAGATAAGGCTTATAATAAAGACTGATTCTTATAGGTAAAATAAGTATGGTGAACACAATCTTTCGGGTACAGTCTCATAAATTTACTCAAGAAAATATTCAAACCACATTAGTTTGCTCAAATTGCGATGAGGTTTTCACCAAAGAATTTCTATTGGATCTTGAAGGCCAAACAATTGAATTTAAGTGTCCTGTTTGTGGAAATTTAGGAGAAGCCGATATTCCATATAAAACCGCCGAAGAACGTGAGGAATTTGAAGAAGACTTTGACGATGTAACAGAGGAAGATGGCGGAGATGAATTTGAAGACGACTTTTAAATAGATTTTTTGTTATTCTTCAAATTTAATTTTCCAAGCTGTGCCAAGAAGGCTGCCAGTTGAATTTCAGGATGTGCACCATTTGCAAGTCTATAATCATATTCGGCAATAATAGTTGATACTTCAAAAGGGTTCTCTAATTCAAGTTTATAGATCTCTTCATTAGCGTATCTTAGAAAATCAGTTTCCGATACTCCATATACGTTTAGTAATTCTAATAATTTTATTCTTGATTCATTAAATTTCGAGTTAATGGCCAAATTAACTATTTCAGCAATCTTGCTTCTTCCTGAGATGCCTATCGCACTTTGAACTTGCTGCACGTTTACATTTCCACTTGCAGCAGCGGCTTGCAAAATATTTATCGAATATCTCAAGTCTCCGTTGGTGTGTTCATAGATTTTGTGAAGAGCGTTTTCTTCAACCTTTACTCCTTCGCTTTTACAAATATTCTTTAAATATTCTACTATTTCGTCTTCTGAGACTCTAGAAAATCGGAAGATTACACATCTACTTTGTATCGGCTCAATTATATGAGATAAATAATTACAAATAAAAATAAATCTGGTCGTTTTAGAACTATCCTCTATTATTCTTCTCAAGGCTGTCTGTGCTTCGGATGTCATTTCATCTGCCTCATCCAATAAAATAATCTTGAATGGCTTATCATCAGTATCTTGATTTATGGAAAGTTTCATTATCGAGGCAAATTCTTTTACCCTTTCACGAACCATTTTGATTCCTCTTTCATCTGATGCATTTAGCTCTAGTGTATCTCTCTTCCAGTTTTCTCCTAAAATCTTTCTAGCCAAACATAGAGCTGTTGTAGTTTTGCCTGTACCTGCAGATCCAGTAAATAATAAATGCGGTAGTTCATTTGGTTTTTTTAACAAATTTTCTAGCCCTTTTACAATTTCTTTTTGATTAATTATTTGATCCAACCGTGTTGGTCTATATTTTTCCACCCACATAATATCAGAAATTTCCTTCGGCTTCCGCTGTTTTTCCATCCAGATGTATAGTCCATCCCTTGCCAATTTAAAATTATTCTATGTCTCAAGTTCCCTGGGATTGAAATCTTATTAACTCATAGAGATAATTAAGTATGTGAAATCGCCATCATCATCATCCCCATCCCCATCATCATCAACAACGCCCACAATACCACCTAATAACAACATAGATAAACTATTTTTAGAAATGGATGATATTTCTATTCTTTATACTTTTTCTTCGTTAGATTATATTCTAAAGGATGTACGTGTGATTTACTTGAGAGATTTTGAATTATCCATACGTCCACTTGTTTTTATTAGTGCCAAGGAGGGAGATATGACCTCTATACCCAGATGGATCTCTATTATTTTGAGCAAACATGATGTAGTAGAAATTCATGATGATGATCAACTTTCTTATATAAAGAGAGCTTTAAATCGCGAAAGAATATCGCAGAGTCACATGTTATCTACAATAGAACCAGATTTCTATGCCAAAGTAAATAATTACCTTAATAATATCGACGATAAAGATAGAGAATCATTAATCGTAGCTCTGAACCCTTTTATTGCATCTAGGTTACAAAAAATTGTCAAACTTTCAGCTTCATCACCGTTAGTACCTGAACTTGAGGAAAAACTCTCGGTAGAAGAAAAATTTCTCTATGAGAATTTTTATTATATGACATCCAAGTTTAAGAAATTGGTGTTAAGACTTGAGTGATACCGACCCCTCAAATTCTTCTTCTTCATCAAGAAATGTACAAGAACAGGAACAAGAACAACAAACCATATCTGCATTGTCAAATGAATTAGAAAGTTTTCTACGTTCATTTAAGGATCGGGATGGTAACTACAAGTATTTTGACAAGATAAATAATATGGTAGCTACTTCTTCTACTTCCATTACCGTCGATTATATTGATTTTGATAGCTTTGCTCCATCATTAGCAAAGGACATTACTCATAATCCAGATGAAATGTTCTCAGCTTTTAACGAGGCTGTTACTTCTATTCTTTTAGAAATTCATCCAGATTACGCCCATGAAATACGGGAGCATATTAGAGTAAGAATGGGAAATTATGCTGTTCAGAAAGGATTGCGTGATATCAATGCAGATGTTATTAACAAACTGTTAGGTGTTTCTGGGATGGTAGTACGTTCCTCTGAAGTTAAACCATTGGGAAAAAGAATTGCATATAGATGTCTTAATTGCAATCAGATCAGCTTTTCACAGCTAAAAGGATTAGCCTTAAAAAAACCATTGCGATGCCTTAATTGCTCCGAAAAAGAATTGGAAATGGATGTAGAGAGCAGCTTATTTATTGACTTTCAGTTGGTTAGATTACAAGAGTTACCCGAGGATTTGCCAGCGGGACAACTGCCTCATTACATAGAAGTAACAATTCTAGGTGATTTGGTTGATCAATGTAGACCAGGAGATCGAATCATGTTAACTGGTATTATTAGGATAGATCAGGAATATTCATTTGGTTCAGCAAATGCTGCGGCACAAAAAACTTCTCTATTTAGGTTACGAATGGAAGGGAATAACATCGAATATCTTGGTGGTAGAGCCGGAGATAAGAAAACTCGTTCTATTGAACGTATTTCCATAAGTGCTGAAGATGAACGACAAATATTGATGTTGTCAAGAAAGCCCGATATATATGATAAATTAGTATCATCTTTTGCCCCTCATGTATATGGCCATGAAGTGATAAAAGAATCAATATTGTTGCTAATCGTGGGTTCAATTACTAAAAAATTAGACGATGGATCAACCCGAAGGGGTGACATTAATGTGTTATTGGTTGGGGACCCAGGAACTGCAAAGTCTGAAATGTTAAAATTTGCTGCAAAAATAGCACCTAGAGGTTTGTACACCTCTGGAAGGGGTTCTACAGCAGCCGGTTTGACAGCTGCAGTTGTAAGAGATAAATCTGGCATAATGATGCTTGAGGCAGGTGCCGTGGTGTTAGGAGATCAAGGATTGGTTTGTATAGATGAATTTGACAAGATTAAGGCTGAAGATCGTTCTGCGCTCCATGAAGTTATGGAGCAACAAACATGTTCTGTAGCAAAGGGTGGTATCGTAGCCACATTAAATGCCCGAACCTCGATTCTATCTGCCGCAAACCCGATGTACGGAAAATATGATCCTTATAAAAATATCACTGAAAATGTAAATCTTCCAATACCTCTCCTTACTAGATTCGATCTTGTGTATGTAATACGAGATCTACCCGAGAAAGAAAAGGATAGTAAAATAGCTACTCATATATTAGAAATTCATAAGGATGTACAAAAATCATCACAAGGAGCAATCAACATAGATCTCTTTAGTAAATATCTCGCATTTGCGAAACAAATTGTAGAACCTGAATTGACTCCAGAGGCGATAAATATCATTCGTGATTATTATATGAAAATGAGAAATGTTGATTCTGATAGCATGATTACTGTAACTCCTAGGCAATTGGAGGGGTTGGTTAGACTCGCAACTGCCAGAGCAAGATTATTGCTAAAGGATAGAGTTGATAGAGAAGATGCTGAAAGATCATTGTTTCTAGTTCAAAGAATGTTAGAAACTGCTGGTGTTGACGTAAATACTGGTAAGGTTGATTTAGGGGTATTACATGGTAAACCTTTCAGCGAGATATCCAAGTTAAAACTTTTCATGGAAATATTTTCTAGCATTTCAGGGGAAGAAAAGAATGATGTTGAAGAAAATGTGTTCATAGGTGAACTGATAAAAACAGCCAAGTTCACAGATTCAGATGCCAGGTCTTATATCAAAAAGGCAATGAGCGATGGTCAAATATATGAAAGAAAACCCGGATTTTACTCCAAGGCTTAATTTTATACCCTAGAAATTTTAGATCATTTTGGTGCAAAAATATTTATTTATATCATTGGGACTTTTCCAATGATGTGACAGTAGTTTCTGATTCCTACATGGGATTTTTCTTGCCTGCTGATATTTATGAGAGAATATTAAAATTTCTAGATGGCAATTTGATCTTCCCATTTGTTAAGGAAAATGAAATTCTAGGAATCTTTTTTCTTTTTGGTAAAAACTATGGTATTAAGAATAATTTGGATATACTGTCTGCAAAAGATATTACTAGGAAAACCATTGACCAATTAAAGCGTGAAATATTTCAATCTAGAAGCAATACTGAATTTGATAACGATTACATTAAAGAAAAGTATCAAAGGAGAGTTCTTCAGATTTATGTTGAACTTCAGAATAATCCCACGTTTGAACAAACTGTGATAAATGAAAGAATTAGTAGAGATCCCACGCTTTTGATGCTTTGCTACGCCCATCATATTTCTTATTATAAACAAAAATGCTTTTTTGAAATCTATGATCCCCTTAAAAGAGACCAAGTGGACAAGAATTTACATAGTGTGTTGCTAAATAGAATGGTCATGCTAAGCTATAACGTAGAAAAAACTAATGATTTACCATACCAAACTATGACCCCCTTTATCGAATGGATAACCAAGAACCGCTAATTCTCATTTGGATAGATTTTGGTGTTTTATGCTAATAATTCTTGTTCCACTCATTCACATGTCTAAGATACATTCATAACGTAAATTAAATGGTTTATCGTAGTTTAGTTATGTCAATTCAAGATGAGTCGGGGTACATGTCATTATTAGATAGGTTACAAAACAAACTCGGAAATGTCGTTAAGAAAGAAGTTTCAAGGCTTGAAATTCCTATTCCAAGAGTAATATGGGTTGGTCAAAGAACAATTTTTAGGAATTTTATGGATTTCCCAAAAGCACTCAGACGCGATCCTGAAAAATTATTACTCTATCTCAATAAAGAATTGGCTTCTGCAGGATATATTACAGGTGAAAGAGTTATTTTCTTGGGAAGAAAACCAGTATCTTCATTTTCTGGTCTGATAGACAGATATGTAAAGGATTACGTTATTTGTCCTGTTTGTGGTAGCCCAGATACTAGAACAGAAAAAATCAAAAAGTTAGGTTTTATGATCTGCGAGGCTTGTGGAGCGAGGTCTTCTATAAAAAGCAACTATGCTTGATAATTAGTTTTAACTTCATAGTTACAATCATTCAGTTCTTTCTTGATTTATACTTCTATATTTTCAAGAAGAAATCGATATCTAATTATTAGATTTACCCAAATTTATTAGCATGGATAAAACCATAAAAAAAGATCCAACTACTAATGATCAAGGTGATGATTATCTTTTGTTAGATAATAATTCTAATTCTAATAATAATTCTAATTCTAATAATAATTCTCATGATGAAAGTGATTATGAGTCAAATACGGAATTAACTGCCGAAGAATTATCTGCAGAATTAAAAACTACACGTGATGACCTTGAACACTATCGAAATTTGTATGATGAAACTTTTAACAAATTAAAGTATAGCATAGCCGATTTTGATAACTATAGAAAGAATATTGAAAAGCAAAATACGTTGAGAATACTTTCAGTAAAGGCAGAAATGCTGTCGACCATAATTAATTTGAGAGAAGATTTCGTACGCGCTTTGGATACTCTAAAACATCACAAGGTTGATAGCTCTATTCTTGAAGGATTAACTAACATACTAAAGAATATTGATACATATTTGGAAAAAGAAGATGTGAAGGAAATACGAGCTTTAAACAGTGTTTTTGATCCTAACTTTCACGAAATTATCGCGTTTTCTTATTTTGAAAATGATATGGAAGAAAACATAATTACTAAAGAAATCCGAAAGGGCTATTTATTAAACGAACGCGTTCTTCGTCCCAGTTTGGTTGAAGTGTCTAAAAAGATAATTAAAAATATCGATAGTGATAATAAAGAAAATACAAAAGGAGATGACGATTAAATGGGAAAAATAATAGGAATCGATTTAGGAACTAGTAATTCTGCTGCTGCTGCTTTGAGCGGTGGAAAACCAGTTATAATACAAGCTGCTGAGGGTACCTCCATTGGGGGAAAGTCCTTTCCATCGGTGGTTGCGTTTTCACAAGATGGTCAGCTACTTGTTGGTGAACCTGCAAGACGTCAAATGCTTTCAAATCCTGAAGGAACTGTTATCGCTGCAAAGAGGAAAATGGGCACCGATTACAAGTTTAAGGTTTTTGGAAAGGAATATACTCCGCAACAGATATCTGCATTTGTACTTCAGAAAATCAAGAAGGATGCTGAAGCATTTCTAGGAGATACTGTTGATAAAGCTGTAATTACTGTTCCAGCATATTTTAACGATAATCAAAGACAAGCAACAAAAGATGCAGGAGAGATTGCTGGACTAGAAGTCGTGAGAATCATAAATGAGCCCACGGCTGCCTCGCTGGCTTTCGGATTAGACAAAGTACAAAGTGATCTCAAAATCATGGTTTTTGATTTTGGTGGGGGAACTCTGGATGTTACCATTATGGAAATGGGTGGTGGTGTATTTGAAGTAAAAAGTACATCTGGTGATACTCAACTGGGTGGCACTGACATGGACAATATTTTGATAGATTATCTTGTTAACGAATTTAAGAATCAATCGGGAATAGATGTGCGAAACGACAAAGCGGCTATGATGAGGATTCGGGAGGCCGCTGAAAAAGCAAAAATTGAATTATCCAATATAGTAACAACAGAAATAAATTTGCCCTTTTTAGCATATGATCAATCTACAGGACCAAAAAATTTCGCAATTCCTTTGAATAGAGCAAAATTGGAGGAATTGCTTCGACCGGTTGTAGAGCGATGTAGAAATCCAATGTTGCAAGCCATAAAAGATGCAAAATTATCAGCTACGGATATTGAGAAGATAGTTTTGGTGGGTGGTCCTACCCGAATGCCGATAGTAAAGGAGTTTGTAAAATCTGTCATGAATAAAGAACCTGAGCGTGGTGTGGATCCAATGGAGGCAGTTGCCATGGGTGCGGCAATTCAAGGTGCTATTATTTCAGGAGAAGTGTCTACTGATATCCTATTGGTCGATGTCACTCCTTTGACTCTTGGTGTAGAAGTTATGGGTGGACTTAAGGAAACTCTAATTGAGAGAAATACTACTATTCCAACAAAGAAGAGTAAAGTGTTTACTACAGCTGCAGATTATCAAACGGCAGTTACCATACATGTAGTCCAAGGAGAGAGAACAATGGCTGCTGATTGTGTTTCACTGGGTATGTTTAACCTGTCTGGTATTCCACCGGCTCCCAGATCTGTCCCACAAATTGAAGTAACCTTTGATATTGATACAAATGGAATATTGAACGTAACAGCAAAAGATCTTGCTACTTCAAAAGAATCAAAAATCACCATTTCAGCAAGCACAAAATTATCAAAAGAGGAAATAGAAAAATTAAAGAAAGACTCGGATGCATTTGCTGAAGTAGATAAAAAGAAACGTGAGGAGGCCGAATTAAGAAACGAATCGGATAATTTGATATACTCGGCTGAAAAATTGGTAAATCAAGATCTAAAGGACAAAGTAACTGCTGAACAAAAGGATAAAGTCAATAAAACGGTTCAGGAGCTAAAAGACTCGATCTCATCTAATAATATTGATGTGACAAAAGCAAAAATAACGGATCTGAAAAATGTATTGGCCGAAATAAGCACAGCTGCATATCAATCCGTTCAGCAAAATGCTTCCAATACGGCTGCTGGGCCCGATTCTGGATCTGGTCCAGGAGAACCCGGTCCCGAAACATCTACAACTCAACCTCCTCCTACAGGTGAAAATACACAGGGTCCAAATACTAGCGAAAATAATTCAGGATCTGCAACCACTGGTGGTAGTGGTACCGAAACCAGCAATAATAAATGAAATAGTAGAACTGATGTATAAACAACCACATTCAATTATTTTGTGATCAACGATGAGTAAAAGAGATTATTATGAAGTACTAGGGGTTCAAAAATCTACTACTAAAGATGAAATAAAATCTGCATATAGAAAACTTGCATTAAAGTATCATCCCGATCGCAATAAGTCGCCAGAAGCAGAAGAAAAATTTAAAGAAATTTCTGAGGCTTACGCTGTACTATCTGATCCGGAAAAACGAAAGAGATATGATGCATATGGACACGTTGGAAATGAAGAAGTTTTCCGAGGATCGGAAGACAATTTTGCTGAAATCTTTAAGGATATTGGATTTGGTAACGTTGGTGATATTTTTGAACAAATTTTTGGTAGGATGGGTGGTGGTCGAAGTGGAGGCGGTTTTGGTAGCGATCCTTTCGGCTTCAATTCTGGGACCACAACCAGAAGGCGGAGAGGCAGAGATTTATTATATGACGTAAGCATGACCTTGGAAGAAGTAGTAAAGGGCAAAAAAGAAGAAGTACAGATTCCCATAATTGAGAATTGTTCGGTCTGTTCGGGAACCGGAGCTGCTCCAGGTACAAGTCCAAAAATTTGTCCAACATGTAATGGGCAAGGACAGACCCGTAGGGTATATAACCAAAATCAATTTTCTACCTTTATCTCTCTAGACACTTGCAATACATGCCATGGAGAGGGAAAAATTCTTGAAAAACCATGCAATACATGCCATGGAGAGGGGAAAGTTAGGAAAACAAATAATCTAAAGATCGACATACCCTCTGGCGTTGAGGATGGAGTTACACTGAGGATATCTGGAAAAGGAGAGAGTGTCCCAGGAGGTGCAAGTGGAGACTTGTTGGTACGCATCCATGTCCTACCTCATCAACTTTTCAAAGTTCTTGAAGATGGTGACCTAATGTACAATTATGATGTTTCATTTATTGATTTAATCTTAGGAACCGAGACTAAGGTTCCAACCATAGATGGGACTGAAAAGCTTAAAATACCGTCATGTACCAAAGCAAATGCCATTTTCAAGTTGAAAGGAAAAGGTTTACCAAGATATGGAAAATTTGGACGTGGAAGTCAATATGTGAAAGTGAATGTAAAACTCCCTGATAAAATCAATGATACTCAAAAGAATTTATTAAAGGATCTTTCGAAGGAATTCAAAAAAGATGCATTCTAGAATCTTGTAACTTTTGCAACTCGGATCTTAATGTTTGCCATAGAGTCATTTAATGTAAATAAGATCTACAAGAATTCCAATAAGAAGGCACTTGATGATGTCTCTTTGCAAATTGAGGAAGGGAAAATATCTACTTTATTGGGAAGAAATGGTGCTGGCAAAACTACTTTTATCCGTATTTGTTCTACTCAAATGTTACCTACCTCAGGGAGAATAACTATCTTTGGGGAGGATGTGTTGAGGTATCCAGAGAGAATTCGTCAGATGATATCTATTGTACCTCAAGAGGGAAGACCTTTACGAGCATTAACACCTTGGGATCATATTTATAATTGGCTAAAAATACGTGGCGAAAGAAAGGATGTTGCCGCTAACAAGACTACCGAAATCCTAAATCGATTAGATCTTTACTCAGCTAAGGATGTTCCTGCTCTAAATCTCTCTGGTGGCATGAAACAAAAAATCCTGGTTGGAATGGCTATGGCTACTGAATCGCCTTTGTTGTTTTTGGATGAACCTACTATCGGTCTCGATCCTGTTTCAAGACGTCAAGTGTGGTCGATAATTAAAGATTGGAAGAATAGAGGTGTTACGATCGTACTAACTACTCATTATATGGACGAAGCTGAAATTTTATCTGATTCTATTTTTATCATAGATCAAGGTAAGGTTATATCTAAAGGAAATATGAATGATTTAAGAGGCACGCTAAATTATCAAATAAGAATTGATATCCACATATCAAAAGCCCTCAACATTTTTGACTTGAAAAATCTAGTTAGCTCGTTTGGAAAAATAATCACCATGAGTTCAGATTCTGTAAGGCTATTCACATTTGAACGCAATTTAAGAGAAATATCTGAAATTATGGTGCGTAGCAATTTATCCTTTTCAGTCGCGCCTATTACATTGGATGATATTTTTGTGAATTTGGTTGGAGACCAGGAGATGGAGTAGCCTTCGTTTTTATTAGAATATATGTTGGATTTTTCATGAATATTTTATGCGGGAGTTGCCAAGCCTGGTCAAAGGCGTGAGTTGGAAAAAACACGATGCTCAGAAACCAGGATTTGAGATACCTCATCTCTTAGGGGTCCGTGGGTTCAAATCCCATCTCCCGCATTCGAAATATAGATTATCTCGGAAATATTGCTGTACAAATGAAAAACAATGGAAATAGGGTTGTTGTTACACAGTCATTTATATGATGATATTATTTGCTTTGATTATTTCCAAAATAAACAAAATATCAAATAACATCAGTTTTCGTACTCGATTATGAAGATCGATATATTCTTGATAGAGTTACTAAAATACTATTCAATGAATATGTGTCTTCTTTGTATAAAGTTGTGCTATATACACTATCACCGCTAAATTCAATCAAAATTATGCCTCTTGATAACAGATCTATACCGTATATATACTCCTTATATTACAAATATTAGTTAGCGGGGTGGGGAAGCCAGACCTTTTTAGGGGCTAGGTTATCCCGGCGGGCTCATAACCCGCAGAGCGGTTACTGTGCTATAACGCCAGCCGTAAGTTCAAATCAACCCCCCGCTATCATTTATCCACACTATGCTCTTTAGCATGCGTATTACTTCAAATCGATCATATCGTTTTTCCATACCGTATCTTGAAATTGGTTTTGTAAGATGACGGTGTGCAATAGGTTCTGGAATATACAAACCACTTTTAATTTCTCTCTCTTTCTCTATCTTTATTTTGTCTAATGATCTAATTCTTGTTTTACAAACTTGGCATTCATACCCTTTACTTCTACCCTCTGATTTCATACTTTTTAGACATATAGTACAAGTGGGATTCTTGATTTCAAAAACTTTACCCAATTCTTTGACAATCAAATATTCCAAATTGAGTGTAGTTTGATTATTTGATTTCAGATGTACACCATACCCTATCTCAATTTTGTCTCCAATTGCTAACCCTCTTGCAACTTTAGTTAGACCTGTCGGTTGATATACTGCAACTGGTAACACATAGTCGTACCTATCTTTTATCTTGAAGATTACATGTCCGCCATTAATTGTATAGGGCATTGTTGTGACTTCACAATTAATGTATCCTGCCGTATAAGGTTTCATGTCTACTCTTCGTTTCTCTTTTGTAAGATGAAGATTTGTTCCCTGATTGGATCTAAATATCATGTAGCCATCCAGCACTTCTTCTATACACAAATTTTTTAAAAAATACAAAGTCAATAATGGATCTTCGCCTCTAATACCACAAAATACTGGATCAGGACCATGGGGTGTAATCAGAACCCTCGAGTTTTTTTGATCATAGTTATTATAAGTATATGGATAGGATTCTTCGCTTAGTCTTTTTACTTTAAAATCGTTTGTTTTTCTGCTTTTTCCTATATTTTCTTCTCTCCTGTAGGCTAGCGTTTCAAAAGTATGATCTGAGTCTAAAACACATCCTATAGCCGATAGTGCGCCTACAATTCCATGGCCTTTCCCGTAGACTCGAAATTGCATATTGTACTTTTTTGCTATTTTTATGGCTAATTGTTTACTTAATATAGTATCCATTGCATTTTTGCTAAACTGTGACAAGTCTTTGTTAATGTTATTTTCTTCATAGAAAGCTAAACCCGGATTTGCACCATCGCCTATATCCGAATAATTCTCTATAATTTGTGAAACTTCTTCCTTGATTTTTTCATTGTTATTGCTTTTGATCCTTAAACATACTGCACCGTTACCTCTAGTTTTAAGAGGAACATTGGGATTTAGCCTTATTAATAGCGGAAAATCGATAAACTCTACATTGAACTTTTTAATCAATATTCTTGCTATTAGAAATGACAAGTGAGTGGTACATCTTCCGTTTATTGAATCAGTATCATCAAATCCAATGTGAAGGGGTGTTTTTGTATCAAGTTTCTCCTTGTCTATTGTCATATGCGGTAATGTCGTTGTTATTCTTGGTATCTCGTGTTATTTAACCGAAACTCTTTCTAATGCCAGTTTGTCAAACGACTATTATCATAATAACTTACTTTATTTGAATCCGTAGGCGATTCTTGATTCATTGTTATAAATTTTTATATCAATTTGCTTCAATCACTTTGCGGTGTTAAAATCCATTGATAAAATCGATTTTGAAAAAAGAAATGGTATTATTCCTGTAGTTGTTCAGGATATAAAAACAAAGGACATTTTGATGCTTGGATATGCAAATAAACATGCTTTGTCCAAAACTGTCGAAACAGGGAATGCCCATTTTTGGAGTACATCTCATAACAGATTATGGATGAAAGGCGAAGAGTCAGGTAATATTCAACCCGTTGAGAAAATATTGGTTGACTGCGATTCTGATGCGTTATTATATCTTGTAAACTCCATAAATCCCGCATGTCACACAGGAAATCGTTCTTGTTTTCACAATGAATTGGGCAGATAGACATATGATGGTTAAGTAATACTAAATATTATTTAGAGAGATTTATCTATTATATTGTTAATTAATAATCGGAAATAATGGGAATTATAAGCGCGCTAAAGTGTAGAGAATGCAATAAAGAGTATTCCCCGAGGTTTTTATATATCTGTGAGGATTGCTTTGGGCCACTGGATGTCCAATATAAAATAGATAATAATATAACTAAACATACTTTTGAAAATCGGACCGATTTAACTTATTGGAGATATTTTGAAATCCTTCCTATAGAAGATAAAAAAAATATAGTGAGTTTGAATGGTTCAATTACTCCATTACAAAAAGCAGAAAACTTGGGCAATAACCTTGGTGGATTTAAGAATTTATACATCAAGAATGATTCAGTAAATCCAACTTTTTCTTTCAAGGATCGACCTGCAGGTGTAGCGGTTTCAAAGGCTAAAGAAATGAATTTAGCTGCCGTGGGTTGTGCATCTACTGGAAACCTTGCATCCGCTACTGCTGCTCATGCTGCAAGAGCTAATTTGCCTTGTTATATTTTTGCACCATCGGACATAGAAGATGTTAAAATAGCTCAAGCATTATCTTATGGAGGTAAATTTGTAGCAGTTGATGGTACTTACGACGATGCCAACAGGATCGCTTCAGTGATCGGAGACTCTAACGGTTATGGAATTGTAAACATAAATATGCGACCTTACTACGTGGAAGGCTCCAAAACACTAGCATTTGAAGTATTGGAACAATTGAACTGGACTGTTCCTGATGTGCTGGTAATTCCTGTAGGAAGTGGTGCCATGTTAAATGCTATTTGCAAAGGGTTTGAAGAAATAATGAACCTCGGGTTGATCTCAGATATATCCAATTTAAGAATCATTGCCGCACAACCTAATGGATGTGCACCTATTGTAGATGCCTTTAAAAATAGATCCAATGAAGTGATACCAGTAGAGAAACCTGATACAGTAGCAAAAAGCTTGGCAATTGGCGACCCTGGTGATGGATTATACGTATTAAAGCGTCTAAAACAATTTAATGGGATTGGAGAGAAAGTCACTGATGCGGAAATCAAAGATGCTATATTATTGCTTGCTAAATCGGAAGGAATCTTCACTGAACCTGCAGGCGGTGTTGCAGTCGGTGTTCTAAAGAAGCTAATAGAGGACAATAGAATTGAAAAGGATGAAAATATTGTTTGTTATGTCACAGGTAATGGATTAAAAACTACCGAATCTGTGATAGATTTGCTTCCTACTCCTAATTCTGTAAAGCCTGATATTAGACTTGTGTCGGCAATGATACATTGAACAAACGGATATAAATCGAAAATTTGAGGTGTTATGTATAATTGACCACAGTTGAATTTGTTATTCCATCAGTATTGAATAAAGGTGCAGGAGAAAAAAAAATGTCTATCGACGCTTCGACATTAGACGAAGCTTTCAATATTGTATCCGATATTATGGGAGATGATTTTAAACGTAGGGTTATAGACATCAACGGCAAGCCCAGAGCATTAATCAACATTTACATTAATGGAAAAAATATGCGATTTAACAATGCAGGAATGAATTCTGCTCTAAAAGAAGGGGATTCGATCTATATTTTACCTGCTGTAGCCGGAGGAGCTGAAATAACTAATCAAGAAATGCTTAGATACTCTAGACAAATTATGCTCGAAGAAATAGGCTATGTTGGAATGGAGAAACTCAAAGATACTACGATATGTGTTGTTGGCGCTGGAGGAATAGGCAACCCTGTTTTAACTCAATTAGTAGGAATGGGAATAGGAAAAATTCGAATTGTTGACAGAGACGTGATAGAAATTTCTAATCTCCATAGACAACATTTGTACACTGATTCGGATATAGGAAAGGTAAAAGTCGAAGCTGCATTGGATCGATTGCAGAAAATGAATCCTGCAGTAAAGTTAGAAGCTATCCCCATTTCAGTTACAAAGTATACTGCCGAGAAAATTGTCAAAGGCTGTGATATTGTCATTGACGCATTGGATAGTATAGATGCAAGATATGCGTTAAATGATGCTTGTCTAAAACTCGGGATTCCATTCATCTATGCTGGAGCTCTTGGAATGGTTGGTTCGGTATTTACTATTCTCCCTAACCAAAGTGCATGCCTTAGATGTATTTTCCCTGAATTATCCGAAGATGAAATGCCAACATGTAGCACCGAAGGTGTACATCCGTCAATACTGTACCTTGTCTCTGGAGTCCAGGTATCTGAGGCAGTGAAAATAGCTACCGGACAACAACCGTCTCTGGTAAATAAATTACTGTATATAGACCTAAATGACTTAGTATTTGATAAAATTCAAATGAATAGACATGATGAATGTCCGTCATGTGGATTAAACGTAGAACAAAAAGATATCAGCATTCCCTCAATTTTGGTGGAAGAATTGTGTGGAAGAGATCGTGGAAAGAGAACTTATACTGTTACTCCAGCACAAATTACGAACGAAGTAGATTTGTCAAATATATTAAAAATCGCTGAATCAAATGGATACGTGTTAAAATCAAAAGGTAATTTGGGCCTAACAGTATCAAATGCAAATCAATTACTGATCAGCTTTCTTACAAGCGGGGCAGCAACAATAGTTGGTGCAAAAAGCGAAGAAGAGGCTTTGTCAATCTATAATACTTTCACTGAAGAACTAAAACCCAAAGTTAGTTAGTATTTTTTTATTACTTTGTAATAATTTATAGAGATCACTTTTAATATTTGGGGTTTTTATTTCTCTGTATAGATAAAAATATGTCTCTGGAGATTCAATATTTTCCTGTTCTTTTAAACAGGAAAGAAGAAATAATTACTGTTGCAGATGATGATGATCGCGTTTCAAATTTAGAGGATGGTTCTTCAAACTTGGATAAAAACGAGCAAATCAAGGGGGAAATAAAAGATGAAGACGAAGAGTTAGAAT
>LLBY010010288.1_pt5 | contig 20137 bp, 18 predicted proteins | sample 1489401 | NCBI WGS metagenome assembly LLBY01 (sample SAMN04092656, study PRJNA295927) | soil metagenome | biome: Soil prokaryotic community; feature: Bulk soil; isolation source: soil from tomato rhizosphere | host: tomato cultivar Hawaii 7996 | place: South Korea | collected 2011-11-01 | reverse complement strand
AAACAGGTCAATCAAACAAAATAGAAAATGAAAAAATAGTAAATGGGGTAAGCGTTACAAATCTATTCGGCGCGATGAACGCGATTAATGACAATCCCAACATCTCAAAGTTCAATTTCCGTGCCAAGGGTAAATGGATTAATGGAGGACATAATCAAACCGTGATAAACGACTTTGATGGAGCATGTCAAACCCATACTAGGAACCAGCCTTTTGTATTTGACAAAGACGAACCCCCTGTACTATTGGGTAGAGATCACGGTGCTAATCCAGTAGAATATGCACTAGCAGCATTAAATGGTTGTCTTACTACGACATTAGTATACCATGCTGCTGCCCAAGGTATAAAGATAGAAGAAGTTGAATCTACCTTATCTGGGGACCTGGATATCCAAGGATTACTTGGAATGTCCGATAAAGTAAGAAATGGGTATGAAAAAATTAAAGTTACTTTTAAAGTGAAGGCAGATGCACCTGAGGAGAAAGTAAAAGAACTAGTAGACATTGCACAAAAAAGATCACCCGTATTTGACATAATATCACATCCAACTCCTATTGAGGTTTCACTTCAAAATTAACGTATAAATCAAAAAGAAAATGTGAAATCTAATCAAACCTTCTTCCCTTTTTTTAAAATTAAAATTATTCTTACCTATACAATCCATAAAATTCATAAGCTCAGAAAGTAGATAATCATAGACGTGTATAAAAGAGAATATTCTGAATGCAGAATAGACCATATAGATCTGTATTTCGATTTTTAGACACAATGGTTTAGTGGCGTTACTATAAATAAGTAGGTCGTTCGGTTACTCGGTTTTTATTACTCTAGTTAATGAAATATAAGTCGGAGATGCTAGTCCGGAGGGACAAGAAGGAGTGGTGAAATCGGTCTTAAATAGGAGATCCTCATGTAGGAATCTAAATATGAAACATCCGTTTGATAAAATATTAACTTCAAAAGAAGATTTTAATATCAATCTATTAGTTCAGAATATTTAAGTGGTTTGGAAGTTGATAGATACTTAATATTTTGTCAAAATATCAAATGACATACAAGAGCAGGCAATATTGTTTTTTCTTCATGCTTTTTGTCATAATTGGATTCTATTTAATATATATACTAGGTGAATTTTCAAGTGTGAATGGGACTACAATAGCTAAGGAAGGAAAGGTCTTTGTAATGTATGCGGGCTCTTTGGTAAGAATCTTTGAGGATGTGATTGGACCAGCATTCCAAAAAGAATCTGGGTATAAATATCTGGGAGAAGGTAAAGGGTCAGTTCAAGTTTCCAATTTAATCAAAGATGGATTCAGGACGCCTGACATATTCGTAAGCGCAGGAGATGTCCCAGTGGTCAGACTGATGAATACCACTACTTCTCCTCCAATAGTAGATTGGTTATTGAAGTTTGGGTCCGCAGAAATTGTGATTGCTTATTCTTCAACCAGCCCTTACTTTAATGAATTAGAGAAATCAAGAAATGGTGAAACCCCATGGTATGACATCCTCTCTCAAGAAGATTTTAGATTTGGAAGGACAGATCCTGAATTAGATCCAAAGGGATATTACGGAATTCTAACTGCTAACTTAGCAAATGAGTATTATAATGACCCATCAATTAAGGAGAGAATATTAGGAGAAGATAGAAATCCCAAACAGATCTTTCCTGAGGAAACTCTCAAAACAGTATTAGAAACTGGTCAATTAGATGCAATCACGGCATATAAGCACGAGGCCATATCTAGGGGACTTCCCTACATTACTTTACCTAACGAAATCAATTTAGGTGATCCCACTTATTCAGATTTTTATAAGACTGCCAATTACACCTTGAAATCAGATCAAAAAATAATTCACGGTGAACCAGTCGAATTTTCGATTACAATCCCAAAAACTGTAAAGAATGAAGACGGTGCAATATCTTTTGTAAACTTTTTACTTTCGGTAAATGGTTCACAGTTGTTAGAAAGTCATGGGCTTAATCCGACTAATATCACGTATGAAGGCGATGTAGATAACATCCCTCAGTCCATAAAAGAGGCAACAAAAATCTAGAGATACGCGGTATCCAAGTTGCTTTGTTGGGAACAGACTAGACAGTTACTTGAGTTTCATTCAATAAGCATTAGAGATTCAAATTAAATACTAGGATATCATAGTCAATACTATTTACCAATTTTTATTCTGGTTCGATTACTAATTACAATTCGGAGAGTAGTATTAGATATTGGACACTTTCACCACTTCTTACCTTATTATTACTAGTGAGGTTCAGGAAAAGTCTGTTTACAACCCAGTTTGACAATCAAATTAATGTGAAAAATAATCTGACTAGTCTGTATTTCCAAGTGTGTTGAGATCGAAACTGAGGAAAGTTTTGGGGATGGCCATCTAAATTTGGAGTGCTCAATTTAAGGTCCACAGAATAGAGAAGATTGTTGAAATCGGTCTTTGTGAAAGATTCTATTTTCTATCCGCATCAGAGATACAAGGATAAAAATCTTTTCTTAGGTCAAAATTTGTTTATATACTCTGGAAATTCAATTTTGATATTATGAGTGAAGATGGCTCGGTCAATTGGTTAAGTTGGATGACAACCATTGGGTGCCCTAAATGCGGTCAAAAAGAAAAAGGTTTTGGTATAAGTGTTACAAATTTTCTGGAAAAAAATCAAAAATCTATAACAAGGAATGATCTATTTGATATGAAACCCGGCACATATGTTATTTGGTGTAATAGCTGTTCTCATAGAATTACTGATATTAGCGAAATTGCATAATTAAAATATTCAAAAATATTTTTCAAAATTTTTCACCGTCTTAGTTAAAAAAGCTATAGCTTTAACGATCTTGAATTTTGGCGACGGTCAACATTATTCATTAAACTTAAATGATGAATATACTGAAAAGAGAAGATTGTTGAAATCGGTCTTTGTGAAAGATTATTTGACTTATGACTTTTTGACTATCTACTATTCTGGACTTTGGTATGGATGCAGAAATTCATGTTTTTCGAACTTCTCTTTGGGATGCAAATCGTGACTTGGTATCTCTATCAGCGTTATCTAATCGAAATTGTGTTACTTTACCGTTTGCAATTCTAAACGGAGAAAGAGTTTCTGGTTTCCGGGAGTCACCGAATTGGCCTGTATCAAATACTGAATACCATTTTTGCCAGCAGTTAGCTGGCAAACCATCTATAATACCTCCATAATCTATATAGGCTTCACATATTACCCCATCGTTCTCATTTATTGTTACTGTCTTAAAACCTACCCATCTGTTTAACCCGACCCAATTTTGTGCATCAAAGTTTGTGGGTATGGTGTGCTTTGCATAAACCGGATGTGGCGCCTCCTTTTGAAAGTTCTTACAATTGTTATTTCCCTCATACTCAAAATGAAAGACATAACATCTTGCAGAATCCTTTCCACGGTCACTATGACGGCCTCCTCGTAGTTTGATGGATAAGCCTGAACCACTAGTACATGGACCTATAAGCGGACGATGTTTGTAATACTCTGAATTTAACTTTGATACGTTCAAATATATGGTCACCTCTTGGTTCAGGAAGCCACTTATATCAAATTGAAACGTTTTTCTCCAGATGGTAACACCAGGAATCTTGCTAAAACCATGTGCAGAATACCTTTCGGTCCATCCTTGATCTCCTTGATAAGCTACTCTTGGATGAACAGCATCTTGATAGATTTTTTGTACTCCGAATTTGTCCAAGTTTGTTCTAAATCTTGAGGGCAGCTGCATTGAGAATATTTGAATCTTGAATTGGTCGAATATATTTTATGAGTTTGATTCGTTGTGTAGAATACTGAACAAAATGAGTGAATGATATATCGTCCAATTTCAAACACCATCTTTTGTAAGATATGATATTACTTGTAGTGAACCGGATGGAAGCGGAGTGCTGAAATCAGCAGATAAAATTGATACTGCTTATCTATTTTGTACCATATGTTTACCTGTAACAAGTATACGAGTATTTCCTAGTTCATTTTACTATTTTTTGATAGCATCAAGTTGGCGTCGACAGACTGGAAAGATATTCCAAGTTGGTATTGATTTTGATTTGGGCAACTTCATATCATTTTCAAAAGTGTAGATTTGATAAATATTCTGAATCAATTATTCACCATATTTTTGTTAAGGGGTATCCAGTCGATGGAAATCATGAGGATACTTACATAGGTTAGATAATAGACATGCAGTCATCAATGTGGTTATCATATTTATGACAAAGTAATATCACTAGATTAATTAAACACGGTGTTAAGTTCAAATAGTCAGAAAGGTCAATGCAGTCATAATTAGAAGAAAAATTTGTTTGAATTATTAGATTGGTAAATTAGACTAGGAATATATAAATTAGTACCAATAATCAATCAATAGTAACACCCACAGAAAAAGTTGACAACCCATGAATGCCTCGGATAAGAAAGAAAATTCCAGTGATAACGATCTAGATCTTGAAGAAGACAGCATCTTAGACTTTAAGACACTGTGTAATTTACGTCAGGGGCGCTTAGATAGCGTATTAAGTGAAAAATATCAATACTATACTTTAGTTGATAGAGGTCAAAGATTCTTGCTTCCTTATGTTATTTCCAAAGTGGAATTTGTTATAATGTATGCAGATATAGTTGGCTCCACCAAAATGAGCATGACTTTACCTACATAACAGGTTGTTACTATAATAAAAGCATTTTCACATGAATTATCCTCGGTTATCGAAAGTTACAGAGGCTTTGTTTTAAAATATGTCGGCGATGCCATAATATCCTTTTTCCCATCTGAATTTAATAAATATCTGGTGTGCGACAGGGCCTACAACTGTGCTAAATCAATGCGGGCAGTCCTAAAAAATGACATTAATCCTGTTTTTCGCCGACACAATTATCCTGATCTGCAGATCAAGATAGGAATGGCTGAAGGGGAAAATATTGTTATCCAGTATGGCAAAGATAAAAACCCAAATTGATCTTATTAGTTACGTCATGAACGTTGTATCCAAAATAACCTCGCTTACCCTCCCCTAACGGGATTTCTATAGGAGGAGCATTTTTAGAGTTACTGCATCCCAAAGTACGATCTGAATTTGAAAAAGTCTCTTTAGAAAATCGGGAATGGAAATACATTGATAAGCATAATCAAAAACCTTATGAGGTATATACCACCAAATATACTCATTGACAGATAATAAATCATTGCTGAGATGTTTGGATATCGTTGTCAGTAAAGATATTTATATGTAATTTTTGAATCCTTTCTCCATATAGGATAGTTTATGTCAAGATCGGCTACTGCTAAAGGACACATGCAGAACTTTGAAGAGCCTATGAGAGTAATTATTTCATAGTAATCCCTGATTTTCAGAGAATACCTGACTGCACGGAGATGTAGGTGGTAGTAGTGGTGGTAGTGGTGGTGGCAGTGAAACTAACAACTTACCTGAAATCCAGGTAAGAATGTAGACAACTGGAGGAGATTAAGAAAATACATATTCTGACTCTCCAATATTTCAATGACAATCAACAAGATAGAGAATAGTTATGTGAAATCACAATTACAAAGCGTCAAGGAAAATATATCAATAGTTTTATTCCATAAACAGTTAGACTCAATTCTAACCGAACCTATTGTAGTAATAGATATGGATTCATATAACAAAATTTACTAGAACGTGCAGATCGTTACTAATACAAAGATCTAGTTTCGAGGGATTAATTTTCGTATGTATGGAGGTTAGTTAGAAATCGTGTGGATTTGTACATCGGTTTAATATCTTAGAGGGATTTAGTAGATATTCTGAGAATTCACCATTATTTAACTATTCAAGATTATCCTGTTCAATTATAAGTAAAGGAGGTGTGTATTGATAAATAAAGGCATAACGAGTAACCATTTTTATCTTGTCATTTCAAAGAACAAATATAAGAATGAATCTTAAATCGTATAGTGATTAGATGAAATCTGTACTGTTAAATAATGCGATGTGTGTCCTATACCAGAATCGATGACAACAGTGTTAGCTATAAAGTCAAAAGACGGAATTATATTAGCAAGTGACAGCCAAGGTACAGCATCAAAAATCAAAACCACAATAAAAAAATTATACAAAATTAATAATCAGGTCGGCATAGGTGCTTCTGGTGATAGTTCCCAAATTGAACTATATGTTGATGAACTTAAACAAAACTTTCAAAATGAAATTGAATCAGAATCAGAATTTAAGACACAAATGTATAGTTTTATGGTAAATTTGCATCGTTTACATAACTACAACCATTCATTTTTATGCGGTTATCCGGCAGCACACCTTTTTTTCACTCCATTCTCATTATCAGCTGTGGTTCCAAGAAACGGTAATTTTTTTGTTTACCGTATGGGCTTTGGGGCAAAAGGAAAAAATAATGAAGTTACTCCTTATGTATACAAAGTAAATGATGACTATGTCTCAATAGGTTCTGGCTCCCCTTATGCTCGTTTGATCTTCAAGCAGCAAGATAGATTCTATTCTGCAATTAATAAGAAGGTGTCTGATCTGTCTGTTGAGCATAATGTTGGGATCGCATTATACATCATAAGCGAAGTAAAGCAACTGGATCTAGAGACAGGAGGGAAGGTTCAGATTGCCATTGTAAATAAGGATGGATATAAGGAACTTTCATTCGAAGAGCAAGCAAAATGCTATCAATCAATGATCGATAATCTCTATTCTTCATTTATTGAATATTTTGACAATAAGGATAGGGTAAGTAAAATCTTTAAACATCTTTTTGCATATGAATAACGATCTGTCCTGACATGCAGACAAAATATAATACTAAAGTACGCGAAGGTTATGCTAGAGTCATTTTTGTCGTGGTCACACCATACTATACGAAATCAATTTACCATCTTTGCTAGTATGTTCAATGGAATCGAGCTGCTATAGCATATGGGTTTTGTCATATAAAGACAATATTGTCTGTATCCCATATTTCTAAATTCAGTTGGTAAGGAGACATATATGCAATTTACTAGAGCTTTATAGCAAACGGACCACATCCGTGAGATTCATATCCATACATCTATGAGATTCCAATACAATATTATGGTAATTCCGTTCAAAATATGAATTAAATATATTTACGGTCCAGATAGACTAAAAGTGTCAGTCGCTTAAAGACAAGATTCGTCTAATTACTTTTATTAGACCAGTATCTCTATATCTAAAAATTATAGAATGGATTTTTAAAGAATTCTGTTACGATTAATATAGGTTATGAGAAAAATAACTTACATCCAGCAACAAAATTTTTATTTGACTAGAATTAAAATTATTTGATAAAATATTGTATTGCCCAATTCTTATGTAAGAAAGGGGGTAAATGATATTAACCGAAATAAATCTTTACCTTCTTCTCTGAAAAAGTCCTCTACATCGGATGTAAGTTTATCAGATTATAATGACGTAACAAGGCAGGACAAAATTAACAAAAGCTCCTACCCACCTGAAACAAAGGTGGTCTTTGGTGAAGAGGTGGTCCTTACTGAAACCAAAAACTTAATCGAGAAAACAGAAGCTGAAGTATCCATCTGCTCTCCAATAAGTGGCCTTGAACTTGTAAATAATACCAAACAGCTTCTTGAAAGTTTTGAAAATCTAATCTCAAGACACAAAGAGGATAAAGTGAAGTATGGAGTCCGATGGATAGTAAACATTGAAAACAATGGAGAGCAAATTGTTTTAATAAAGAAATTTCTACGCATGGGCTTTTGTATAAGACACATTGACAATTTACCGATCCTTAGTTTTGCAGTATCTGAACGACAATTTAACGGCACAATTGAAAATATGAAAGGTGACCAATTGATTCACACGCTTTTATACAGCACAGATCCTTTGTATATAAAGCATTTTCAATCCGTCTTTGATAACCTTTGGAATTCAGCATTAGACGCCAAGGAGCGAATCAGACAGATTGAGAGAGGTGTTACCTTAGACTTTACTAAACTGATTGAAAACTCTAGGCATGCAAAACCTCTTTTGATAGAAACTGTGCAAAAAGCCAGTAAAGAGATTCTGATCTTGTTTCCATCACTTAACGCAGTAAAAAGAGAAGTCGTCATGGGATTTATGGAAATACTGAAGCAAAAGAGTGTCGAAAATATCCAAATCAAGATTTTGTCTCCTGTTAATAAAATGGTTAAAGAAGTAATCTATAAAGATGATACCAATAAACAAGATCTTATGGTAAAAAATATACTTTGTAGAGAAATTCGAAATCAGAAGGATTTGATATCTACAATTATGATCGTCGATAGAAAGTATGTTTTAGCCACTGAACTAAAGGACGACTCTAAATTATCGTTTGAAGAGGCAGTAGGACTAACCACTTTTTCAACAAGTCAACCTACTGTGTTATCTTACCTATCTATTTTCGAAAGTTTATGGATACAAACAGAAATGTCAGAAGACCTGAAAAGGGTTAATGAGAAACTCGTGCAAAGTGAAGAATTGGAAAGAGATTTCATCAACACAGCAGCACACGAACTCAGAACTCCAACTCAGGCAATAACAGGTTATCTAGAGCTAAACAATGAAATCTTTGAAAACTATTCACTGAGTATTAATCAAAAGCAAATGACTTTAGAAGAGTCATTCAATGTTATTAAAGACTTAAAGAAACATCAAGATATTATTTCTAGGAACGCAATGAGACTGGAGAATCTGATAAATAATCTACTAGATGTAGCAAGAATAGATTCCCATCAAAAAAATATGATAATGTTAAACAAAGAAAACATCAATTTAATAGCAGAAATAAACAGTATCGTCGACACTCAACTAGGGGAAAAATTAAGAAACAAGAATGTCAAAGTGACTATTATCAATGATTTATTTGGTGAAACATACTTTGTATACGCAGATAGATCGAGATTAAACCAAATATTGATCAATTTACTTGAAAACGCTATCAAGTTCTCTGAAAAAGACAGTACCATAGATATCCTGATCTACGAAGATATCGATGATGTTATTAAGAGAAGAAATGTTCGTGCTTTTGAAAAAACAAAGGACAATAAGATAAAATCGGCCAACATAGAAAAAAAAGATAACATAAAGGAAATCTTTGTAGCTGTATCTGACTCGGGCAAAGGCATTTCTCCTGAGATATTGCCAAGATTATTTGAAAAATTTAACTCAAATTCCGCTGCTGGAACTGGTCTTGGCTTGTATATAAGTAAGAAACTAATAGAAGCAATGGAAGGAAGAATATGGGCCTTTAACAATGCCGATGGAAAGGGCTCGACGTTTGTATTTAGTTTACCTAAATTTGATTCATCTAAATTGTAAATATGGCGGGTCTTTTGGGTGAAGAAAAAATAGTGCTATTTTACACCAATTTCACTTCAAGTCAAATCAAGATGTGATCGCCTAAATTTAAAAAGAAAGATCAAATAAAAAAATCATGGATATGTAAATTCATTAAGGATTCTGAATACAATAGTTTTGTATAATTTTCTGCAAGGAGTGTTTTTTTCTTGGGTAGACGAAATTTTGAATATCTGTTGGAACTTCAAGGACGACAATAACCAAACAGGTCAAATATACTACCAACTATTATTTCATTCTTGTCGAATAAATTCCAGAACATAGATTGTTAGTTATTTGAGGTTGTTTTTGTAATAGTAAACGAATAGCCATATCTGCGGCGGAAAAAGAGCAAGACAATGGGAGGAAAGGACTATCCGTAAAGGATCTCTTGGAAATAAAAACGGGAGAGTTATTAACCAAGACTGAAGACCTGATAGAAGCAAATGAGTCTCTTCGTCTTTCAAACATCAAAGTTAAAGAAAACATAGAAGAGATGAAAAACACAAGAAAGGATCTCACTGAAACAGAGAAGGAACTTATTATCGCCAACACGGACCTAGCCGAAGCTAATCACAAGCTCTCAACGATAAATCATGAAATGATAAAAATTACTTCAGAACTTGCAACGGCTAATGAAGAGATAAGACAACAAGCTTTAAGACAAAAAGAGTTCATGGATATTGCAGCTCATGAACTTAGAACCCCAGCTCAGTCGATTTTAGGATATAGCGAAATGATACTATCTGAGCCAGCTAATAATGCTAAATACATTAAAGTCATAGCCAGAAATGCAAATTGAATTCAGAAACTCGTATCTAACATACTAGATGTGGCTAGAATAGATAATTTTACTCTTGAACTATCTATAGAAAAGTTTAGTTTATCTGCCTTGATATCTACAATAGTTAAGGATTTTAGAAATCAGATTCAAGACGGTAAGCAGAGGAATTTGGACTTGATTTATAATAATACTACTATTCCATCTAATTCTAAACACGAAGATAACAATAAAGATGTTATAATAAGAGCAGACAAAGACAGAATTGCGCAAGTAATTATTAACATGGTAGACAACGCAATCAAAAATACCGATTGCTGTAAGATAGTCGTTACTACTATTACTATTACTACTACTATAAACTCCCACCATGCTGAAGATAAAGATAATCCAAACTTTCAAAATGAATTAATTGTCAAAGTAAAAGATTCTGGAACGGGTTTAGATCCTGAGATATTTTCCAAGGTCTTTTCAAAATTTTATACTGCATCCGGCCTTGGTAGCACAGGACTCGGTCTCTACATCTGTAAAGCAATTGTTGAGGCTCATGAGGGAAGCATATGGGTTGAAAATAACACAGATGATATGGGAGCGACCTTTTCATTCAGTCTGCCTTTGAATGCCTGATCATAAACTGCTAGAATAAGAGCACTAGCGAATCCAATATTCAACAGAAAGGATAAGAGGTCGTTTTAATCGCATCAAAAAATCATCAATGTTATTAACAGTTTTAACATAGAGAATCAAATTTCAGATATAATAGGGTTTTCATTTAGATGGTGGAAAACCATTCTAAACTCCAAATAGAGTTTTAGTACACAAATAAAAAATTCAACCGAGTGTCTTTTCCCTTTTCTTTTCTGTCCATAAATATTACAGTCAAGTTAATCAATTATTATATTATATCGTTACCCTAAATTGTAGCTGCAGCGGCCGAAATCATGAGAATATCCACATCGGTTTGAAGAATTTTTTAGAAAATCTGGTCATTTCAAGTGAAAGGAAATTCGAGTAAATCTTACAGAAATTCAAACGGCTACCGCCTTACGGCGTATAGAAATGAAAGAGAACAGGGTTAAGAAAAACTTCAGAGTGGTGGACAATAGTAGTTCCTATATCTACTTTATATACGGGACCACTATTGCTATTGTTAATGTTGAGGATTAAATTCAAGTCATCATCATTTATAGTTTTGAGCATATTTTTTGGTGCATTTATGATTTTATCAGCGTATTCAACATCATTTAATATTTCCTTATTTTCTGAAATTTCGGCCCAGTCGGACCTACAAATTATCAAGTACAGGGATCTCATCATAGATTTAGGGGATGGTGTAAAGACCAATGCACAGTTATCTTACCCCGCAATAGGTAATGGGCCATTTCCCGCTGTGTTGCTCATTCATGGTTCTGGTGCTCTAGACATGAACGAAACGCTAACCAAAAATAGTAAACCATTCTGGGAAATATCTCAATATCTTTCGGAAAGGGGGTTTGCAGTGTTGAAGTATGATAAAAGAGGGGTAGGCAGCGAAAGCTACACTATTTTGAATTCGAATGTTTGGGGAAATAATACTGTCGATGATCAAATTCAAGATGGCAAGAAAGCACTGAATATTCTTGCACAACAGCCAGAAGTAGATCCAAAGAGAATAAGCATAATTGGCCATAGCGAAGGCACGCTTTATGCTCCCAGAGTGGCAATTGATAATCCTACAGATGTAGACAACATCATACTTATGGGCGTCCTAGCTCAGAATCCTTTGAAAGTAGAGTACTTTCAGGATGTTTCCTTATCTTTAGAATACGCCAAGCAAGTATTAGATAAAAATAATAGCGGGTTAATATCGATTCAGGATGTTATAGTAGATCCTTTGTATAAGAACTTGTTATTGCCTATTACTGTTTCGCAAACTAACGATACCAATGCTATGACTAACTATTTAGTGGAACAATTTGGCAATAGTGGCTACATAGATATCAATAAACAAGTTGAACCTTTTCTGATAAAGAGCTATGAAAATAACACAGCATTTAATCTGCTTAAATGTGATACCGTAGGAATATGTCCTATTTTGTGGAATTCTCTAGCAAACATGACAACAAATTTGAGCACCATTGGTAACGTTTCTGAATCTATAGGCATTTTAATACTTAATGGAGAAAATGATGCTCAAACTCCAGTTCAACAAGCATTTTTATTGCACCAAAGACTCAATGAAGTAAATCATCCGGACCATGCATTAATAACATATCCCGACTTGGGGCACGCATTATATTTATCAACTAAATGGCAAACAGCATTCGGACCTATGGAACCTGATGTTCTGGCTGATTTGTATTCATGGCTAGAGTCTCATTCCAAAGAGTAGTGGTTCTCTTTTGCCTTTTATTGTAATAAAGATATTCATGTATTTTTCTAATTATTCAATATACTTTGAGATATAGAAAAAGCCGTTCGGTGGATGAGGGCGCTTTTACACAAATCGAAATGCCATACCTTTAAAATTCAAATTTTTACAATCAATAACTAGGTACTTCAAAATGACGACTATATTATTTTGATTATTATCAATGCAATGTTAAAACAATTACCATAAATAGCTATTCAGTGTTGTGATATGCGAAACAAATTTGTTTCATTTTTGTCTTTTGGTTTCATCATAACAAAGATACTAAAAGATGAAAATCACCAGGATATCCAAATGAGTCTGTCGCGTGGTATATATTGATAATGCTATCAGAAATATCGGTTAGAAAGCCAAATCATATTTTGCTGTACGATACTTGGATCTGACACAATCATAAAAAGTCTGATTTGTTATAGAAGGATGTTGCAAAGCAAAATTATTAGTATTTGTTATACTGATTTTCATTGTTACTATAATCGCAGGTACAAAAATTATGCATAGGATGAGTAGGACTAACTAATTCTTGTGAATTAGTCAATCAAGGGTAATCGCATGTTTATTTAAAATTTTTTTTTGATTCTATCGCCAAAACGTGGCCCGATTAATACTTTGTTAATATAAGAATACTAGTGCATAAAACTATCTTCTATTACAATAAAAAGGAGTTAATAGAAGAGAAATCTGAAGCAAAAGAAATTCCCATGGAGCACTATAATCTTTGGATTGATATTGTAGATCCATCAAATGAGGATATCTCAACCCTGCAAAAAGAGTTATCAATAAATAGCAAGGCATTAGATAAAATTAAACAAAAATCCAAAAAACCAGTTGTAAAAGAAATAGACAAGAATACAAAGTTCATTATTTTACTTGATTTGAAATTTAACGATTTACAGCATCTTGAAACTACCCCATTATATTTTTATGTTGGTGAGAAACGGCTAGTGACTATACATTCAAGTAAGATAGATCTGGTGGCTAAAGTAAAAACAATTCTTGCAGACAGAAAAACTATTTTAGAATCTTCAGTTGATGCCCTCTATTATAGTATAATTTCTGGCTTTATGGAAGATTACGAACAGCTTTTGACTGCAATAGAATTAAAAGTTTTTGATATCGAAAAAGATGCTCAGTATAGACCTTCTAGACGAGTGTTAAATTATTTGGATGACTTATCTAAACAGGTCATTACTCTTCGTCGGCATTTTTGGGATGCCAGAAATGTTGTAAATTATCATGTCAACATGGAAAAAGATAAGGATGATATCAAATATTTACAGATAGTATACAATAATATCAATCAGCTCATAGAAATGATTCAGTCCTATCAGGACACAATTAACTCTACAAGAGAACTATTTTCGAGCAGTATATCATTACAAATAAACGAGACTATGCGAGTTTTGACAATTTTTTCTGCAATTGTATTACCGCTTTCTCTTTTGATAGGAGTACTAGGGTTGGAAGGTTTTGATTTAAACGAATTACATGTTCTACCGAGATATCTAGGCTTTTTGGTAACGGTAATGTTGGTCGTAACCATAGTATCCTTGTTTATATTTTGGAAAAAGAAATGGATATTTTCTTATGATAAAGAATTATCGGATAAAAAAAAATAAAAAGACAAGCAAAAGAGATTCCACAGAGGGGACAGTCTAGTCGCACCCACGACTATTGCAACTTGATACTTATCTTTCAACGGCCTTACAAAATATTGTTTATCAAATAATCATGATGTAAAATTCGCTTTTGAATAAAGCAAGATTACAAAGTACTAATGATAAGATTTGAAATACTATAAACACTTGACAAGTATTCATTGTAAATGAACGCAAATCGCCCTTATCCTCTTCTTTCCTGTCCATGAATATTACAGTCAAGTTAATCAATTAGTATATTATATCGTTACCCTAAATTGTAGTAGATAGAGCGTTGGAAACTAGGTGAATTTTCACACAGGTCAAAATAAGAAGACAAACAAAATCGTTTAGTGGTTATTTCTTTTCTCCTGGTTTGGTTTTATCATCCACCAATTTGAATCGCGATAGTTGCTTGTATGCAATAAACACTACCAAGGCGATTATTAGAAAGTCGATAATACTTGATATAAGGTGTCCGTACTTGAACTCTGTAATTTCGCCAGATATATTGATCACTTTAGCAGAGAGTGCATCCAGACTTCCTGCAGGTAAAAATAATCCAATTAAAGGATTTACAATGTCATTTACTAAGGAGGTAACTAATCCAGAAGCAGCCTGACCGATAACAAAGGCTAGTGCTAGTCCAATTATACCGAATGTTTTTAAAAAATCAAAAAATTCTTGAGCTAGTGTTTTTTTCACTACTAATACTTCTTCATTTTGCTTGCTCGTTCTTTTTATATCGTCACTACTCAATAGTCAAATTATGAGAACTAGAGATAAATAAGAACCGAATGTTTTAAGGTAATAATTTCACAAGTTAAATGTATTGCACGAATGGTTGATATGCGATAGTAGTTTATGCATCATCGTCTAATCAGATACCAAAATGGATAACTAATTAGATGATATTAATTTCCATAGGCATAAGGAATGTGATTGGAAGAGTATAAATTTTCATGCTAGTTCACTAGGATTCCTGAAATAATTATTTTTGTTTTAAATTAATTGCAAGGGCATAACAGTTGGCCTAGTCATACTATTAGTGTTTAAAAGAGTATGACCGTGCAAAATTGATTACAATAACCTGCATGAAACTACAAGATATTAATAATTATATTATTTCCTAGCCATTATAACAACTTTAAATGAGCAACAACATGGTCAACCTTGCTTCGTCTTATAGGACCAAATGCTAAAACAATTGGAATATTTTCACCGATCTTTATTTTTTGATCATCTTTTACAATCTTGATTGGAAAACTTTGTTCATGAGATAACTCCAACAATTTTGAATGCAATTCATAAAATTCCCTTTGCGAATTCAATTTTAAGATAATCTTCTGCGAACCGTGGAATTTCTTCCATGTTACATAGGTAATGTATTTTCTCAGTATGCACTCCTCTATGATATATTGAGTGACATCTGCTACCTTACTAGCAATTTGTCCTTTACTCATTTTAGTGTCAGATCGCACTATGAATATCATCACTACTTTATCAGCTTCCAAGCTCATATTCCTGACTTTACAATCTATACTATAATATGTTAGTATAAAGAGCAAGATTATCTTTCGATGGTGTACATTGAATTATTATCATCTTATCTAATTGCTGAAAAAAGTGTAGACATCTCAAAGATGTCTTTTTCCTTTTTCTTTGAGTCTTGCCCTCATGTTTGGCAGGGGATCTATTAGAGAATTTACAATATTATGCCATATGGCTTTTAGAATGTTCAAAAGAACATGGTCGACGATAACAGCGATAAACAAAAAAAATGTCGCACACAGCAGTATCTTGCAAACAAAAGGACATTTCTACAGAGGGTAGGAACCAATATTGCAAGTACGGATCTTGGATTCATAATATCCAATCTCAGCCTTTTTTTGTGGCTAGTTTCGACTTATAATATGCCGAAATTCAGTATTTTCGCCTGAATTAATTACATACCAAACCCAATTCACAATCGATCAAATTTCTAATTGGATAATAATTAGTACTGTTTCTTTAGCGATTGTATTGATACTGTTTGCCTTAAAGAACTACATGGATACACACAAGTTAACAAGGACACAGACTTATTCGACTAACGACAAGTCTACTATTTGTTCTACAACTGCAAAGGTTAACCTATTGAACATATTTGTTCTTGTATATCCAGTGATTCCACCCAGTAACCAGTATTGCGTCTAACAAACTAATGTTGGGTTCAACGAGAATGTAGATTTTTTTAATACAATCTAGAAGATTAGATATTATTATGATCGAATACTAGAATTAAGAATCTTTGTAGGACAAATCGGAATTCTAAAATCCCATTGTCTATATTTTATATAATATCATAAAGATATAATATTATAATTCACATAAATGGTCAATTAAAAAAATCAAGCATCAGTCTACTCACAGCGATATTATTTGTATATATTTTTGAAACGACAAATGTATATGCTCAAGATACTGTGTTACTAACATTTAACAGTCCAGAATTTAAAGTAGATTATCCCTCAACTTGGGAAATAGCTCCAAAAAATTCAACCTTTCCATACTATGATTCTAATACTATCGTAGTTTTAAAGCCGGTAGGAGAAACAAACCCTCTTAACATTACATACCTTAATATCTCTCCGCTTCGGATTGGTATTTCATTTGATAATACAACACAAACAGTATCTCCAGATACTTTAGAAGATATTGTTGCAAAGGAGATTGCATTTTTACAAGATCCAGCTTCATTCTATGGGGATTTAAATATTGAAATCCTTAATAACAACGCAACTAGAGTGGACGGTTTGCCTGCCAAAGAATTCTCATATCTTATTCTTGATCTTGGAACATTTGATATGGAAACAATAGTGATTCACGAAGGTAAACAATATCAATTACATTTCACTACACCTGTTTCAAAAGTTTCAGAAACATTACCTGCAGTCCAGCAAGTAATAAAGAGTTTTAAGTTCAACACCTAATTTTTTATTTTATTTTTGAAACAAATAGCTGTCTGATTGACCTTAGATAATATGATTCGTAAAATATACTGTTTGTGCGATTTTTGATTACTGCAACAAAGGATTTTTATGAGGAATATTTGCATAGTATGCAAAAGATAGAAAGTATAGAGAAGTGATCTATTGCTATTTTATAAATCATGGATAGTTTTTGTGTATGCTCTTGCACTCTCTTTAGAATCAGTTATTATAGAGTATCTTACAATCTATTTTGTTAAAATTTCTCCTATTGTACTTTCATCTTTGAGTATAACATTATCTGGGATAATGTTGTTAACGACCGCATACGTTACCATTAGAAATTACAAATATCTACTGAAGATATTTACTAAAAGTTGGAAATATCTTCTACTGGCATCTTTATCACTCTCATTGGGGATATTTGGATGGTACGACTCTATAAATCGAATAGGGGCATCCAAAGAAGCACTTATTGCCGGACCAATTGAAATTATTCTGATAATTATTTTAGCAAGAGTATTTTTAAAAGAGCGCTTAAACAGATTCCAGATTATTGGTATATGTATAGGATCCATGGGGTTTTTTCTATCATTGGCTAGCGATATATCCTTTGACATTATTAATAGTACAAATTTATCCAACCCGATTGGTGAAATGAATATTAATTCGATATTTCCTGTAATTCTTTCGTTAATTAGTTTTGGCGATATGGAAGCGATTATTTCTGCAGTGGGCTTTGCGGTAGGAGTACTATTTCTTGGAAAATTAGTCACCAAACACTCTTCCATTCATGTTGCAGGTGCATCTATGTTTGTTTCAGGTCTCATTCTTGCGGTATTCATGGTCTTTGCATTGTTATCTGATACGATGTTTGTAACATTGCAACAATATTTGGATGACTCACCTTCACAAATGGAACTATTATCAGTACCTAGAAATATGATTATCTTGTTCTTGTTTTCACTAATTCCATTTATTGGTTCTTTATCATATGTAATGGGCCTTCGCAGAATTGGCGCTTCTCTTACGGCAACGATAGGATCGTCGAATCTCATAATAATATTTATCATTCAACTAATCCTAAAGGAACTGGGATATCCTAGTCATTTACCTGAAAACTTATTTTTAGCAACGTTTGGATGCATTATGGGATTTCTTGGAATTTTCATAATTCACATGTCAGATCTTTTTATTCCTAAATCAAGGAAAAATTTTAGCTAGACAAACTAGTAAATTGCAATGGGTTTAGTTTGGCTGCAGGTGAAACAAATTTGACCATATTCTACGACCCGACTCTATATGATGGACGAGGGAATTGTTATCGAAACAAACTTGAGTGTAACAAAGGACGGAGTTCTTTTACCCGAGTTAGGCAGAAACATTCCAAGCGATGACACGTTTGATCAGTTTTTCCAAATCAACGAGCCTGGTTCATTTGAAATACGTGTCAATCGCATTGGGTTTACCGGGCCAAACGGTCCTACTACACTCACCAAGCGGAAAACCATCACAGCATAGTTTCTTGGTCCACCACCAACCCCCGAAGAACCACCACAGATCAGTGTGAATTTCATTGAGTCTTCCCAAAGCTCGAGATTCATATAAAAGGAAGTGGTTTTTGTCCTAACCTCCTTGACAAACCCAATGGTGTAAGTATCAAAGTCAAAGATGATAACCGACATGATCCTCTAGGGGGAACGCAGGTTCCATACTGGGTCAACAAATGATGGAAAGATTGACAAGGTTATCGAAGTAGATTTTAGAGATTACGTTATAAATACAGGACTCAGAATTATAACTGTCACAGCAACTGATGGTAGAGAAAACAACGCAGATTTGACTGGCTTCTTATGGAGCAATGAGCAAAAAAAAGCATCCCTGCTTTTGAATAAATACATTTTGGAGTTTATATTATGACAATACCGAATACAAGGAATTGGACAAAAAATATTCAATAATCAAGCACAAAAATTTTTGTAGAATTTGTGAAAATAACAAGAGTATCAACGATAATCTGCAGTTTTAAAGGATAACACGGATTTTGCTTTTATTCCTATTATCTTATATAGAGTATGTCAAAAGTATCAGTAGACGAAGAAACAAAGAAACGCGTTATCGAAAAACGTAAGGCAGGAGTAAGCATGAGAATAATATCAAAGGAAGACCATCTATCTTTCACCACGATAAGCAAGATTTGGAATGAAAAGGAAGGGCAAAAAGATCCAATAGCTGAAAAATCGGTTACTTCTAGAGCTTTTTTCTTATTTGAACAGAACAGGAGTCTAGTTGATGTTACTTTGGAGTTGGACTTGAATCCAACAGAAGCAGAAAAAATTCATGAGTTATCTAAGACTAAAAGGTCTAGATAAAATAGCTAGGTATATTCAGAGTGTAGAAAACCATATTTCATCTTTTTTGGATTTTGTCATCGCCTGTGAAGAATATACGCCCGAAAGTCAAAAGTTAGTTGAAGTGTTTAAACTGCAAAAAGTGATTAAAGGTCTAGAATATGAAAGATTAGGGAAAGTTATGGCCATAGAGTCTCTGCAACGAAAGATAAATAAATTAAAGCAGGATGAGGAAACAACGAAGAAAAACATACAAGATTTAAAACAGGAGGAGTATAACAGATGGCATATTCATTATTTGGAAACGGGCAATACTATTCGAATTAGCAATATACTGAGCAATAAAAGGGGAATAAGGGGTTAATTATTTTAAAACCTATCATAATTAATGATTGTTCCGCAACTGAAAGTTTATTGTGATTAGACTTATTTTAAGTCAATCTTAACTTTATATATTGGCTGTTCTGGATGGAGTTAAGAGGGTTGGAAAAGAAATTTCTATTCCGAGACGATGGAAAATAAAGATTATCTACCCTATTATTCGAAATTCTCTCGATTTCTTGAAACTGATGAATATGTCAGAAGCAGATTGGAAGAGTGAACTTGAGAT
>LLBY010009217.1_pt1 | contig 20175 bp, 20 predicted proteins | sample 1489401 | NCBI WGS metagenome assembly LLBY01 (sample SAMN04092656, study PRJNA295927) | soil metagenome | biome: Soil prokaryotic community; feature: Bulk soil; isolation source: soil from tomato rhizosphere | host: tomato cultivar Hawaii 7996 | place: South Korea | collected 2011-11-01 | reverse complement strand
ATTTAAGCATCAATTTTAGCATAAACAGCATTCTTTTCAATAAAATCCCTACGAGGTGGCACTTCATCACCCATAAGCATCGAGAAGATTCTATCGGCCTCCGTACCGTTATCTATTTGAACTAAACGCATGGTTCTAAACTCAGGATTCATAGTGGTATCCCAAAGTTGCTCTGCATTCATTTCTCCAAGACCTTTATAACGTTGGATGCTTACACTGCCTCCCATCTCTTCAGCTATAGTATCACGCTCTTTATCACTCCAAGCATATGCTTTTTTATTTCCTTTTTTAACTAAATATAAAGGAGGCGTTGCAATATAAATATGACCGTTCTCTATTAATTCTTTCATATATCTAAAGAAGAATGTCAATATTAAAGTTGCAATATGGCTACCATCAATATCGGCATCACACATAATAACAACTTTATGGTAACGCAATTTAGAAAGGTTAAGTGCTTTACTATCTTCTTCCGTTCCGATGGTTACACCTAAAGCTGTAAAGATGTTTTTAATCTCTTCGTTTTCAAATACTTTGTGAACCATGGCTTTTTCAACATTCAAGATTTTTCCACGAAGCGGAAGAATTGCTTGAAATGCTCTATCACGACCTTGTTTTGCAGTTCCACCTGCCGAATCTCCCTCTACAAGAAATACTTCACATTTTGAAGGATCTTGTTCCGAACAGTCACTTAATTTACCAGGCAAACCACCAATACTCATAACGGTTTTACGCTGAACCATCTCACGTGCTTTTTGAGCTGCATGACGCGCTTGTGCCGCCAATATCACTTTTTGCACAATGATTTTAGCATCGTCTGGATGTTCTTCCAAATAATCGGTCAGCATTTCAGAAACGGCCTGACTTACCGAAGCAGACACTTCTCGGTTTCCTAATTTGGTTTTGGTTTGTCCTTCAAATTGTGGTTCTTGAACTTTTACCGAAATGATGGCGGTCAAACCTTCACGGAAATCATCACCGGCAATTTCGAATTTTAAATTTTTAAGTAAGCCAGATTCGTCTGCATACTTCTTTAAAGTCATCGTTAACCCACGGCGGAATCCAGACAAATGCGTCCCACCTTCATGTGTATTAATATTGTTTACATACGAGTGCAAGTTTTCGGCATACGAGGTGTTATAAACCATCGCAACTTCAACAGGAACCCCGTTTTTCTCGCCTTCAAACGCAATAACGTCTTTCATTAAAGGCTCTCTATTGCCATCTAAAAACTTGATAAACTCTTTTAAACCTTCTTCAGAATAAAACGTTTCTCCTTCAAAAGAACCATCTTCTTTAGTCGCTCTTTTATCAACTAAATGAATGGTAATACCTTTATTTAAATAAGCCAACTCACGCATTCTACTCGCTAAAGTATCATAACTATACTCTAGGGTTTGTGTAAAAATAGTTCCGTCAGGCTTAAAAGTAACGGTCGTTCCTCTTTTATCGGTTTCACCAATTTGTTTAACAGGATACATGGCTTTACCACGCTCGTATTCTTGCTCGTAAATTTTTCCGTCTCTGTAAACTGTAGCTCGTAAATGTTCAGACAAAGCATTCACACAACTCACCCCTACGCCATGCAAACCACCAGATACTTTATAGGAATCTTTATCAAACTTACCTCCTGCTCCAATTTTAGTCATAACAACCTCTAGAGCCGAAACACCTTCTTTTTTATGTAAATCTACGGGGATACCACGACCATCATCTTCGGTGGTTATCGAATTATCTTCATTAATTATTACCGTAATATTATTACAATGCCCAGCGAGTGCTTCATCAATCGAATTATCAACAACCTCATAAACTAAATGGTGCAGTCCTCTTGTACCAACATCTCCAATGTACATAGACGGACGCATACGTACATGCTCCATGCCTTCTAACGCCTGAATACTGTCTGCTGAATAATTGTGCTTATTAAATTCTTCCTTCATTTATTGTTATCTTTTTAATTAAAATTCATAAAAAAAATGACACTTGCGCATCATTTCAGGATACTTACAAATATACAAAACCACACTGCTTTTTTAAAGTTTTTTATCGATTATAAATTGAAATTATCAACATTTGTTAATTACTTAAAAGTGTCTTAAATCGTCTAAAAAGTGCCTTAAAATCGATTTTAGCTGATTTCGCCCTCTTCAAACAAACCAAAAAACCAAAAGCGGCTTAAAACCTAAATTTCGATATGTATTTTGACTTTATTTCACCTTACCCGGAACTGCCTTTTGGGCAGTTTTGACCTCTCCTTGAGGAGAGATTAAAGCGGGCACGAGCAAACCGAACTGCGAAACAAGCCCCGAGGAATTCTTTAAATTAAAAAAGTGTTTTTTATTGACCCTTTAATAATTTCCCAACAAAATTCAAACAGTCTCTTAAGTATTAATTAAACTCAGATATATTTAAGGAACTTTCAATTTATCCTCATTTTTTTTACTAATTTGACAATATAAAATAGGATATAAGAAAAAATAGTGCTTGATATATTATTTCTGTATATATTTGGTGTGTAAAAAACCATATAATGACAATTAATAACAATAATAATTTCAATAATCCTAATTTTTAGGGTCGGAAGGTTATTGTTTGAAAATATATAAAGCCTTCCAAATACGGAAGGCTTTTTTTAATCTAAAAAAGGTAAGACATGAGTAAAATTATGACAGTCGACATATTGTCGAGTATTAAAGGAGCACAGCCCAGCGAGGCGGTGAACAAATTATTTGATGTGATTAAAAATGCACAACCTACAAATAATAACTCTTTTAATAATAATCATAATAATGCCGTGTCGTTAAACGATTTAAGAGACGATGTCGTGATTGAAAGTTCTGCCATTGAGAAACAAATCATTATCGAAAACTTCCCCAAAAAAAAGAATGGCTATTTGGTAGTTTCTAAAGTTATAGAAGAATAATTATGGACTCTCAAATAAAACAACTTCATCAGCAATTGATGAATAAGGAAATTTCTTGCACAGCGTTAATCCAAGAAAAATTAGATCTACTAAAGGCCAACACCAACAACACCGTTAACACTTTGTTAGATTCTTTAGCATTAGAATTAGCTACTAAAGTAGATACCAAAATAGCAAACGGAGAACCTATTGGTCTATTGGAGGGCATTCCTTTTGGGATTAAAGACGTGTATATGCTGCAAGGCACTTACACAACGGCGAGCTCTCAGTTATTAAAAAATTATAAATCGGCTTACACAGCAACAGCCATTCAAAAATTATTGGATGCTGGTGCGATTCCTATTGTCAAAGAGAATTGTGATAGTTTTGGTCATGGCTCTTCGAGTGAAAATACCATTTTCGGTGCTGTGAAAAACGCTATCAACCCCAATTTGGTGGGTGGTGGTTCCAGTGGTGGATCCGCTGTGAATGTCGCTAAAGATTACACTGTATTTTCCATTGGTGGCGACACCGGAGGTTCGGTGCGTCAACCTGCAGGCTACAACCATGTGTATGGTTTAAAACCGACTTACGGGCGTATTTCGCGTTACGGTTTGATGGCGTATGCATCATCAACAGATTGTGTGGGCCCTATCGCCAAATCGGTTGAGGATATCCGTATCGTATTGAACGTGATGAGTGGCAAAGACGTTAAAGACCAAACCACTTACGCTTCCTCGGAAATTACAAAAGAAACCATTTCAAATGCTGAAGGCATTAAAACCGTTGGCTATTTCAAGAACTTTATTGAAAATGAAGCGATTGATTCTAAAATCAAAGCTGATTTTTTAGATGCTATAGAAAAAATAAAAGCCAAAGGTATTGTTGTTAAGGAACTTGATTTCTTTAAATCCGATATTTTAGTTTCGACTTATTACACCTTGGCAATGGCCGAAACGGCTTCTAACTTATCACGATTGGATGGCAGCAATTACGGCCATCGTATTGAGGATAAAAACCTAAAGGAATCGTATGCCATTACACGTTCTGAAAACTTTTCAGAAGAAACAAAACGCCGTATTGTTGGTGGCAACCAAGTATTGTCTCAAGGATTTTCAGATGAAATTTATTTAAAAGGATTGGCTTTACGCGATGCTATTTCCGAAAATTTTGAAAATGATTTTAAGGAAGTCGATATCATCATATCGCCTGTAACACCAAGCACACCACCAAAAATTGGTGATAGTTTAAAAGATCCGCTTGCCATGTATTTAAGCGATGCTTACACCGTTGGGTTTAGTTTAGGGCAATTACCAACCTTAACTGTACCACAAGGCACGGAAACTGGCTTGCAAATAACGGCAGCAAAAAATAATGACGAACTTGTTTTGAAGTTTGCTAACTTCTTAAAAGACACGATATAATGGAATTGGAGCAATTAGACGCGGCATTAAAAGCCCACGAGTTAGAATTAGTTATCGGACTGGAAACACACGTTCGACTAAACACAAAAACCAAGTTGTTCTGTTCTTGTCCGAATCAAGAAATAGACACCCCAAACCAAAACATCTGTTCTGTTTGTACGGGGCAAATGGGCGTTTTGCCTGCCATCAATAAAGAAGCGATTACCAAAGCTATTTATTTTGGAAAAGCAGTAAAATCATCTTTTGAAAATGAAGTGATTTCTTGGGATAGAAAGCATTATGAATATCCGGACAACCCAAAGAATATTCAAATCACACAGTTTCACAACCCGATTATTCCAGACGGGCAAGTGTCCTGTTTTAGAAATGATGGCAGCCAGTTTACGGTCAATTTAACCCAAGTTCATATTGAGGAAGATGCTGCCAAATTGATGCACGAAAAAACCGTATCGTTAGTCGATTTTAACAAAGCTGGCGTACCACTTATTGAAATTGTTACCGAACCTTGTATTCGCCATATCGAAGATGCTTCCATTTATGCCCAATACATTCAACGTATTGTTCAAAATTTAAAAATAAGTGAAGCCAATCTTGAAAAAGGTGAGTTTAAATCGGATGTTTCGGTATCACTTCGCAAAAAACACAGTTACGCTTTAAACCCACGTACCGAAATTAAAAACTTAAATTCGTTTAAGTTTATGGTCGATGCTTTAAAGGAGGAAGTTGAAAAACAATTCAACTATTATATTGAGCACAAAGAATTCAGACCTGACCAAACCACGGTTTTGTGGGATGCCGACTTAAAGCAAACCAAAACCATGCGTAAAAAGGAATTTGAAGCTGATTACCGTTTCATTTCTGAACCCGATTTGCCGTTTGTAAATATTAAAAGTGCCGTTGAAGCCATTCACGTGGATACCAAAACGCTTCCCTTTGCTGTGGAATCCATTTTGATAAATGGCGGCGTATTGCCACAGGATGCTAAATTCTTTACGGCAGACTCGTTACGTTCCGAAACCTTCGTGGCTATTAATAATGAATTGAATGACGCCTCGTTTGTTGCTAAAACCTTGTCAAACAACATAAAACCTGAAGCGTATTCACAAATTGAAAACATTCAAGATTTTATTGCTGTTTTCAAATTATTTAAAGAGGAAAAAATAACGGTTGTATTGGTTCAAAATGCCATAAAATCGTTGTTGGCTGACGCTCATTTTGATTATAAAACCTATTTTGAAGACAACAGTATTTCCGAAGAAAAAATCCAGGATGCCATTGCCAAAGTCATTTCAGAAAATGAAGCCATAGCCAATGACATTAAAGCCGGAAACCAAGGGAAATCGGGTATTTTAGTTGGAAAAGTGATTGAAATTATTGGTAAAGGCGCGTCTGGAAAAGTAGTGCGTGAAGGTATTTTGAAGATGCTTGCTGGAGATGACCGAAGACCGATGACCGATGACGGAAGTACAACTCAACAACAAACAACTCCACAACAAACAACAACCAACCAACAACCAACAACCAAAGAAGAAATTCTACCTCAAATTCCCATCGTCATAAAAGAGGAATACCGAACGCATGTAATCACTGCTATTTCTGAAACTAATATTTCCGAGAAAGTAACCTTTTCAGGTTGGGTTTCCAGTGTTCGCGATCATGGTGAATTGATATTTATAGATTTACGGGATTCTAGTACCGAAGTTTTCCAAGTACGCTTAAGTAGGGAATCGTTCCCTAATTTGGATGAACTGGTGAAGTTAAAACCAGAATCGGTTATTACTGTTACCGGAACCATCGTGCAACGTAAGGAAGATGACTATAATGCTGCCTTAAGAACCGGAACCATAGAAATGGAAGCTTACGAACTCGATATTTTAAACCTATCGAGAACGCTGCCTTTTGAAATAAAACGTGCGACAAAGACCAATGAAAACACTCGTTTTCAATATAAGTTTTTAGACCACAGAAATGATGATGTGCGTCGCGTTATTGTCAACCGTCATAAGGTTATCAAATTACTGCGTGATATTTTAGATGAGGAGCATTTCTTGGAAATTGAAACCCCTATTTTAAGTGCAGGAACCGATGAAGGGGCTCGCGAATTTATTGTACCAACACGTAAGCAATCCGGGGCATTTTATACCTTGCCACAAGCACCCCAGCAGTTTAAACAAATGTTGATGGTGAGTGGTTACGAAAAGTATTTCCAAATTGCACGCTGCTTTAGGGATGAAGATTCCCGTGGTGACCGCCAACCGGAATTCACCCAATTGGACATGGAATTGGCGTATGCCAGCATGCAGCAAATCATCGATTTAAACACCAAAATGTTTAATGAAGTGGTGACGAAAATATATGGCAACAAATGGATTTTACGTCCGTTTGAAGTGATTACCTACCAAGATGCCATGGATTTTTATGGTTGCGACAGACCCGATTTGCGTTTTGGCTTAAAACTTCAAACCATTACAGACATTGTAAAAGATACGACCTTCCAAGTATTCAGCAAGCCTATTGAAGAAGGCGGTATTGTAAAATGTATTAAGGTCTCTGCTGAAGAACAAGGCAACAAGCGTTTATCGAAAGGGCAAATTGAAAAATTAACAGGCATTGCACAACAGCACGGTTTGGGTGGTTTGGCTTATATCATTGTAAATGAAACCGATTTACAATCGCCAATTATTAAATTTTTAGGTGAAGATATTGCTGCAGGTATTATAAAAGCAACCAACGCTCAGGTGGGTGATATTGTGTTTTTCTCGGCTGCCGATTATGCCACAGCAAATAAAGCTCTGGATGCGGTTCGTCAGGAACTTGGTAAGATGTTGCATTTAATTAATGCGAAAGAATTACGTCCGGCTTGGGTGATTGATTTCCCTATGTTTGAAAAAACGGATGAAGGTCGTTGGACCTTTACCCACAACCCTTTCTCGATGCCAGCAGTTTATGATATCGATAAACACATGAATGGCAAAGAGGAAGAAATAGGAAGCATCATTGCCCAACAATACGATTTGATATTGAATGGTTACGAAATTGGTGGTGGTTCGGTACGTGCCCACAAACCGGAAATTTTGGAAGCTACTTATAAAAACATGGGCTACAGCAAAGAGGAGATGCTAAAAAGCGTTGGCACCATGTATAAAGCCTTCCATTATGGAGCACCTCCACATGGTGGTATTGCTTGGGGTGTAGACCGTTTGATGATGATTTTAGAGAAAAAAGCATCGATTCGTGAAGTGATGGCATTCCCAAAAACAGGCACCAGTGAGGATTTATTATTTGGCGCGCCTTCTATACTTTCTGATAAAAAGATTGAGGAAATGAATGTTAGGGTTATTAAGAAATAAGATAAAAGACGATAGATAAAAGACTAGAGACAGAGAAAAATAGATGTATGAAATCCCGATAGGTTGCTGTCGGGATTTTTTATTTTCGTAGGAAATATTGATTATATTTACTTGGATATTAAAAACAAAGTTGATTTTTACAATAAGAATATTGATGGAATCATTACAAAAATAAAAAGAACACGCGGAACAAAAGTTTATTATGCCGAATCGGATTTCTTTTATTTGGAACAATTGGAAGATAAATTACTAAAAATTGGTGATTCTATCAGTAAAAAAACAAATTCGGAATTAGCTGTTTATGAAAAAATAGAAAACAAACATTATATTTATCTGACTAAAATAAAAGTTCTGAAACCTCAAAGCAGCTACTTTAAATTTTTCTTCAGGCTTTAAGAGAAAATTAAACCAACAGGTAACACCGTATCCTATAAAAATTGCTATTTTTATCTAAAACCAATGTAAGTTGATCATTTGCCAACTTCTGATTCTGCTCACACCAGTTCGCTTCGCTCGTGTCCTTCAGAAAATCCTCGCCATAAACACGTAAATTTCCAAGACACACAAAACCATCACAAGCAAAAAACATCCTAATCCCAACAAAGAAATTCAAAATTATTTGCGCAATCAAATAACTGCGTTTATATTTGCAGTCAAATAACTGCGTAATGAAACTAAGAAGAGACGTATTTCAAGCCATAGCTGACCCTACCCGTAGAACGATCATTTCTTTAGTCGCTCTTCAAGCATTGACACCAACTGCAATTGCTGGAAATTTTGACTATTCAAGACAAACGATTTCCAAGCATATACAAATCCTTACGGAATGCGAAATACTCGAACAGGAACAAAGAGGCCGGGAGATTTACTATCAGCTAAACCCCCAAGGAATGAAAGAAATAGCTGAATTCATTGAACCCTTTAGAAACATGTGGGATGACCGATTTAATAAATTGGAAACATTAATGAAATCGAAGATTCACGAGGACAAAAAGAAATAATCAGGAAGTGAGTAAAAAACATCAGTCAAAAAATAGATCACCATGGAGAAAAAAACAAAAATCAATGCCATAGAAGGCAAACAAGAATTAGTAATAACACGGGAATTTGAATTACCCATAGAATTACTTTTTAAAGCATATACTGAACCTGAACTTGTAGAACAATGGATGGGTACAAAAGTGATAAAACTTGAAAATAGAAATCACGGTGGTTATCAGTTTGAAACTTCATACAACGGCAATGTCGTATTTAAGGCAAACGGAACAATTCACGAAATTTTACCCAATAAAAAAATCATCCGCACCTTTGAAATGGAAAATATGCCTAGTGGTGTTCAGCTTGAATTCTTGGAATTTGAAAAACTCACTGACGAAACTAGTAAATTGACCATGCAAATAATTTACAGGTCTGAGAAACACCGAGCAGAACAGTTAAAACTACCTTTTGCTAGTGGTTTAAATATGGCACACGATAGATTACAGGACATTTTAAGCAATTTAAAATAACGCATTATGACAACAAAGAGAAATAAAATCATTTATTGGATAGTTACTGGCTTCCTTTCATTTGGAATGTTAGCAGGTGGTGTGCAGCAAATGCTTCAAATTGGTGGATACAATGAAATCATTAAACAATTAGGCTATCCACAATACCTTTTAAGTATTCTCGGTGTTTGGAAAATATTGGGTGTCATTGCCATTCTTATTCCCAAATTCCCCCTATTAAAAGAATGGGCATATGCTGGATTTTTCTTTGTAATGTCTGGAGCATCCATTTCCCATTTCGCAGTCGGTCAATCATTAACAGAAGCAATGCCATCATTAATATTATTGCTTGCAACTATTTTGTCTTGGTATTTCAGACCAGAAAGCAGAAAAATCACCTCGTTAACAAAATAAACTTGAAAATGGAAAAAGTCGAAAAATACATAGAGAAAATAGAACGGTGGAAAGAAGAAACAAAGCTGTTAAGAAAAATATGTTTGGATTGTGGGCTTGATGAAGACTTTAAGTGGATGCACCCTTGCTATACATTCCAAGGAAATAATATCGTCTTAATTCACGGCTTTAAAGAGTATTGTGCACTTCTTTTTCATAAAGGCGCTTTATTGCAAGACACCAACAACATTCTAATTCAGCAAACAGAGAATGTGCAATCGGCCCGCCAAATCCGATTTACCAAAGTGCAAGAAATCATAGATCTAAAATCCATTATCAAAGCTTATATTTTTGAAGCGATTGAGGTTGAAAAAGCAGGTTTGAAAGTGAAAATGAAAAAGACTTCCGAGTTTAAAATGCCTGATGAATTTAAAAAAACCTTAGAGGACAATCCCGATTTAAAATCCGCATTTAAAGCATTAACACCAGGTCGGCAAAGAGGTTATTTACTGTATTTTTCACAAGCCAAACAATCGAAAACCCGTGAATCGAGAATTGAAAAATCAATCCCCAAGATATTCGAAGGAAAAGGGCTGAATGATCTATAAAAAGCGGATTGGGAATAAATATTACCGCCAAAAAGGGGTGTATAAGAATTACTGGTTATAAGCTGCCGCTTATTAGCTTCTGATTTTGCTTGTGCCAGTTCGCTTCGCTCGTGTTTTTTAGAAGTAACTTTCATTGATAAATACATTACCATTTCCTAAAGAAGCGAATGTAGGTAATTAGCTGAATTAACCAATCCATTCTTTCTTAAATTATCTAATACTTCATATGTATCCAAATCGGGATTTCTTCTATTTAAAACTAATTTTCTAAAGGCTTCCAATGCTTTATCATGATTTAAATCTATAATATCAGCGATAAAATCATCAGCAGATTTTGCGACAAGTCCAAAAGTAGCTAAATATTCTTCCGGAAAATCTTTTAAATTATTTGTCACTATTACATTTGCATTGGTTTTTATTGCTGCTGCAAGCACATGACGGTCTTTTTCATCAGGTAAGGTCAATCCCGAAATCAAAGGTTTATAATTCACGACTAATGCATCTGGAAATACTGAATTTGCAATATTTGTCCTTTTTTTAATTTCCTCTTTGGTTATACCTTTTCGTTTCATAACATCTTCCCATTCATCAAAAATATGATTGCTCCACTTTGGAGTAAATAATTCATAATGAGCAAACCAAAAAAGCAAATCTCTTATTTCAATTGGATAAATAACATTGGTATCAAGAACACATGTAAAACGTACACTATGAATCATATAATCCTAACTCTTCATCAGACTTCATCATATCTATTAAAAGCCGTTCTTGTTTCAATTTCATTTCTTTCTTATAATCCATAACATCTTCAAATTTCACTCTACGATGTCTTCCAACCAAAGTAAATGGAATTTTCCCTTCCTCAAGCAACTTAACAAAATGAGGTCTTGAACAACCTAATAATTCAGCGGCCGCTTGAGTTGTCATTTCAGTAGCAATCGGAACGACAGAAATTGAATGTCCTTGACTTGTTGCCTCTAATATTTTCGCTAAAAGTTTAAGCGCTTTTAAAGGAATTCTTATTTTTTCAGCAGTTTCTTCAATTTCAATTTCTGGATTCTCTGAATGCAATTCTTCCAAAGTAGCCGCAAGCGCATTATACGATTTCATCGCTGCAATTTGCTCTTTTTTTGAAGGCTTTTTTATGTCATTAAAGTACTCCATATCAAATTATCCTTGTTAGTTCAATACAAATATAAACGAAATAAACGAAACGAAATAATATAGAAATGTTAATTTTTAAAAACGAGAAAAACGAATGCTAACATTATAAATAATTTTGAAAAAAAATCAACGATGCGAATCTGACAAGTGGTCTTTTTGACAGTCCTACTAAAAAAATGCCGTTTTGCCTATTTTAAGACCAACAAAATCCAAAGCTGGAATTCAAAATACTCACACGTAAACACGCTATTTTCAATAATTAAATTTAAGAGATATGCATAAACGTTATGTTTAAAAACAAAAACATGTTCTTTATTTGAGAACTTTATTATCTTTGCGATGAGATTTAAAACATGAAGAGAATCATTGCAAAGAGAACACTGATAGAATTTTGGGAAAAGCACGCTGATTCAGAGCAATATTTAAAAACTTGGTATGAAACAACTAAAAATTCAAATTGGACTTCGCCTAACGAGATTAAACAAACTTACATAAATGCCAGTATTTTAAAAGATAGTCGAGTTGTTTTTAACATCAAGGGAAACGCTTATAGATTAATTGTAAAATTCAATTTTGATAGACAATGGGCCTTTATAAGGTTTGTAGGAACACACGCGGAATACGATAATATAGACGCAGACACCATTTAACAAATAAGATTATGATAATAAAACCTATAAAATCAGAGCAAGATTACGAGAAAGCTTTAGAAAGATTAGAAGTGATTTTTGATTCAGCTGAAAACACAAAAGAAGGCGATGAAGCCGATATATTATCAATGTTAATTGATAACTATGAAAATCAGCATTATCCGATTGAAGCTCCAGACCCAATCGAAGCCATAAAAATCCGAATGGAGGAAATGAATCTTAAACAAAAGGATTTAGTTGGTATAATCGGAGGAAAAAGCAGGGTATCGGAAATACTTAATAAAAAGAAAAGACTAACAGTTGATATGATAAGGGAATTGGAAAGAGTTTTACATATTTCCGCTTCAGTTTTGGTAAATAATTACCAGTTATCGAAATAAAAAACCATAGGGTAAGGCGTATATAAAAATTACTGCTTTTAGCTTTACCAATACAAGTTGCTCTGTTTACTAGTTTATGATTTTGCTTCGGAAAATCCTCGCACACAAACATGCTACTTCTTGATATACACAACCAGAGGCATTAATATAAAAAATAAATAAATTGAAAATTATTGAAACCCATAGAAACGAATTCACTATTTCAACTGATAAAGAAAAATTGGATATTTCTGTGATTCACAACTTCCTTGCAAACGAATCCGATTGGAGCAATGGAATTCCCATAAAGACATTAAAACTGTCTATAAACAATTCTCTTAATTTTGGACTTTATTATAAAAACACACAAATTGGATATGCCAGAATAATATCAGATTATTCAACTATTGCATATTTGGGAGATGTTTTTGTTCTAAAAGAATATAGGGGAAAAGGATTAAGTAAATGGTTAATAAACGAAGTAATGGAACATCCAAATTTACAAGGATTAAGACGTTGGATTTTATTAACTGACTCAGCAGAATGGCTTTATAAAAAATTCGGATTTACTAAAATACCACATCCTGAATTTTATATGGAAAAACACAATCCGAATGTATATCGCGAAATAAATACTAATACCAACACGATGCCATGAGCAATGACGGCTTTGCAGTAGATTCAAACATCCTCTCTTTTGTTATCATTATTCAGGACAGATACTAAACGACTCCTACCCTTTCACATCCAAAGCGTCACGCAACGCATTCCCTATAAGCATAAACGCCATAACCAAACTCATAATACAGAGCCCCGGTATGATGGCTAAATAGGGCTTCCCAAGAATGATATAATTGTAATGGTCTTTTATCATAGCGCCCCAACTTGCCATGGGTGGCTGTGCACCAATACCCAAAAAACTCAAGCCGCTTTCTATTAAAATAGCTGCTGCGAAATTAGCTGCCGAAATGACAATAACGGGCGCCATAATATTAGGTAAAATATGCTTGGTTATGATTCTAAAATCATTGTAACCCAAAGCACGTGCCGCAGTTACATATTGCATTTCTTTGGCGCTTATTATTTGTCCACGTACCACTCTGGCCACCTCAACCCACATGGTAAGCCCCACGGCAATAAACACTTGCCAAAACCCTTTTCCTAAAGCCAAGGTAATGGCAATCACCAATAATAAGGTTGGTATAGACCATGTTACGTTTATAATCCACATAATTACAGCATCTACTTTTCCTCCAAAATACCCTGCAATGCTACCCATAAATATGCCTATAGCCAAGGATATAAAAACAGCCACAAAGCCTATAAAAAATGAGATTCTAGCACCAACTAAAACTCTACTTAGTAAATCACGCCCATATTTATCAGTCCCAAAGAGGAAGGTCTTTTCTTTAATATACGTTTTATATGAACCATTTGGAAACTCATTTATATTCATGGTTTTTTCGACACCCTCTAACCCATCGGATGCATATTCTTTATAGGTTAGCATATTACCTACCATTTTATATTCCGAAATTGGGATTTCGGTATCGGCATTTTCTTTTCCAAAGAACAATTTATCAAAACCACTTTGATTGGTTTCCAAACGTGATGGTATGGTAAGCATGGTTACTTTAAAACCAGGTCTTTTCGAGTGAATAGCCAAATGCATTTGATTGGCATATTGTGAACTATCAGGTGCAAAAACATATGCAAATACCGAAATCAACCCAATAAATATTATAAAACAAAAACTAAAAACGCCCCAAAAGTTCTTTTTAAACTTTTGGAGCGCCAATTGTTTTAATGAGCTTGATTTATGACTCATACAGCACTTAATTTTTTGTTGTAGAGGCTATTTTTTTAATAGGATATGACATTTTTAAATCTTCTAAAACATTGATAGCTTCTTCAACATATATATCATGACTTAAATTTTCGTGCCAACGGGTACGTTTTTCTTTTAAATCGGTAGTATCGTTATTAAAAAGCGACTTTTCATATTTTGTAGAGTCGAAAGTCAAATCGGTTTTATAATTTGTTAAAGCATCAAATCGTTTTGCCTCCTCTTCATTCAACTCCAATCCTGCTTTATATTTCTTATAGTTTAGGGATACAACAGTTTCATCAATTTTACTTTTCACCCATTTCGCATTGTCTTCAATAAGCTTTAACTGTTGGTTATGGCTCATGCGTTCTTTACTTTTCTTAATGGTTGTATCATAGTCAAAATAGTTTTCCCATGGTGTATAGTCGGCTGCATCAATTTCATCCCAAGGCAATGGGTTTTCTTTATCTTTTTCACCAACTTCTATAAAACTAAAACGTCCAGGTACATTCACATCGCTTTTAACGCCTTCTAGTTGTACCGATCCACCATTAATTCTATAATACTTTTGGGTGGTTAAAGCCAAAGCTCCTAAATCACCACTGGTATTGTTCCTAAGCATGTTGTTAAGGTTGATGACATTTTGAACGGTACCTTTTCCGTAGGTTTGCTTGCCGCCAATAATAATAGCACGTTTATAGTCTTGCATTGCTGCAGCCATAATTTCGGAAGCCGATGCTGATATTTCGTTTACCAAAATAACCAATGGTCCATCCCAAGAAATGGATTTATCCTTATCTCGTAACACTTCTTTAGCTTCGCCTGTAGAACGTACTTGCACAATAGGACCTTCTTTAATAAATAAACCTGCCATATCTACTACGGTTGGCAAAGAACCGCCTCCATTGTTTCGCAAATCTAAAACCAAACCTTGAATGCCTTCAGCTTTTAAACGTTCAATTTCTTCTTTTACATCTTTGGCAGCATTTATATTTTTATAGTCTTGAAAATCAACATAAAATGAAGGCAAATCAATAATCCCAAAAGTCATATTACCTTTCTTAACCACCGATGATTTGGCATAGGTTTCTTCCAACTCAACCACATCTCTGGTAATAACAACATCTCTAATAGTTCCGTCAACTTTTTTAATGGTCAAGGTAACCTTAGTACCTTTTGGCCCTTTTATATATTTAATAGCATCGTTAATACGCATGCCTACAATATTCACAGGAAATGCTTCATCTTCTTGTTTTACTTTTAAAATAATATCTTCTACTTCCAATTCCTTACTTCTCCAAGCAGGACCTCCTGAAATAAGTTCTACAATTTTTATGTAGTCCATTCTCTTTTGCAATCTGGCGCCAATACCTTCTAACTTGCCAGACATACGTTGGTCGAAATCTTCTTTACTTCTTGGTGCTAAATAATAAGTATGTGGATCGAATTCTTCAACAATGGTGTTTACATAAACACCAAACCAATCTTCGCGCTCTAAGTCGTCAATATTATCATTAAAATACACGTTGATTGATTTTAAAGTGGATTCACGCGCTTCTTTTTCAATCTCTTTATCGGTTTTCATCACATAAGACGGGTCGTTCTTTTTAGCCAACTCTTCTTGTGCTATTAAATCGTCATAATTAGAAAGTGTAGAAAACTTAAGTTGTTGTCTCCAACGTTCTTTGAGTTCTTTTCTATTTTTTACAAAGACACTGCTTTCATAATCAGTATTAAATGATTCATCAATTGAATAATCAAAAGGCTCAGACAGCACTTCTTTATAAATCTCCTTGGCTTCTTCAATACGTTTTAACATACGCTCGTGTACCACATTAAAAAAAGTGATATCAGTTGCTTTCAGTTGATCGTCAATTGTTAATTTATACTTTTCAAATTCCTTATAATCAGATTCATAAAAATAACGTTTTACAGGATCAATGATTTCTAAATAATCTTTAAACAATTCAGCCGAAAACGTATCGTCTAAAACAATGGGGTCAAAATGACCTTGTTCCAGCACAAAAGTAATGACCTGAATTAACAATTTATCTTTATCTGGATTACTAAACTTTTTAGTTGTAAAACTGCACGATGCGAAAGCCAGCAGTAACGATAATAACAACACTTTATAATTCCTTCTCATAATATTTTTCATATCGGTTAATATTCTATGACTCTTAAAGCCCACCATTTTTTTACTAAAATAAAGAAAAAACCATGCCAATACAGGCAATCGTTAATAATTTTTTGTTAAACTGAAGAAATACGCCATTTCCTAAGGAATTTATGTATTTTAGCGATACTTTTTTTAGTATAAAATGACAAAAAAACCGCTTATATTAGTTACTAACGACGATGGCATCAACGCACCAGGTGTTAGAACTTTAATTTCTATAATGAATACCATTGGCGACGTGGTGGTGGTGGCACCCGATAGTCCACAAAGTGGTATGGGACATGCCGTTACTTTGGATTCCACCTTGTATGTTGAACAGGTTTTTATTGACGATGGCCCACAAACAGAATACAGTTGCTCGGGCACCCCTGCCGATTGCGTAAAATTGGCCATTAGAGAGAAACTTACCAGAAAACCAGACATTTGCGTGTCGGGTATTAACCACGGTTCCAACTCTTCAATAAACGTGATATATTCGGGCACCATGAGCGCCGCTATTGAAGCAGGTATTGAAGGCATTCCTGCTATTGGCTTTTCGTTATTGGATTACGCTTGGAGTGCCAATTTTGAAGCCTCCAAAGACTTTGTAAAAACAATTACCGAAAATGCTTTGAAAGAAGGGTTACCTAATGGAGTTGTGCTAAATGTTAATATCCCGAACCTTTCAAAAAAACAGATAAAAGGCATTAAAGTTTGCCGTCAAGCCAAAGCAAATTGGGTAGAAGAATTTGACAAACGAAAAACACCTCAAGGACGGGATTATTATTGGCTTACAGGAAAATTTGTTAATTTAGATGGCGGTGAAGATACCGATGAATGGGCTTTGGAAAATGGTTATGTTTCGGTTGTGCCTATACAATTTGATTTAACGGCACATCATTATATTCAAACTTTAAACACTTGGAATTTAAATGATTAAAAAAGATATTTTTGTAGGCATCCTTGTTGGTTTAATTGCAAATGGCATTGGCTTGTTTGTAATAGCCACACTTTTAGGACAAGGTGATGACTTTATAACTGTTATAAAAGCAGCCGCTAACGAAGGGTTTTTAGGTAAACTTATTAGTTTAGGTGCGATTTTAAATTTAATTGCCTTTTTTATTTTTATAAAAAAGCGACAAGACTATCGTGCCCGAGGTGTGTTATTAATAACCATTTTTATAGCTATTTTTACCTTTGTATTTAAACTGTTTTAATTATTCTTGTCTCCTCGAGCATTATCTTTAAAAAAATATATTTTTATTTGAAGATAAAAGCGCAGTTCGCAAGAGGTTTTAAAAATAGGTTTCGACTGCGCTCGACCTGACAATAAAAAATGAAATACTACATTATAGCAGGAGAAGCATCGGGTGATTTACATGGTTCGAACCTAATGAAAGCATTACAAAAAGAAGATGTACTTGCCGATTTCAGGTTTTGGGGTGGTGACCTCATGCAGGCCGTTGGAGGCACCTTAGTAAAACACTATAAAGAACGTGCCTTTATGGGTTTTGCTGAAGTAATTATGAACCTATCTGCCATTTTTAAAGATATTTCATTTTGTAAAGACGACATCCAAACATTCGAGCCCGATGTCATTATTTTCATAGATAATTCAGGATTTAATTTACGCATAGCGAAATGGGCAAAACAAGCCGGATTTAAAACCAACTATTATATTTCACCTCAAGTTTGGGCCTCTAGAGCGGGCAGAGTAAAAGCTATAAAACGCGATATCGATGCCATGTATGTAATATTGCCTTTTGTTGAAGCCTTTTACAAAAAATACGATTACAAAGTAACATTTGTAGGACACCCATTAATTGATGCTATTGCCAATAGAACGCAAGTTGGTGAGTATGAATTTAGAGCCGAAAACGAGCTAAGCGACAAACCCATTATCGCCTTATTACCCGGAAGTCGAAAACAAGAAATAAAAAGCATGCTTTCGGTTATGCTTAGTCTGGTTGATGATTTTCCCAATTATCAGTTTGTTATTGCAGGAGCACCCAGTCAGGAGTACAGTTTTTACGAGCCCTTTATAAAATCACCTAACGTAAAATTTGTTTCAAACAAAACTTACGATTTATTGAGTTTATCCTATGCTGCCTTAGTAACTTCTGGAACTGCTACTTTAGAAACGGCCCTATTTAAAATACCACAAGTGGTCTGTTATAAAGGAAGTACCATTTCATATCAAATTGCTAAAAGAATTATAACCTTAAAATATATTTCATTGGTTAATTTGATTATGGATAAAGAAGTTGTTACAGAGCTTATTCAAAATGATTTCAATAAAAAGCGATTAAAAAAAGAACTCGAAATAATTTTAAATGAAAAAGAGCGTTCTAAAATCTTTATTCATTATTACGAATTAGAAAAAGCCCTTGGCGGCAAAGGCGCCAGCGAAAAAACAGCCAAATTAATTTACAAATCTATTAAAGCCTCATGATGTTCTTAAAAAACATGACGACCATTCTACTTATAATTAGCTTCTGTTTTACCAGTTGCAAATCTTCTAAAGGTATTGTAGTTAAAAAAGGGACATCTTCTAAAACCATTATACCAAAACGAACAACAGATATAAGTGATGTTACTTATATTGAACCCAAAGATTTAAGCACAAATACCGAAGCTAACGAAAACCATTCTACCAATTCAAAAGCATTTGATATTATAGACTATGCAAAACAATTCAGTGGTGTCAAATATAAATTTGGTGGTGCGACAAGAGACGGTATGGATTGCTCTGGTTTGGTGTTTGAATCGTTTAGGGCCTTCGATATTATTTTACCAAGAATTTCTAGAGACATGGCAAAACAAGGTGAAAAAATCTCCTTAAAAAATACTCAAGAAGGTGATTTGCTTTTTTTTAGAACCATGAACAGAAGAAATGATATTAGTCACGTAGGTCTTGTTGTCACTACCGAAAATGGCGATATTGAATTTATTCATTCAACTACAAGTGCTGGCGTTATTGTTTCTAAACTTTCAGAAAGTTACTGGGACAAAGCTTTTGTTGAAGCACGTAGAATATTGTAAGATATTTTATTATATTTGAGTAGCTATGAGACTACTCAATTTTACTATAGTAAAACTAACGGCTTGCCTTGTCATAGGCATTGTAATTGGCTATTTTTTTAACATGCCTTTACATTTAAGTTTGGTTTTAACAAGCATAAGCCTCGTTTTCTTACTCGTACTTTACTTAATTGCCAAAAAACAATTCATTAAAACGGTTTGGTTTGGTGTTTTCAGTTTTATTACGATGATTTTGGTTGGAATCCTCGTAACCAATTTTCACAACGAAAAAAATCATTCCAAGCACTATACCCAACTACTTTCAAAAGAAAAAGATTCCTTAAAAACCATTACTTTTAGAATTCGGGAGGTTTTAAAACCAAGTTCTTATTATGATAAATATATTGTTGATTTATTGGAAGTTGACAATACAAAAGTTTCAGGCAAATCGTTATTGAACATTCAAAAAGATTCTTTAACCACATCCCTAAAAGTTGATGCTATTTACATTGCAGAAACCCCATTTAAAGATTTAATAAGTCCGATAAATCCAAATCAATTCAACTATAAAATATATTTAGAGAAGACCTATATTTACCATCAATTATTCATTTCGGAAGCCTCCCTTTTCAAAATAAAACCCAACAAAACAACCCTTTTCGGAACTGCCAATAACATACGAAACCATATCAATGAAAGGCTTAAATGTTACAATTTCAACCCAGATGAATTGGCAATTATAAACGCCCTTTTATTAGGGCAACGGCAGGATATTAGTGAAGAAGTGTATACCAGTTACACCAATGCTGGTGCCATACATATTTTAGC
>LLBY010000615.1_pt10 | contig 20267 bp, 33 predicted proteins | sample 1489401 | NCBI WGS metagenome assembly LLBY01 (sample SAMN04092656, study PRJNA295927) | soil metagenome | biome: Soil prokaryotic community; feature: Bulk soil; isolation source: soil from tomato rhizosphere | host: tomato cultivar Hawaii 7996 | place: South Korea | collected 2011-11-01 | reverse complement strand
TTTCGACGATGGACGGTGATGATGCTGGCTCCGAGGAAACCGGTGGTGACAGCGATCTTGATTTCGATCTGCCTGCCGATGATGGCGACGGCGAGGGCGATGAAGCTCCTGCTCCCGCACCTACGGAAACTCCGGTAGAGGCTCCCAAGTTTGACGATGATGGTATGGGGTCGCTCAAAGCGGCTGGCCGTGCTCGCAAGGAAAGTGCGGAGAACAACAAGCCGATGCTCGAATCGTTTAATCCGGATCGTATCGTCGCGCAGGAATATGTTGGTCTTCTTCGCGAGGGCAAGTCTCCCGCTGAAGCTGCGGGCGCAATCACTGAAACTTACGGACTTTCGGTAAACGATCTCATCGATATCGTTTCATCGTTTAAGAAGTAATAACCATGCTGCTACGCGAGCTTTTCGAAGATTTCGGCTCTGGGGATATGATAACGAGCTTGCGTCAGCATGTGATCGATTATCTTATCCCCATGGTGTCCCATGACGTGGAATTCGTCACGGTGGACGATGTGGAAAACAGTCTGCGGAATTCCCGGACTGGTCTAACCATCGATCGTGGGCTCATCATGCAGCTTCTTGACCCGACGAAAATGAAAATCGTCAAGAAGGTAGATGGCGACCGAGTTTACCTGTCGGTTACTGCGGCTATGGCTTCCAAGTCAAACGATGACGAAGCCGAAAAAGCCGCCGACGACTTGAGCGACAAAGCAACAAAGCAGGCGAAGAAAAGCATAAAGGACAAATAAGCAATGGTCACACAGTCGGGAACTCATCGCGCGGAAATGATGGAAGAGATGAAGCGCCGCCTTGGTTCCTCCATGGTGGACGTAGAGCTTGATCCGGAAGACTATGATGTTGCGATCAATATAGCGGTTCGCTATTATCGCCAACGCTCAACCAACGCACAAATTGAAGCCTTTGCCTTCCTCGAAATTCAACAGGACGTGCCTACTTACACTCTCCCTGCTGATGTTCAGGAAGTGCGGGCAGTCTATCGTAATAATCTTGGGGCGACCGGGATGGCCGGTGCTGCGGTTGACCCTTTCTCCTTGAGCTTTGCGAACAACATCTACATGATCCAAAATCCCGGTAACATTTCCACCGGAGGTCCGGGTGTGTTGGCCACCTACGATCTGGCGCTTTCATTCCAGAAGCTTGCTGGACGCATGTTCGGGCGAGACGTGATGTTCACATGGGATGGCGCAACAAAGCGCATCACCTTCCACCGCCGTTTCACCTCACAAGAGGAAATCGGACTTCACGTATACATGTCTCGTGCGGAAGAAGCCCTATTCATCGACCACTATGCCCGTCCTTGGATAGAGGATATGGCGACGGCGCAGGCCAAGGCTATGCTGGGTCAGGGGCGCGGGAAATTCTCTTCCCTAGCGGGCCCACAGGGCGGTATTACCCTCAATGGCGCAGAACTTAAGCAGGAAGCTGCCGCCGAGATCACTACCTTGCTGCAGGAACTCAAAGACGGCATCGACGGAAGTTCGGGGTATGGGTTCTGTATAGGGTGATGTCACCACTGTGGAGTATCAAGCCCGGCCAGTTCTGAAATACCAATATGGGAAAGCGCGGTTTCGTGCTCTGGCCATTTAATAGATAGTAGTGTCTGGGTTTCCGCATTTGTCGATTTAACAGCGACATGCCGGTCATGCTTGACAATCACGGTATCGCTATCAACATCGGTGATATCCTCCAACCCATCGTTCCACAATATACTGTTTTTGAACCGATTGGTATATGACCAGCCCTGCCGTTCAACCAGCCATTCTGCCAAATGGCTGGTAGCCGTAATCCAGTCTTGACCTACTTCTATATCGGGCATTTTGCCCGAATATAAATCAAGTATTTCGCGCTCTAGGAATGGGGTCACCCCATAGGCAAATTCGTTCGGCCCGCTATGAGGCCACGTTGTTGTAGAACGAATAGAGATCGAAAGCAGCATCGTCCAATCATGAGGAACGGAAACGCGGAGAAAATTGCCGTCATGATACGAGCCGTCTATCGCGCGAATACGAGTACAAGCTTGAATCTTCATGCTACCCTCCATCCGCGAAATTGGGAGTCCGGAACAATATTATCGAATGTAAGCGGTATATCGAAACACACTGCTCTTTCCGCATAGATGATTTCAGCTTCCCAACTGGAGTCCCATTCATCATATTCATAGCTACAACGATGAGTTTCTCCCACACAACGGGTGAGGACACGCTGATGAAAGCTCAAGCCCAACGTGAGCATTTGATGGAGCGGCGTTGTAGGTGGATCACCCCACGATCGCATCTCTGTATTCAACGCGACTTTCCAAGCACCATCGTCCTCCATCTCATTCCGAGGCCAGTTAATGCGCAATTTTCTTTTGTTATTCGCTTCTGTGACAGCACTGGGGAGTTTTCCAAGATCACAGATGGGAGCGTATTCCCCATATTGGTCAAGCCCCATGTGCCACCAAATGTAGCTGGGGCGTTCGTCCGCGAAACTCGCAACGCTTTCCTTGCGCACACAGACTTTTTCCAGAACCATGGGGAGAGTGTATTTGGTGCTCGCCTTCGCGGCGTCCCAAACTTTTCCCTTCACCACTTTCGGCTCATAGTCGGCCATGATCTGTAGCGCGACTGCGCCTAATGTCCCGTAACCGTCGATCATACTTGCTCCTGATACGAAACCGGGTTTGCCCGAACTCGCATCAGGGGTCAAGGAATTACTTCACTATCGGGAGAATGATGGGTTCCCATCTAGGATTTTCAGTAGGGTAGCCACGGGGATTACAGACGCAGTAAACATTGCCGAGAAGTTTTTCTCGTCTCGTGTGGGTGTGTCCGTGAACCCAAAATGTTACCCGCTGCCCTACTTCGCTTTCCAGAACCTTCTGCATGTGCGAGTTTAAGTAGAAGGAATTTGAGGTATCCCAATTCAATTCCTGCTTCCACGTGATCATATCCCGGTGAGGGGCGGTATGTGTCACGCACACGATCGGATTATCTGTGCCCTCGTCACGGATGGTCTGTAGGGTTTCGCGCATCAAGTTTGCGTCCGCCACGGCGCGGTCCCATGGCATCATTTGCTCGATCTTATCGAAGCCGATCCACTTATTGTCATTCATGACATGCCGCCAGTTGTAGCGGTTTTCCATAGGGTCGCCCATGGCATCAAAAGAATACCATCCATTACATCCCACGAAGTGGACGCCCTCTATGTCTACGCGCGGGGCATGGTGACCAAGGAGGTGGATGTTCTCTGGAAGCTGGGCCCGTATCGATTCTATAGTTTGCTCAACTGTGCGGCCTTGTGGCGCGTTAGAATACCCCTCATGGTTACCATCAACCATAACGACATGTCTATAGCGCTTGGCGGCCTTCCGAGCCAGTTTGAGCACGTCCCCTATGGTATTGGCGGTGTCCCCGGCGATGACAAGAACATCGGCCTGCGGCCACTGAACGGGCGGCTGATTGTGATCAACATGGAGATCAGATACTAGACAAACTTTCATCCGAGGGTGATATCACCCCCGGATGCCAGTCGTCCATATTTTAAGCGGCGGCGAACAAAGGTTCGACGGTCCTTCCTTCTACGCGCGCCTTCAGCGCAAGGAAATTGTCTTGGAAGTCATCTACGCTGTAGTAGCCCTCTCCGAGCGCACCGTAGTAGATTTCTTCCGCCTTGCGGGTCGAGATCGTTCCGAGGAAAGCGACGAAGTCCTCATGGCGCTGACCGAGCAGAAACTTGATCGGACGGACGATCACATGATGGTCGGGGTGGCGCGCCAATTCCGCATATTCGGCGAGCGTTTTGATACCAGAGAAATTCAACGACGCCTCCACGTCCGGTCGTCCGTCGCCGACGAAACGCGCAAAATAAACAAACATCAGGGGGTTGTCGGTGAGGCCCGCATATTGCGAAAGAACGTCTTCCATACAATGTTCGTTCGTGCCAGTGATCCGGACATCGTCGATGAAAATCAACAGCTTCCCTTCGAGGAAACGATCGTTGATGTACATCTGATCGTTGGTGAGGATTTTCTGTCGCTCTTCCTTCGACAGGAATCCATAATCAGTTGTGAAAGTCAGTTTCCGGCGCACGAGGGAGAATTCAACCGGCTGACCACCAGCATCAGCGAGAAGGTGGTTGAGCCGGTTGAGAAAATGCTGTGTCATCACCATGGCGGCGTTCGGAACATAGTTATATGCCGAAGGCAGGACCACTGCCCGGTTGTTGAGGAGCATATCGCCGTAGCGCGCGAATAGGCGATCCGCGACCGTATGTCCGAACGCTCGGGCGGTGACGTCGCATCCAAATTTCAGGCGGGAGTAATCTGCCGGATCGAAGGGCATCTTGCGATTGTCCCAATCCCCAATGGTGAAATCATGAGCGGCAAAAGTAATAGGATTATTCATACAACCTCCAGCATATTGTTAAGAATATTTGTAGTAACACGAGCCGTTTCTTCGGCATTCTTGACGAATGCGTGACGCATACCGACGCTTTTCGCGCCACCGATGTCGCACACCATACTGTCACCGACATGAATTATGTCGGCATAATCGTTCACGCGATTGTTTACTTTCGCAGCCCTGTCACGAATGAGAGCGAAGAATGCCGGGTTGGGTTTGTACACCCCAACCTCATCAGAGAATACCGCGAACGAAAATGGAAGCCGACCCACTACATGATCAACGATGGACTGACCCATGATGATATCGGTGTTCGACCCGATCGACAGGGTGATACCGGACAGGTGGGCTTTGTAAAGGAGGTTCACCAACACCGAATCGATGGTCGGGGGATGAAGTGCGAATAGTCGCTCCATGTCCGCTGCGATCCCGGCTTTGAATTCATCGCTGGTTTCCGATCGCCCAAACATTTCGCATAGCATCTGGATGCCATGATCCTGTCCATGGTCGAGACCAGAAGCTTCGCCCTCGGCGATCAAGCGAGTTTTGGTAGCGGTATATGTGCGTCCTGCTTCTTCGACGCTAGTACCGAACATCAGGGCCAGAATGCGATTACGCTCGGCGGAGAATGTCAGATTGGGCTTGCCGATGGTGTTCCAGAAATCAAAACTCAAGTGCGGCATGGAATACTCCGGATTGATACGCAGCGGTACCTATCAACGAACTATCCATCTGACAAGAGGCTAAACGCTTAAGCGGGCAAGAATTTCGTTCTGTTCTACTTTTTTCCACCATTGCATGAGCCGATGGTCCTCCGCCAATCCCGCTTTTTCCCAAGCCTCGAATGCCGAAGAGTCTGAAGTTACGAGAAAATTTCGTTCTCGCAATAAGCGCGAATGTTCCGGTCGATAATAGTAGCACAACCCTCCCACTTGAATAGTCGCGTCATCATAGTCGCGAAAGGCGCATAGGCCAGCGAGTGAGAATGTTCGTCCCGCAGCGGTGACCCGGTATAGCAATTCAGAATTAGAGGGAATTGCCGGAAGGGTTACTGTGAGTTGGACTCCGGGCGCTTCGAAGCATGTAGTTCTAAACTCTTCAACCGCCACTCGCTCTACCGTCATCACGCGGCGTATCTGTTTCGTGAACAACACACAGAAAGCAGAGAACATGATTTCATCATTGTCGATGAGGAATTCGGCGAAACTCACTTGGGCACTCCTTCGGCATCGACGGCTATAATGCGTGACACTGGTGTGTCAATTCAATATTGCCCGAACTCTGCCATCTATGTGATGATGCCATGATGAGAAATAAAGGGCTGGCCTACGCGAGAGCGCATAGAAATTCGCGCGGGAAAATCCAAGTCGATGCGTTCGACTCGAACATAATTTTTCCGTTTGGAATCAAGCAAAAAGATTTCGATTACTGGAGCGTTGAACATAATTGCTACATCGCGCACGCGGATCGATGGGCAACCGATAACTTTCCCCAATCGCCGATCGAAATCGAAGGTGAAGATTGGGTTATATTTGAGTTAGACGATTACACCATGCTGTTGCTCACTGCCCCAGCACCGTGCGTATCGAGCTATATGGACGCTTCGGCTTTCTACTGCCCCTATATACCGCTCCAAACCATAAACATCATCCGCGTTGATGACTCGCCATCACCGCCCCCAATTTCCTTCAAGACGAGAATTGATTTGACACCGAACTATAATTGAATATTATCGGTTCAAATCATATCATTTATGAGGCTGTGATGATCAAGATTGAATTCCCGATGTATTCCGCCAATGCCGCGAGCATCGAGAACCTTCTTCATGATTTCATGAGGGACCATGCGTTTGCGCTTCACAACCGGAATACCGATGGGACCACAATTGAGTATGATTTCGAGAGCGTGACCCATGATTATCTCAACGAACTCACCGAGGCAAATGAACACGAAGAAAGTTTCGTCAGCGGCGACTTGATTTTCCAGAAAGAGGAATTGATCGAAATGGCGAAGCGTCGCTCTCCTGACGCGGTTCTGGCCTTTTCTTTTATTCCGTGGACGGAAGCTGACCTTGATTCCAATGAGGCAGTGGAAGTCATCGATAACTCCACGGTAGATCAACCGGATGCGTGGAAATCCGATCTCGCCAATATTCTGAAAATGCTTGACGAGGATTGAGGAAAAGGCGGGGTGAGAGGGTCACTCTCACCCCTTGGCACTGGCGGGCTCATGGTCGCCTACCATATCACCCACGGGAGGCCAGTTCGTCCATCGCCTAGATGAGCGCGGCTCATCCATCATGGTATCGCTCCCTACCGATTCGCGCAGTGCGTGCCCGGCACCATCCGCTTCAACGCCGTAAGTTTTTGGCAACGCCGCCTTCCCGCACCGCTGGCGAAACGGATTTTGAGTCCGCTGGCTTGGCACCAAAATTATCTTGTGGCGTTGCCTTTTACTTGACGGATTTCTGCGCGGATGGCAAGAGCAAATCTGTATCGGAGATTGTATGAACCTTCAAAGTAAAATCGTCCCCATTGTGGACCGCCTCGACCACAAGATCAAAATGTCGCAGACGCGGGTTCCGGGGTTCATTATTGGATTGTCTGGCACAGACTCCGTTGTGGCTTTCCATATCGCCCATCGTGCCCTCTCGCGCCACAACATGGCGCACCGTTTGATCGGCGTCCATTATGTCCATGAGCAAAGACGCAAGCCCACGTGGTTCGAAGAGAGCGTCGTGCCGTGGTTGCGTGCCCGGTATGAGGCAACTAAAGTGTTGGTGGTTGAACCCCTTGGGGGCAATCGTGACCAGCAACGATGGGCTGATCTCCATATGCGAGCACTCAATAAGGTGGAAACTAGGCCGCCTTCCCCCGCTCCGTTGATCACACCATATGATCCGGGTGAGAATTACTGGACGGCTGGAACCATAAATGCGACCGAACGCTATCTTGGTAAGTATTCCATTCTCGCCAATAGCGTATCGATTCAGCTTGTTCAATCGATGTGGAAATCAGAAATCATGGAGGCGTGCGTGAATCTCGGGGTTCCCGAGATCGCCATGGAGACCGCTCGGCTACCCGACTGTTTGTGTGGCAGGGAGGAGATCGCGGCACAGAATATCGAGTTGATCGACCTTATAATTCGCAACCGCGTTGATCCCACCGAGCATGACCCGGAGCTTCTTCGGACGCTGTTCGCTTATATCCGCGACACCAAAGCGGAAAATGATTTCAAACATCGCACACCTTTTGCCGTATAGGAAACCAATATGTCGAGCGCAGATAGCAAAGAGATGATCGTGGAAGCCTACCCCTTCGAAGGTAGCCAGATCAAGGATTGGAAGAGAACGAAGAAGATCACCCGTGATGGTGAGACCTATCGCGTATTCCGCAACACCGTCATTGATCGAGAAGCCATCGTTGTCGGTGAGGACATGGTTCATCCGGGAGGGCCGCTGGTCTACGGCCTTTATGAGGACGAGGAAAGCGAGGTCGCCGTCATGTTCACTCCTCGTTTCTACTATGAAGAAAATAAGGGTGCCATGTATGACCAGCATTGGGGCGATACTCTCATTCACATTTATGGTGTCCCCGCGTGGATCGCTTATGATGAGGTGATGGAGAACAGTTTCGTTGTCGAAGAGGGGCATTCCTTGGATGAGGTGAAGGCAACTCTGGACAGTCTGGGGATGGAGTTCGTTCAATTGAAGAACCAGATATGATCATCACCGAAGATATCATAGACCTGCATGAGCGTTCTCCGCACACCCCCACGCCTATGATGATACAGCATCCTCGCGCCCGTTACGCGGTTTGGCAGGGCGGCGGGGATTGCGAAGAGACCGATGCCACGAGCCTCTATCAGAAGGTGGCCGTCTTTAAGGAGATGGTCACCGACTATGTTGCCAGCCACGGCCATTTCGTTTTATTTGAAAACAGAGCGGATGCTGAACTCTGGTTTGTGTATCGGTGAATTTTTCTTATTGACATTTGAAACACCCTCCCGGTATAAATAAAAACATGAACACGAACTCATCCATAACCACAACGATTAGTTGGTCGTCTACCATTAGGTAAGGCGGGATGGTTCTCCATACCCGCTGAACAAGGCGGGTTATGGTTGAAGGTAGGGATTCCTAAAATCCCATTTTCCCACAATCGCAATCCGCCAAAAGTCCGCCCAAGGGACTCTTTGACATGGGATTGCGCGCTGGGAAGCGCTCCCACTGGATTGATAGATTTACGGTCGTCGCTCAACGCACGCCCCGATGATCTTATGCGAGCATGATGCTTTTAGCATTCAGGCATCGGTAAGTCTTGGGCGACGACCTTTTGGAAGTGTAGCTCAGTTGGTAGCAGCGCTCGCCCGATAAGCGAAAGGTCACAGGTTCGATCCCTGTCACTTCCACCATATTCACAGGGGTGTAGCTTAATTGGTAAAGCCTTGGGCTCCAAACTCAAGAGATGCACGTTCGACTCGATGTCGCCCCTGCCATTTAAAATATTGCGATCATCTCTCGCCTTACGATATCAAAATCGAAAGGAGTTATTATGATTGCCGAAAAACCCACAGTTGTTCTTCGCTGGGAAGAAGAGTTAGCCGATCTGGCTGCTCGCCTTGAGCGCGCCGAAGCTTTCTCCACCACCGAGACTTGGAAATGTCTTCCCGATATTGAACGCACGCTGTTTCGCGAACAGATCGCTCATATGCGCGGCTACAAGATCGCGTTGGAAGATCGCCTCACGCTGATCAAAGCTCGCCTTGGTCTTTAAATAATATTGCGGCGCTGCGATCTCCTCTGGAATAATAGAACGATGATAGAGCTTGAACAACTGATCACAGACCAGATCATGGCGGAGATTTGCGGCGACAAAGGTGAGCCAGCGCCCGAAGAGGCGATGAAGCTCCGTCACGGTATTCAGGGAAGCTATATCACTCTAGAGGGCGTTGGTACGCAGGCGACGCACCATCATCTCGTCACTTGGTGCCGTGAACAAGATGTCCAATGGGAGACCATCGCGGAGCGAGCCAATTACCGCCTCGTTCTGATCCGGGATCGGGAAGCCGCTACCCTCTGCTATTTGGCCAATCGATAATGGTCAGTTATTTGATCGCCAGTGTGGCCAGTGTGATATTTCTCGCAGGCGGGATTTACGCTATACGAGCAGCAATTCGCATGAAAGTTGGTTTTGTTTTGTTAGCCATGCTGACAATAACTGACCTGTTTGCTGTCGCGGCCCCTTTCCTGATCGTGCGAGACGCACACCAACCCGTGTTAGCAGTATTGAAGAAATCAGAGTGGAAATGCACCGCGTCACACAAAGTGACCAGTATGACTATGGCGGGCAAAGTGCCCATTATGACCACTCTTACAAGGTGTGACATTTACAGTCGTGAGGTATCAAAGTGAGTATTAGAGATATTCAAGTCGCATGGGAGGCCATTGCCGAGCAAATTGGCGACCTTCTGATGGATTCCAACAAAATCCTGAACGGATTGGTGATGGAAAGCATCCATAGCCCGATCGACATTACGCGTCTTCGCGAGGCAAGGTGCTATTTCGCTCAAGCGGGGATGAAGATCGGTGCCCTTCAGGTTCAGCAGGAATTAGCTCGACAAGAAACTGCATCTTCCCCCGAAGATCAGGCGATCATCGACTCGATCATCCGAGACACCGATGAGATCGTCAGCGGTCATGCTCGCAATGAGATGGTGTTCCAAATCCTCTACTCGAAGGGCGGTATAACCGAATGAAGTGCGATCGTTGCTCCGGCGACATGCGCGAGGGCATTGCGCTTAATTCGTCGGTGGAGGAAAACACGCTAGGGATGTACTGTCCCGCAAACAGCAAGACTATCGGCTTCATCCCCGTGATGAAATGTCAGGAGTGTGGTCGATCCCTGAATGAACGAGAGATTAGAAATCGTGGGGCGCAATAGAGATACGGTGATGCAAGCCCGGCGCGGCCAAGGCTGGTGCCGATGCGATTGCTCCATCGTGTCCCACTATGACAAGTGCGAAATATGTGGTCGCCGTAACGCTCGGCGGCGTTACAAGAAACCAGCACCAGAATACGAAGAATAACGGAGAGTCAACCCGACAAGCGCGCGGGCACTGCCTCGAAAACAGATGGGTCGGGAAACCGGCTGGGGTGCAAGTCCTCGACTCTCCGCCAATCATTATTGACACTCATTTAAAGTGTTGAGTATAAATAAAGTATAGATTTAATGGTCTGTTAGTTGTAGTGGTAAAACAGGGCTTTGGTAAAGCTCAGTCGCGAGTTCGATTCTCGCACGGACCACCATTCTCGCATTTCTGGGATAAGAAATGACTACCAAAAAAGAGCGCGCCGAACGTGGATTGCAAATCGTCGAGTATTTGCGTCGTAATGAGCTTCGCGTTGATAGCGTGTTCCGCCCCGATGAACTTCAAGCGCTAGGGACCATAGGCGGAGGGGATTATATTTTTCCGCCTCTGACACCTACGGAAATGGTCACGGCGTGTGAAATGATCGTTCGCGAGAAACCACGCAGGCTGGCGGAATATGGAGTAGGGCAGTTTCTATTCCGGATAGAGGACATGAAGGGTGAGCGGGTAACTAAAAAGAAATGTGGCATCTGGCGTTTTTGGTTTCCGGAACATAATTTTGGTGTTCACCGCAAGTCATTTCATAAAAAATACGGTAGCGTCACCCACCACGATTACAGATGGGTTTGGGAGGGCGAAGTGGATAGTGAACTCCTTATGATGTTCCGCATGAGCCTCCCGGCGAGCGTAGTGAAGCGATTGAGGTATTAGATATTGGAGCGTGCTGGGGTTGGCTCCCCGAGCGTTTTGCTAAATCGTAGGCACCCTAACCGGTGCGAGGTTCGATGCCTCCACGCTCCGCCAGTTGTCGATTATTAATGCGTAGGTATGTGGTTCTAATTATGTTCGAGACCATGACTGAAAAAACATTCGAAGTTGTGAAGAAGATAGTGGTGGCGAAATCTCGCCAACTAGCAGCGACCTATACTTGCGAAAAAATCCAACCGACCATATTCTCTTTCGATTGGTCGCTGTATGCCTCGACCGCCAAATCGGTTAAAGTTGATCAATATCAAGGACGCTTCTGCCAAGGTTGGTTTTTCGTCGAGTTCGAAGATGTCATGGAATATGACCTCCGGAGCGTCGAGGAGAAGATCGATGGATGGATAGCGGAGAATATCGAGGGTCCGAGCATATCTGACCCTGCGGGGCGTCTCCGGCGATATTTCCGCGAGGAAACAGACGCAATGCTCTGTTTCATGGCGTTCCGATGATTGCCGGATGGTGCGAGCCTTACACCATTGATGATAAGGTGTGTGAGTGGCGGGTGTATTTTCAAGGACAGCGTTATAGCTTTGCGGAATCTCCCGGACGACGGAAGAGATTGATTGCGTGGATCGAAACGAATATCGAAGGCGAGTGCGGCCAAGATTGGCGCATTTCCTCTTATAGTATTCCCCCATATGCGGCTTTTGTTAGAGAGGAAGATGCCATGCTCTGCTATCTGGCCCACAAATGATCCGAGCCTATGCGATATTCCAACATCCTAACGGTAGTGATTGGCTGGTTGAAGTCGAAGGCTATCGAGAGGACCACAGCGTTGAGATGGAAATCTCTGACATTTCGGAGATGGGTATGTGGTGCTTGCGAGAACTCGGATACAGCCGAGTACTTGCGCGGTCACCCGAATTATGGGGCCAAGTTGCCTTTCGAAATAAAGAGGATGCGTTCCTATTCTACTTGACATTCAAGAAATAGGACAGTAATTGATTAAGTATTGGGTAAGGAAAGACGCAAACGCGGGTGGTTAGCTTGCTGCTGGATGGAGTCTTGATCAAACATTCGCTTGGACCGGTCAAGCGAGGACGGGGTTGAGACAGGCGGCTTGGGAGACCACAAACGGAGAATGGGAGCACGGGCCCTGAAAGCCACGGCGGATACCTCACCGGCCCAATACTATGATGGCGTGTAACTCAGGGGTAGAGTATCGTGCTGATAACGCGAAAGTCGCTGGTTCGATTCCAGCCACGCCAACCAGATTAATCACCGGGCCCTGAAAGGTGATCATTGCGGGCAACACACGGGTGTCATATAGTGGTTATTATGGCGGTCTCCAAAACCGCTCACCTCGGTTCGAATCCGAGCACTCGTGCCAGTTTGGCTAAATATCTGATGAGTAAAGACATCATCAGCGAAGGCCCCGCCATGCGCAAATTCATGAACATCGTGACTCGTCCCGAGTTTGGTAAAAAGCCCGCAGAGACGGAAGATCAGGCTGCTGATCGTCGCACGAAGGAGGTGACGGATCGAGCCAAGGCTGAAAAGAAATCATTTGGTTTTCTCCGCTCCGTTGCCAATAAGACCTTCGGTAAGAAAGGCGAGCCCGTAAAGCAGGAGCGTAGTGAAGACGAGCGCCGTCAGGCTGTGGTTGATCGTGCGAAAGTCAACGAAGGTTATGATGGTAGCGAAGATTACTGGTATGATAATCGGCACCTCCTTCGGCCCGGAATGATTTTCAAAACCCGCTACGGGGATATTGTCGAGCTTGATCGTCGTGTGCCCGGAGATGGCACCCGCTGGTATGTTGCCGATTGGTGGAATGGAAGCTTCGCCTATATGGACTCGGAAATTGAACCGGGTGATCTGGAGGGCGACCCTCTACCTGAAGACTGGAACAAGTAAAAAGAAAGCGGGGTTTCCCCCGCTTTTTTATTCCGTCTCTTCGGTGAGATTGCTTTCGTCAAAATCGATCCCTTCGAGGATTTGCCATGCTCCCGTGTCGGGGTTCTGGCCCGTCACTTCGTAGACATCGGGGTAGAAATTGTTAAAGGGTTCCGTTACACGAACCCGGCTACCAATAGCGATCATGGTATCTCCTTAATTATTGTCATGTATTTAGTATGGTGTTAATGATCTCCCAAGGGTCGGTAAGGCAAATGGGGAGCCCGCCCGCTCATAACGGGTTGTCGAAAGACCGAGTAGGTTCGATTCCTACACCGACCACCACGCCCGGTTAGTTTAGTGGCTAGAATGACTGACTCGCAACCAGTAGACGGGAGTTCGATTCTCCCACCGGGCACCAGAAAGATTATTGAGGAATGTATGAAGCTATATCGCGGTTTTATCGGTTTGGTCGCTGGTCTCTGGATTTTGGCTATTGTGATTTATTCCCTCGATCCAGTGATGGGATTTGCGGCTCCCGTAATCGTCGGGGCGGTGTCCCTGATGATCGGTTTGGCTCTATACGAGCATTGGAAGCTGACCCGCTGGACGGGTGGTAAACTCAAGATGTATTGTCTCTGCTCGAAGGAAGCCTTGGACAAGATGAAGGGCGTGAGGGGTAAGATGATCACGCAGGGCGGCCATGCTTATCTCCATGCCTTCTGGGACAGTGAAAAGCGCTTCTCCTCACACGCGCGGGCGTATCGTAACTCCCAACATGCTTACAAGATCACTCTGGTGGTTCCCACAGAAGATGATCTCAAGGCATTTGAGGAGCGTTACCGGAGCGTCTGTGGCGTGAGTCTTGTCGTTGATGCTGGCTTCACTGTCTTCAAGAATGAAGATGGGAGCCCTCGCCCCACCGTTACCTTCCTCGGTATCGGCCCCATTCCGGAAAATCTGATCGGTGACGATCTCAAGGCGTTGAAGACCCTGTCGTGAAACATCGATTCGATCATACTCGTTTGCGCGGTGAATGGAGCAAATATTTCCTGTCGAACATTCGTTTCGGCAATGCTGCTGCGAGGATATTGGAAAATGTTCGAGCTTGGTTGGACGAGAACATTCCGGATGATGGGCGGTGTATGATCGTCTCCTCTGGGGGAACAATGGCGATCTATATCCGCGACGATGAGGACGCTGTTTTATTTGAGTTGAGCCACAGTTTTCCCGTTGGGGTCAAGCGCGGGAAGAAAGTCTGGGTTTAAGCGTCTTGATCGTCACCACCGGGATTTCCTCCCGGTCCGCCTTCGCGATCGAAGTCAGCGAAATCACTTTCGTTGGTTTTGCCCAATAGGGCGTTTTTGACCTTCGGTATATTTGACGATATGCGGCGCTTGTTCTGATACCGGATAACATCCGGCGATGGCGCGATCACCGCATCAGGAACCGAGAGGTTGTGGATTTTCTTGAAGGAATCCCATACACCGTCGAAGTACGGATGTGAGTCATCAAAGGCGTATTGGCCTTCTTCGATCAGGTTCATAAGGTCGCGGAGGTCTTTCATAGAGGTATTTATTTGGAGAGCGAACCAGACAAGCGCGCTGGCACCGTCTTGAAAACGGTTGGGGCCGTAGTGATACGGTCTGGGGGGCAGGACCACCCGCTCTCCTCCATTTCAATATTGCGAACATAGTGGGGCTCCCACTATAAAGGTTATCAGGAAACGCCACGGGTGGGGCTCTTCGGAGACATAGCAGGCTACCGTGGGTAATCGGGTGTACGCCACCGATAAAATCCCGTGAGAGATTACCAAGTCTCATAAAGGACGGCGCTGGGGTTGGCTCCCCAAACGCATTGGAAATGCGTAGGCACCCGCAAGGGTGGATGGTTCGATGCCATCGTCGTCCGCCATGGCGGTTTAGGTAAGTGGTAATACCGTGGCCTTTGTAACGCTAAGTCGAGAGTTCGATTCTCTCAACCGCCTCCACCATTTCTTGTTCTAACCGAAAACCGATTCCTACTCCGAAATGTTGGGGTTTCGGAGTGGCAATTGGGACACAGGACGCGCAAATTCGATAACTTACTATTAGCAGCGTCGCCGTCAATGTGATCTACTTCAACAAGTGGACGATCGTCACTTTTATGGCGTTTGTTCCACCCGCATCGCTCACCATCGACTGTCATAGAACAAGCATAATCAGCTTGCTTCAACACATATTCGCGAACAGCGTTCCTCAAAGCGAAGGCCGCACCAGTGTGGCCGTCTATTTGGCCATCCAACCATTTTTTTACAATTTGTTCACTTCGATATGTAGCACTACATTGAGTGGAACAGAATTTCTTCTGTGAATTTCGAGAGGGGCCGCCGCAATTTATACACGGAAGTGATTTAGGCTTCCGTGGATAAACAGCTTTTTTCGCTTCGGAAGTGTTTTGGCCTCGCTGCCTATTGTTGTATTTCGCAGAGCAAGAACTGGAACAAAATAGTTTTGAATCCCTGTCTATTTTTTCAAATGGGATAATTTCTTGGCAATTTCTGCAGTTAATGGGACTAATTGAATATAAGTTTTTCCTTTTATGGTATGATGCCATGCGGGGATCAACATAGTTAGGATCATACTGGCGTTGGTGACGGTAAAGTGATTTCAATGCGGCGTAAGTCTTCGCTGGTTCGCAGCATTGGCAACGATATGTCATACTATATTTATCAAAAATCAATGTTGGCACCAAAAATGGAAATGCGGGTTCGAGTCCCACCCGGAGCACCATTCTATCAATCCATTAGCGGAATGCCAGATAGCAAATCATGGCTTCCGCTTCCGTGTTAAACATAACACGACTGGTGTAATATCCGGGCTTATCGCCTTGGTAATTATCCGCTAACCAGCGATCAATTATCTCGCAATAATCCCAGTGGCGGAATGGCTGATGCGCTCTTCCACTTTCACCTTGAAAGATCACCGCCCATTGCGTGGCCTCACCGAAACTGTTCATAATACCGGTTTTATCGCACCAAAGGCCCATATTCACTGCTCTAATCATGAGTCCTGATACCAATACTCGCGCGGCATAACAATATCCCTTGACCCGGTTAGCGAACTGTATATAAGGGCGGTGTATCAATTATTGTGTGAGGCCACCGGAATGCGTTTCAATCCCCGCATCAAGCTGTTCGAAGGGCCCTACGATAGTAAGAAGGATCGCCATGAATGGTGCACGGGCGGCGTGGTTGGCCTCACCATCCAGCAAATCAGCGATCTTCTCGACCTTGTCACCATGTATAACAGCAAGGCCGAAGTGGAAGAGGACTCCTACGCAGCGGGGCTGCTCCTCATGGTGAAGCGCGTTCGCGGCTGGATCGAGGCTGGCCCACAACCGTTCGATCATACCAAGCAAGGCATTTATCGCTCGCGTGGTAATGAAGTCGTGTGGTTGGTGGAGAGCTATGCTGAAATCTCCAACATGATGACTTCGGCTACGCTGTGGTGCTATGATGCCATGGAGGAACGCCAAGGCGAAGAAAAACTATATGGGGACGAGCAGGAAGAGAGCCTTCTGACACCGAAGGAACTCGCGGTTTTCAGGATGATTAAGCGTATTGAAAAGATGCGCGATGTCAGCCGGAGGGAAGAATTCGATATCTCGATGAAGTCGCTCCACTCTTGTTCCGGCTGGGAAATCAACAAGCGTCGCGATGAAGTGCTTCAGGAACGGAAGTTTCGCCACAATATGGCGGATATGTTCGCCAAGATGGACGCGAAGCGCAAGGGTGAGACATTCGAGCCCGCTCCCGAGCCAGTGCGCGTAGCTCCTCCCAAGGCCGTTTACATCAAGCCGGAACAGCGACCCACGGGGAAATCCTATGATTTGCCGTCCACTAAGGTGAAGATCGGAGACAAGCTGCGCCCCTCTATTGGCAGATCGCCCGAATTTCAATACGCGCGGCGGCAAATTGTCCGCGCTGAATTGAAGAAAATTCGGGCGTGCTATCGGTCCTTCCACAAGAGCGGTATGGAGGGGTATCATCCTCATATGCGTCTCCTTGATGGTAACAAGAACCGAATCCGCGAGATATTGCGCGTTATTGATGAGGCCTATGAGGTCGAGGTGGCGGGGCTGATGGCGCATAGCAGTCAAGGTGGTAGCGTGACCAATCAATGCTATGTCGGGGGTGGCTCTGGATGGAGCGGAATATCTTACCGCTGCGCTCTCTTGTTCCGTGCTGAACAACCCAGCGGCGATCCAACGCGTGCTCCCAATCAAGTCCAGTTTCTTCTCAATGACGCTACGGTATTCGACTATCATGTCGAGCGCTTTGTAATGGAAGTGGAGGAAGAATACGCATAATTATATCGCACTCTGATCTGGCGTTCTTTATGGTAGTCGTATGATTATTCTTGGTCTCACTGGTAGCATCGGGATGGGTAAAAGCACCGTCTCGAAAATGTTTTACGACGCTGGTGTTCCTGTATGGGATGCTGACGCACAAGTTCATCAGGGCTATGAAGGCGGCGGGGAAGCCGAGGAAAGGGTTTACGAGAAAATCCTAGCCGAATTCCCCGAAGCCTGTACCAAGGCGGTCATTGATCGGAAGATCATCGCCGATATGGTATTTGCTGATCGGACCCGGCTCGACATACTCAATGACATTTTCGGTCATTATATCGAAGTTGAATTGGGGAAGTTTATTGCTGACCAGCGCTGGAACAAGAAATCCGAACTGATAGTCCTTGATGTTCCACTATTGTTCGAAGGTGGGAATACGATTCGGCATTGCGATTATGTCGCCGTTGTTCACTGTTCACCCGAAGAACAGAAAGCCCGCGTCCTTCGTCGCCCCGGCATGACCGAGGATCGATTGCGCGCGGTGATGCGCAATCAGATGCCCAGCGAGGAAAAGATGAAAAGTGCCGACATCCTGATCGACACCTCTCTCCCCATCGTGGAGGTCCGCTCTCGCGTCGCTAACATCATCGCGAATATCGGGGATGCGGAATGGGTATTGGATGCTCGTTGAATGGCCTTGGTATGCCTATATTCTCGTGGGTTTGGAAATCCTTTGTTTCATTATCTGTCCGATATTATTCTTTTGCTTTGTCAAGGCGCTGATAGAAGGTTTTAAGAACTAAAAAGGCGGACCCGAGGGCCCGCCTTCCTGAAACAATCGGCTCTCCGATTAGGCGATGACAGCAGCGGTAGCCGCCGAAGTAACCGCAGTGGGGGTGGTGCCAACCTTGACGGCATTGACCGTGACGGTGATGGTCTTGCCCACATCGCCAGCCTGAACCACGTAGGTGGTGCCAGTCGCGCCCGAGATGTTAACGCCGTTGGCCTTCCACTGGCGGGTGTAGCTCGTGGGGGAGTTCGACCATGTGCCATTGGTGGTGGTGAGTGTCTGACCGACCTGTGCGGTACCGCTGATAACCGGCAGAACCGAGTTAACCGGCACGGTGGGGGCGGTGTGCTTGCTCACGCCATAGATGGTGCCAGCCGGGGTTCCAAGGGTCCACGAATAGGCCGAACCATCAGCGGTGGTGGCCGCAGCGCTACCCAGCTTGGTGACATACTTGGTTGTACCGGACACATCAACAGTGATGGTTGCGAGATCGGCAATTTCCGAAGCCGTTCCAAGGGCAGAAGAACCGTCGAGGCGCTTCGCCAGCGCTTCGGTCTGCGCGAGGGTAACGGTCTTGGTGGTGATGTAGTCAGAAACTACGAAGCGCTTGGTGCCGGTCTGCTTGACGATAAAGCCGCTGGTAAGGGCCGATCCGTCGTAGAAGAAGACCTTGAGCTTGCCTGCGCCGAAATTCTTCGAATTGATGGGGTGCATGTGGTTGAACCTCTGTGCTGATTGTTTCATTGTATTTAGGCAACAGTGGTATTTTCTTGACCGACAGCGAACTATCGTTTAATCAATCCCCGATATGAGCACACCAGATCAAGTACTTGAATCATTTCGGCGGGGCGATCTATATCATGCCGAATCCGGTCTGTTGGTCAATCGCATGCCCTTCCTCAATGTTCTGGTGAAGACACCTTGGGAACAAAATCACAGAATTAGCTATCAATTAAGCGCTGCTGTGCGGATTGGGGATGCAATCATATTCCCGGACAATCTAGAACATGATCAAGTGCGAGAGATGCTGATCCAAGCAAATGCCATAAAAGTAGCCTATGAACATTATCAGGGCGTCCGAGAAATGATAATTAGCAATTGTTGCGATTTCGGTCTGGCTTGCCAGTTCGTCGATATGGCATTTTGTGGAAGAGATTTGCGGCTATTTGCGGCAACTTTGGCAGAATATGGCCTCACAACCCCCTATGGTCTTGAGCCCGAAGATTTTCTCCGATACATCAACCGGCAATTCGCCAATGGCGTATTCGCTGCTGCGGTGAAAGGGAATGTCCCCGGTCGAAGTCGAGGTTGGGTCGGTAATCTGAAGGAGCGAGTGGATAGACTCGCGTGTGGTCGCTATTGGACGTTTTTCAAGGACGAGACCGAAGCCATGATATTTCGCCTCTCCGATGAATCGGGACAAGCCCAATTCCTAAAGCTTTAGGTCGCGGCCATCCGGAGAAGAGTATATTCATGGTCGTCGATTTCGTCCGTGATGCCCAATACGGTTGCTCTCTCGCCATGCAGGACTTTGAAGTTTGTCTTTCTGACAAATTGTTTAGCGGCTTCAATATTCTTGATCTTGAGCACCCTCGTCCGAGGTGAGAAACTTTCGAGTAATTTCACGAATGCGTCGAATGTTTCATCATCCTCTGCCCACATGTTGATACAATAGTCTTCGAAATGGCCAAGGAATTTGGAGGCCCAATCAAGACTACCGTTGTACATATCCCGTTTGGTAAGATGAGCGCCCGGATTGGTTGAGCCAAATGCCCGAATGGCTTTCAATTCGGTCTCGCTCATTGCACACACGGTAAGTCCCCGATAACCTTTTTTTTGGTACCGATAATTAACACCACCATCGTGACGGTCATAAGAACCGATCCGCCACCAAGCAAGCTTGAGTTCATTAAGGACGTCACGGTCAAATTCCGGCTTGAATTTGGGTTTCGGCTCGGTCGCTTTCCATCCAGTGGCCGCACTGTAAATCTTCATGTAAATAATCCAAAACGGGAGATATCATGACTTTAGGTAAATTTATGAAGATGGTAG
>LLBY010001815.1_pt6 | contig 20382 bp, 17 predicted proteins | sample 1489401 | NCBI WGS metagenome assembly LLBY01 (sample SAMN04092656, study PRJNA295927) | soil metagenome | biome: Soil prokaryotic community; feature: Bulk soil; isolation source: soil from tomato rhizosphere | host: tomato cultivar Hawaii 7996 | place: South Korea | collected 2011-11-01 | reverse complement strand
TCAAAAACCGAAATTTTGTATTTTACCTCACCCAGAACTGCCCAAAAAGGCAGTTCTGACCTCTCCAAAGGAGAGGTGAATTGGACACCCCGGCAGAGCCTTAGGGGAATTATTTAGATTTAAAAATCTAATTTACATTTTTCATCGTATATAATTTAGCCTCACATAGTGAGGCTTTTTGTTAAATTTAAACTGTTTATTGACATTATTTTTTAAATTAGTAAATTAAAAAAAACGAAAAACCATCCAAAAATGAATTTTACCAAATCTTTAACCTTACTAACCCTATTATTTTCATTAACAATTTTTGCCCAAACAAGTGATTCTGAGGACGACAAACTGTCTTTAAATAGTGGCACACTTGATAACCAATTTGATTATGTGATTACGAAATCAAATGGTTGGAGAGATGAACGCGGACAATCATACAAAGTTATTAAAGCTTTTTGGTTAACCGATTTAAAAGCACATGTGCTAGACTCATTACAAGCCATTCGAAAAGATTTAGTCGCTACCGGAATTACGGTAAAAGCCCAAGCACAAGAAATTGAAGATCTAAAAACCAGTCTTTCCAACACACAAAGCACGTTAGACAAAACCAAAAGTGAAAAAAACAGCATGTCGTTGTTTGGTGTCCAAATGAGCAAAGGTGGCTATAGTGGACTCATGTGGTCTATAATAGCCATATTATTAGCTTTACTTATTTTCTTTATTTATAAATTTAAAAACAGTCATGCTGTTACCAAAGAAGCCAAACGTGCACTTTCAGATGTTGAAGAAGAATTTGAAGAGCATCGTAAAACAGCTGTTGAACGTGAACAAAAAGTACGCCGCCAATTACAAGACGAAATAAATAAACAAAAAACAATTAAGGATAAGAAATAAGCATTGAAGCGGTTCAAACCACTTCATTATAAATAGTTTAGAATCTGCAAGAGCTTCTTGCAGATTTTTTTATTGCTATTACGGGAAACAAAGTGATTTTAAATAATTAATCTCATTGTTGTCTGATAAAACTTTTACAAATGCAAATATGCGTTTGAATATCAATTTGTTGTCATTTAATCATATGCTGTTTTCTTTATTCTATTTTCTTTTAGCGAAGCGATCTTGAATCTTTTATCGGGTACAAATGAATTAATCTCTACAATTTCGACACTATTACAGCCACATAAACAATCATCACAAAAGCCATATTCCTAAAATTCATTAATTCAATTATCTTTGCAATTCTTAATACAAAACCATGCGCATCGATATCATTACCGTTTTACCCGAATTACTTAAAAGTCCGTTTGAAGCCTCCATTTTAAAACGCGCTATTGAAGCCAATTTGGTGGAGGTTCATTTCCACAATTTACGAGATTATACTACCGACAGGTATAAATCAATTGACGATACCCAATTTGGCGGTGGCGCTGGCATGGTTATGATGGTAGAGCCTATAGACAAATGTATTTCGGCATTAAAAGCACAACGCCATTACGACGAAGTTATTTATATGACACCCGATGGTGAAACCTTAAAACAAGGTATTGCCAACCACTTATCGTTAAAAGAAAACATCATTATTTTATGCGGACATTATAAAGGCGTTGACCAACGTGTACGCGACCATTTTATAACCCGTGAAATTTCTATTGGCGACTACGTTTTGTCTGGCGGCGAATTAGCTGCTGCTGTACTTTGTGATACTATTATTAGATTAATACCTGGTGTTTTGGGCAATGAAACCTCTGCACTAACCGATTCGTTTCAAGATAATTTACTAGCACCCCCTATTTACACCAAACCCCGGGAATATAAAGGTTGGAAAGTACCTGAATTATTATTTAGTGGCAACTTCCCTGAAATTGAAAAATGGCGTGAAGAGCAAGCCTATTTGAGAACAAAAGAACGTAGACCCGATTTATTAGAAGATTAAGAGACTGTCTAAACACTTAATTTTTAAAAACTTTTAACTTTTAACTTTTAACTTTTAACTTTTTAGTTATCTTTGCACCCAATTTCGGGTTAACCTCTGGCGAGAATCGTGAATGTTGTTTCGAATTAATCAATTAAAATTTAAAGATATGGAATCTTTAGTAAAGTTTGTACAAGACGAATTTGTAGCAAAAAAAGACTTTCCAGAGTTTGGAGCTGGAGACACAATTACTGTATACTATGAAATTAGAGAGGGCGAAAAAGTACGTACCCAGTTTTTTAGAGGTGTAGTAATTCAAAGAAGAGGATCTGGTTCATCAGAAACTTTTACCATTAGAAAAATGTCTGGTACTATTGGTGTGGAGCGTATTTTCCCTGTTAATTTACCTGCATTGCAAAAAATTGAAGTTAATAAACGCGGTAAAGTGCGTAGAGCTAGAATCTACTACTTTAGAGGTCTTACTGGTAAAAAAGCCAGAATTAAAGAACGTAGACGTTAATAAAGTATTATTGCGAAAGCAAGCAAAAGCCCTGAAACTTCTCAGGGCTTTTTTTATTAACAAAAGTTAATAACTCCGGTTTATAAGTGGTTGATATATAAAATGTTAAATGTTTTGTTTTTTCGGGATATGTGTAGTATCTTAGCATATAAGAAACATAAATACAGTGTAAACTGGTTTCATCTGAAAAATGAATTTGATTTAGTTTCTTATAAGGTAACGTTCTTTATTTATTTGTAATTGTTTTTTGAGGTTTTATTGCAGCATGTGTAAATGTGTGGTAGCAAGAAACCAAGATATTATAAAAAGTACTGCATACATAAATAGGCAGCAACTAGTATAATTGAAAGCTTGAAAAAATAATAGTGCCGAAAGGATTGTTATTATAATTAAAGCAATGTCTTAAAAAAACTTGACGTGAAAAACGAAAAGAAAATTAATGGCATCAAGAAAAACAATTATTAGAAACATTTTTAGTAATAAATCAATACATTTTGAAAATTACAGAAATGTTTCATTGAAATAATAGCACTTAAATTGAAAAAATTTAGCCTAAAAACTAAATTGATTTGGTAGAAATATCAATTAGATTAAGTTATATTATTTCAAAGAAAGCCATGTCAAAGTAGATTCAATTCTGCAGTGATATGGCTTTTGTTTTTTATAGCTTCTTCAATATTTTATTAATGAATTCTTATTAGTTGCTACCTTTTTTAAAATTATGTAAAATATTGTATATATTACCACTTTTGATTAATCGTTTAAGCATTTATAAAAGCCAATTTTTGTATATTCGCGTCGCGAAAACGTTATTGTATGTCGCATTTTAATTATAGCTAAATACTAACATAAAAAAACCGTTACATTAATGTCTAAAATTATTTATACAAAAACTGATGAAGCTCCAGCATTAGCAACCCGTTCTTTTTTACCAATTGTTAAAGCTTTTGTTAAGTCTTCTGGTATTAATATTGAAACTAGAGATATCTCTTTAGCTGCAAGAATTTTAGCCGTTTTTCCGGATTTTTTAAATGAAGACCAATATGTTCCAGACGATTTGGCTATACTTGGTGAATTGGCAAAAAGCCCTGATGCCAACATTATTAAATTACCAAACATTAGTGCTTCAATTCCGCAGTTAAAAGCTGCCATAAAAGAATTACAATCTCAAGGATTTGCAATTCCTAACTATCCAGATGAGGCTGCTAACGATGCAGAAAAAGACATCAAATCACGCTACGATAAAATTAAAGGAAGTGCTGTAAACCCTGTACTTCGTGAAGGTAACTCAGACAGACGGGCGCCAAAAGCAGTAAAGAATTACGCAAAAAAGAACCCACATTCTATGGGTGCATGGAGCAGCGATTCAAAAACACATGTAGCAACTATGGATGCTGGCGATTTTTTCCACAACGAAAAATCGGTAACCTTACCCGAAGCTACTAACATTAAAATTGTACATACAGACAGTCATGGAACTGCTACTGTTTTAAAAGATAGCTTCAAATTATTAAAAGGCGAAATTATTGATGCCACTGTTTTAAGTAAAACAGCATTAGTAAGCTTTTTAGAAGCGCAAATAGCCGATGCAAAAGCCAAAAATGTGTTATTTTCATTACACATGAAAGGCACCATGATGAAAGTGAGCGACCCTATTATTTTTGGACATGCTGTAAAAGTATTTTTCAAAAATGTGTTTGAAAAACATGCCGAAACTTTAGAAAAAATTGGTGTTAACGTAAATAACGGTTTTGGGAATTTAGTTGAAAAAATTCAAACGTTGCCAGAGTCAAAACGCAACGAAATTCAAACAGATATTGATGCAGCATTTAAAAACGGTCCTGCTGTAGCTATGGTAAATAGCGACAAAGGCATTACTAACTTACACGTACCAAGTGATGTAATCATTGATGCTTCTATGCCTGCCATGATACGTACATCTGGACAAATGTGGAATGCCGAAGGCAAACTTCAAGACACCAAAGCGGTTATTCCAGATAGTAGTTATGCAGGTATTTATGCTGCTACCATCGATTTTTGCAAAAAGAATGGTGCTTTTGATCCAACAACTATGGGCACCGTACCAAACGTTGGGTTAATGGCTCAAAAAGCAGAGGAATATGGTTCACATGACAAAACATTCGAAATAACATCAAACGGAACTGTAAGTGTTATTGATGCTTCTGGAAATACGTTGTTACAACATAACGTAGAAGCTGGAGATATCTGGAGAATGTGTCAAACAAAAGATGCACCTATTCAAGATTGGGTGAAATTAGCCGTTACACGTGCTAAAGCATCCGAAACTCCTGCTGTTTTCTGGTTGGATGAAAACAGAGCACATGATGCTGAGCTAATCAAAAAAGTAAACACTTACTTAAAAGATTATGATACAACGGGCTTAGATTTAAGAATCTTATCTCCTATAGACGCAACATTATTTACTTGCGAAAGACTTAAAGAAGGAAAAGATACTATTTCAGTTTCTGGAAACGTTTTACGTGATTATTTAACCGATTTATTCCCGATTTTAGAAGTTGGTACCAGTGCAAAAATGTTATCAATCGTTCCTTTAATGAATGGCGGAGGCTTGTTTGAAACTGGTGCTGGTGGTTCAGCACCAAAACATGTTGAGCAATTTATTAATGAAAACCATTTACGTTGGGATTCTTTAGGTGAATTTTTAGCATTAGCTGTTTCTTTAGAACATTTATCAGCAGCAAACAACAACCCTAAAGCTCAAGTTTTAGCCGATACTTTAGACGAAGCTACAGGCAAATTACTTGATAACGGAAAATCGCCTTCTCGTAAAGCAGGTGAATTAGACAATAGAGGAAGTCATTTTTATTTAGCATTGTATTGGGCGCAAGCCTTAGCAAACCAAACAAAAGACGCCGCTCTAAAGGCAGAATTTGAACCAATAGCTAAACAATTGGCTGCAAATGAAACAGCTATTGTAAATGAGCTTAACCAAATTCAAGGAAAACCAGTAAATATTGGTGGTTATTACGAACCAAATGAAGCTTTAGTTAATAATGCGATGCGACCAAGCGAAACGTTCAATAGCATCTTAAATTAATAGAAAAAATAAATACAGTTTTAAAAAGCTCCTATTAAGGAGCTTTTTTTTTATACATTTATAAAAAAAAGCATTTAATGAAAAACATAATTATATGTTTTCTTTTTATATTTTGTTTCAGCAATATACCTACAATCGCTCAAGATAAATTCACTCTCAAAGGAATTGTTTCTGAAGAGAAAAACAACGAGACCCTTATAGGTGTTAGTATTATTTTCCCTGAATTAAAAACAGGCACTACAACCAATGAGTATGGTTTTTACTCTATAACGTTGCCAAAAGGCACTTATAAAATTATAATTAGTTACTTAGGTTTTACCACAATAAGCGAAACCATCACACTATCTGAAAACCTTACCAAAAATTTCAACTTAACGGATTCGTTGGAAACTTTAAACGAAATTGTTCTAACAGAGAACATTGAAAAAGTAAATATTCAAGCGCCGCAAATGAGTGTAAACCGCTTAACGGCAAGCAGTATAAAAGAAATACCTGTCGTGTTGGGAGAAGCAGATATTATTAAAGCCATTACGTTATTACCAGGAGTAACAAGTGCTGGTGAAGGTGCTTCGGGGTTTAATGTTCGTGGTGGATCGGTAGACCAAAATTTAATTCTTTTAGACGAAGCTACTATTTTTAACTCATCACATTTGTTTGGATTCTTTTCGGTTTTCAACCCAGATGCCATCAAAGATTTAAAACTATATAAAGGTGGTATCCCAGCAAGATACGGTGGTAGGGTTTCCTCTGTTTTGGATATTTATCAAAAAGAAGGAAACAGCAATGCTTTTCATGCCAATGGAGGTGTTGGCTTAGTATCTAGCAGATTGCTTATTGAAGGCCCGTTAAAAAAAGATGAAGGTTCATTCCTTTTTGGAGGTAGGTCCAGTTATGCACATCTATTTTTACCACTTTTTGATGTTGATAATAGTGCTTATTTCTACGATTTAAACACCAAGTTAAGCTACAAACTAAATAACAGAAATAGCATATATCTTTCTGGGTATTTTGGACGCGATGTGTTCAGAATTAGTGAAACTTTCGATAATACTTACGGAAACACGGTTTTAAATTTTAGATGGAATCACTTGCTTTCCAACAAACTGTTTTCAAATGTATCACTTATTTATTCTGATTATTATTACAGTCTAAAATTAAGTTTTGTTGAATTTGATTGGGTATCGGGCATTAAAAATTTCAACTTAAAATACGACTTTAAACATTATATATCCGATAAATTCAAGTTACAATACGGTCTAAACAGTATTTATTATAAGTTTAATCCTGGAGATATCAACCCTACATCTGAAACTTCAGGCATAAATCCTTTTAAACTCATTGATAAGTTTGCTCTTGAAAACGCCATTTATTTGGATGCTGAACAAAAAGTGTCTGATAAATTAGCATTGTCTTATGGATTTCGGTTGAGTTCTTTTCTTAGATTAGGTCAAGATGAATTAAATCTATATGAAAATAATGAAGCCGTAGTTTTCAACGAAGATTTTCAAATTTATGAAAAAGCAGAACCAATAGGCACGGAGTCTTTCAAGCGAAATGACATTATTTCAAGCTTTTTCAATATAGAACCACGTGTGTCCTTGGCATACCAAATTAATTCGAGTAATTCTATAAAAGCGAGTTATAACAAAATGAGTCAATATTTGCATTTGTTATCAAATACAAGTTCGCCTACACCGTTAGATATTTGGACACCAAGTGGTAAATACGTTAAACCTCAATTACTCAATCAATTTGCTATAGGATATTTTAAGAATTTAAAAAACAATAGATATTCTTTAGAACTTGAAAGTTTCTACAAAACCGTGAAAAATAGAATAGATTATATAGACGGTGCCGATTTAATAGCTAATAATGCCATAGAACAGGTTGTTTTAAATGGTGAAGCAAAAGCTTATGGCTTAGAGTTCCTTTTAAAGAAAAACGAAGGCAAATTTAAAGGTTGGTTAGCCTATACCCTATCAAAGTCCAAGCAGCAGACAAAAGGTAGAACCCCCTCAGAGACAGGCATTAATAATGGTGAATGGTATAACACACCATACGACAAAACACACGATATATCATTTACAGGTAGTTACGGTTTAAATAAAAAAATAAAGATTAACTCCAATTTTTTATTTCAAACGGGGCAACCAAGTACGTTCCCAAACGGACAATATACATACAATGGCGTAACCATTCCCAATTATAATAGTAGAAATTCCGATAGATTACCGGCATATCATAGATTGGATGCTTCGGTAACTTACAACCCGAAACCCGAAAAAACCAAAGGTTGGCAATCTTATTGGGTTTTTGGTATTTATAATATTTACAATCGGAAAAATGCCGCTTCCATATCGTTTGGACAAAATGACGACACCAAAGTAAACGAAGCCTATAGATTATCTATTTTTGGTATTGTACCATCTATATCGTATAATTTTAAGTTTTAAAAAAATGAAAAAAATAATATATATAGTATGCTGTCTCTTTTTAATATCATGTGAAGATGTTATTGAATTAAATTTAAACACCGCAGAACCAAGGCTTGTTATAGATGCCTCATTAACTTGGTTTAAGGATACAACCGGAAACAACCAACTCATTAAACTAACACAAACAGGTCCCTATTACAGCACTGCCGTTATACCGGCAACAGGCGCTTCGGTAACTGTAACCGACACGAACAATAACATTTTTAATTTCATTGAAGAAAACGATACCGGCATCTATAAAAATCAATCGTTTATTCCAGTAATTAATGGGGTTTATAATCTTAAAATTGTTTATGAAAATGACATTTATACCGCTTCAGAAACCTTAATGCCTGTTGCTTCAATCGATAAAGTAGAACAAAAAAACAATGCAGGCTTTTCAGGTAATGAAACCGAAATAAAAGCTTTTTATACAGACCCAAAAAACATTGAAAACTATTATTTTTTTGAATTCATCAATTCCAATTTAAATAGAGCAAGTCTCGATGTATATGATGATGAATTTACGGATGGAAATCAAATTTTCGCATTTTATAGTAATGAAAATCTTAAAACTGGAAATGAACTCATCATACAAAGTCATGGTATCTCTCAACGTTTTTACGAGTATATGACTATTTTATTGCAACAAAGTAAAGACGAATCGGATGGCCCTTTCGAAGTTCAACCAGCAACATTAAGAGGTAATTGTGTAAATCAAACCAACCCAAGCAACTACCCTTTAGGTTATTTTAGAGTGTCGGAAGTTTCTATTTACAACTACAAAGTAAAATAGCAATATTCTCAATTATAGACTATTTCCTATGCAATTTCTTTTATGTTTAGAAAAATCCATAAACTTTATGAGAATTTTAACCATAAAAAATCTTACGAAAGCTATATTTAACCAATGAACTCGTCTTAACTTTTTTCAATTGGCTACAAAATGATCTTTTTTGCCCCAGATTTTACCTGTTTTTTACTCCGTAGCGCTGCTATGAAGTGCTAAACAACTAAAATCTGGAATCAAAAATTTCTATTTTTCGCTTCAATCAAAAAAGTCAAGAAGAGTTCAATAAATAATTTTCACCAATCAAAAAAACAAGCTTTATGAATAAAAAAAGGTTAGCCTTAATTATTAGCGGAATCGTTATTTTAATTACTATTTATTCCTTTTTCGGAGCTACGGATGAAGAAGACATTTTATTAACAACAAAAATTGTAAGAGGTACTTATTTAAATGAAGTAATCATTTCTGGGGAAGCACAATCTACAAGTTCAAAAGAAATTAACGGGCCTATTGGAGCGAGACGTTTCAACATCTACCAATTAAAAATACAAGATTTAGTAGCTGAAGGCACTATAGTAAAAAAAGGCGGCTATATTGGTAAAATTGACGCTTCAGAAGTAAATAGTAAAATTAATGATGCCCGATTAAGTTTAGAGGGTGCCGAATCTAGATATACATTACAGCAACTTGATACAACTCTTGCCCTAAAACAAGAACGAACAACTATAAAAGACCTTCTATTTAATATTGAAGAAAATCAATTGGAACTAAAACGTTCCATCTATGAACCGCCTGCAACGATCCGGCAACTAGAGATTAAAATTGAAAAATTTGAACGCGAACTAAAAGAGAAAAGAGAAGACTATTCCATTAAAAAAAGACAATCAAATGCTAAAATGATTCAAGTCGGCACCGAAGTATCCAAAATAAAAAAACAAATTGAAGAGTTGATTGATTTACAAAAGGAATTTACTGTGTATTCTGAAGATGATGGGATGGTTACTTATGTTAAAGACTGGAATGGCAATAAAAAGAAAGTCGGATCTACCATATCACCTTGGGAACCTGCCATGGCTAGCTTGCCAGATTTAACAAAAATGGAATCTAAAACCTACAGCAACGAGGTTGATATACGAAAAATAAAAAAAGGGCTAAAAGTAAAAATTGGTTTTGATGCTTTTCCTGATATAGAAATAGATGGCGTTGTAACAGATGTAGCAAATGTAGGTGAAAACAAAAGAGGATCTGATATTAAACTTTTTCAAGTATTAATTAAACTCAATTCAACAAATAAAAATATTAGACCAGGCATGACAACGTCCAATAGGATTTTAACACATCAAGAAGACAATGTATTAATGGCGCCATTGGAGGCTATTTTTTCAAAAGATTCTATAAGTTACACCTATGTAAAGTCTGGTTATTCCATTGAAAAAAGACAGGTAGAATTAGGTTTAGCCAATAATGAAGTCGTAATTATTAAAAAAGGATTGAAAGAAAATGATGTTGTTTACTTAAATGCGCCCGAAAATATGGAAGAAAAAAGTATAAAACTATTAAAGTAAAACATGATAGACAAAATACTTTTAGAAAAACTGAAATCCAATTTTAATGAAGCATACTGGTTTATTAAAACAAATAAAGTAAGAACATTTTTAACTGCTTTAGGTATTATTTTTGGAGTAGCATCGGTAATAACCATGCTTGCCATTGGAAATGGTGCCGAAAAGGAAATTTTATCGCAACTTGAATTGGTCGGAGTCAATAATATCGTTGTAACACCTTTACCAGATCTTGAAGATGAAACTGAAAGCGACAGTGAAGAGGAAACTACAAATAACGAGTCTAAAAAGTTTTCTAAAGGTTTAGATATATTAGATGCCTTAAGTATTACCAAAACAATACCAAGTGTAAAAGTTGTAAGTCCCGAAATAATTCTTGATACGTACGTTATAAATGATGGAAAACAAAATTCCGTAAAGCTGATAGGTGTTTCACCTGCATTTTTTGATGTCTCGAATATTCATATCGAAAAAGGTAATATCTTCACAAATTATCAAATTAACAACGCGCTGCCGGTATGTATTATTGGCAAAAAAGTAGAGAAAAAATTATTTACTGGTGAAAGTGCTTTAGGTAAACAAATTAAAGTGAAAGATGTTTGGTTACAAGTTATTGGCGTTATTGAAGAAAAATTAATTTCCGATAAAGCCCAAGAAGATTTAGGCATTAGAGATTTAAACCAAGACATTTACATTCCCATAAAAACATTTTTAGTACGCTACAGAGACAGAAAAATAATTACCGACAACTTAGATGTAAGAAGTAACAATCAAAACGGTCCTAAAGAGCGAATAGCTAGAGGTAATTACCATCAAATAGATAAACTAACCATCCAGGTTTTCAACTCAAACGAATTAAAAGCGACTGCAGAGGTTTTAAGTAAACTGCTTAAACGAAAACATAATGATGTATTGGATTTTGAAATTTCAATCCCCATTCAACTGCTTAAACAACAACAAAAAACAAAGCAAATATTCAATATTGTATTAAGTATTATCGCTGGCATTTCTTTACTTATTGGAGGCATTGGCATTATGAATATTATGCTAGCATCGGTATTGGAAAGAACCAAAGAAATAGGCATAATTCGTGCCATAGGTGCTACAGAAGAAGACGTGATTTTACAATTTTTATCAGAATCGGTATTAATTAGTGTTGGTGGTGGCATTATAGGAATAATTGTTGGAATAATTGGTGCCTATGTTATTGAAATAGTTTCTGGTATAGAAACCGTACTCTCTCTAAATTCCATATTGCTTTCCTTTTTCATTGCAGTTATAGTAGGACTCGTCTTTGGAATATTTCCTGCCAAAGCTGCTGCCAATAAAAAACCCATTCAGGCACTTAGATCCGAATGATGCATTATTCCATTAACACAAAGCCAAAGAAATGAAAAAAACATTGCTAGTATTAATCTTAGTTTTCCCTTGTTTAACTTTTTCACAATCAAAAAAAATAACCTTAAGCGAAGCCATTAATTTAGCCCAAAAACAATCACCAGATTATAAAACAACCTTAAACAGAAACCAGTCCAACTACTGGCGCTTTAGAAATTACAAGGCAAGTTTTCTACCTCAATTAAGATTTAATGCTACTTTACCCGAATACAATAAAGCGGTACGTAGAATAACAAATGATGCTGGTCAAGATGTTTTTGTAAATCAAGATCAATTACTTTTAGAAGGCGGACTATCTATAGCACAAAACATTCCATACACTGGCGGTACACTTTCATTAAATTCTAATTTAGAACGTATTGAACTTTTTGGACTTGATGATAATATCGGTTATTCAGTGGTTCCCTTTTCCATAAGGTATTTTCAAAACTCTTTATTTTATAACCCTTTTAAATGGGATAAAAAAATCGAACCTTTAATTTATGAAGAATCGAGAAGGGATTTTATTGAAAAAATGGAAGATATTTCAGTAACAACCTGCCAAAGGTATTTTCAATTACTTAAAGCTCAAATGCAGCTGGAGATAGCTAAAGTAAATTTATCAAACCAAGATACACTTTATCAAATTTCACAAGGGCGCTTCAAAATTGGAAAAATTGCAGAGAATGAATTGCTACAAGTAGAATTAACTTTATTAAATTCTAGAAATATTGTGACTACCAATACTATTGAACTAAAAAGAACTTCTCAAAATTTGGCGAGATATTTAGAGTTGGAAACAGAAAACATACAATTGGATGTTCCTGATAAATTACCTCTTTTTGAAGTAGATATTGATAAAGCTTTGGAAGAAGCACAATCAAACAGAAAAACGGTTATAGAGTTTAGAAGAAAGCGGTTAGAAGCAGAAAAAGAATTGGCTTTTCAGAAAGGCAACAATCGGGTAAGGTTAGGTGTTGCGGCTAATTTTGGAATTTCACAAAATGGCGATGACTTTGATAATCTTTTTAACAACTTTAATAAGCAACAAAATGTTTCTGTTTCTTTGAGTATCCCTGTTTTTGATTGGGGAGTTTCTAAATCAAGACGTAAAATGGCAGAAGCCGATCTAGACCTAACTAACAATAATATAGACCAAGAAAAACAGGCTTTTGAACAAGAAATTTATTTGCACGTTCTTAATTGGTCTAATCAAAGAGACTTTTTAGCTACAGCAGAAAAAGCAAAAGAAATAGCCATAAGGCGTTATGATATCTCACAAAAAAGATATGTTTTAGACAAAATAACCATAACAGATTTAAATATTGCTTTACAAGAAAAAGATAAAGCCGTTCTACAATATTTAAATTCCCTCGAGAAATTTTGGCAAGATTATTACATTCTAAGACAGTTAACCCTTTATGATTTTATAAATGATAAAAAATTAGAAGTTGACACCATTCTTTTTGACTAAAATCACCAATAATTCATACTTTTGAGTTATGGATTTTACAAAAACAACCGAGCAAGATTCAAACTACAATCATCTGGAAAAGATGAGTATTTCTGAATTATTAAGTAACATTAATAATGAAGACAAAAATGTACCCCAAGCAGTTGAAAAATCACTACCACAAATAGAAACTTTAGTTAGCATTATTGTAACTAAATTAAAAGAAGGTGGTCGTCTATTTTATATGGGAGCTGGCACCAGTGGGCGCTTAGGTATTTTAGATGCATCAGAATGTCCTCCTACTTTTGGAGTCTCTCATGATTTAGTTATAGGTCTTATTGCAGGTGGCGATTCTGCTATTAGAAAAGCCGTAGAGTTTGCCGAAGATTCTACCATACAAGGTTGGGAAGATTTAAAAACCTATCAAATTTCAAGCAAAGATGTCGTTGTTGGTATTGCCGCTTCCGGCACAACACCCTATGTTATTGCTGCCCTAAAAACCTGTAACGATAATAATATCATTACAGGTTGCATTACCTGCAATAAAAACAGTCCGATTTCACAAACAGCACAATACCCCATTGAAGTTATTGTTGGTCCTGAGTTTGTCACTGGAAGTTCTAGAATGAAAGCAGGTACAGCTCAAAAACTAGTATTGAATATGATAACTACAACCACCATGATTCAGCTTGGCCATATAAAAGGCAACAAAATGGTTGATATGCAACTAAGCAATAATAAACTAGTAGATAGAGGTACTAAAATGATTATGACAGAACTTAATGTCTCAGAAGAAGAAGCAAAAGCACTTTTAAATACTCATAAAAACGTACGTTCAGCAATTAAAAGCTATAAAAATGGAAACTGAAAGAACAGATAAAACAATGCTCATTAAAGGCATAAAAACTTTAGTTTTCGCTTTATTGAGCTTGTTTATTGGTCCTATTTTAATGACGACGGCACTTTCCGATAAAGAAAACGCTCTTTATATCCCCTTATTAATTGTCGCGAGTATAATCTGTGCTATGGCAGTATTTTTAGTTTTTAGAGGCATACGCATTATTATGAACAGTATGTTTAAAAAAAATTAATTTAAAGATGTTTGTTTTGGAGTTGTGGGGTTATATCCAAAATCTGAATCCTTTATAGAAATATTCAACCCTTCCAATATATAATTTATGATGGCATAATGGTGAATGGTATGGCTATTGGCTTGTGAAAACAAAGCACCATAACTATATACCATTTCTACTTTCCCTAAACCCAAATCATCCGTAACTAAAATAGAATCAGTCATATCAAATTCGAAATTCGTCAATTTATCTATAATTGAATCTAAATATTGTATAGCACAACTGCATTCTAATTCTACAGCTCTATGCCTTCTTCTTGCCGTTAAATCAATTTCATTATTGGAATTTATATTGAAAATGCAGTCATAAAAATCTAAAATGTGCCTAATATGAGAGCCAATACTTGAGTGGTATGGTGATACCGATGAATCGCTTAAAAGATTATCTGTTAAACTGTCTAATAAAATTTTAGACTTTTTTAGTGTTTGAAGTGATGATTCTATAATGACATTCATAGGTTTTACTAAAGTAACTAAATAATTTTAGTTACCCATTAGTCATTCTCATGCTATAACCTTACAAAAACAAGGAGCATGTTAAGATTTTAAGTGTTCCAATACCAATCGTAACTCTCCATAGCTATATATATCATCTAATTGATTTTTTAAGTCAGATAAGTTTTCAAAAGTTATTTTAGGAATTAATGCTAATAAGTTATTATAATGTTCTTTTTGCATTAAATCAGTAATCTTCACTTCTCCCGAAGCTACAAAACTTGCCAAATGTCCAAAAATAGTATTCTCGTTTAATTCTCGTTCATCAGCAATTTCTTGGATACTTTTTCCAGATTTAAACAATTCTAAAGATATTTTCTTGGTATCACCTTTCTTCTTTTTTGGTTTTTCAGTTTCAAAAATATCTATATCTGTTGAAGTTTCAATACCATTTTCATCACAATAGTCTTTAATTACTTTTAAAATAGCGTCACCATATTTTTTTATACGAACATCCCCCATACCATTCACTTTCTTTAATTCTTGTTTTGTTAATGGCAAAGTTTCACATATTTCATATAATGCTTTTTGTGCAAAAATCTGATAATGAATTAAATCATTTTCTTGAGCAATCTCGTTTCTAAGAATTCTTAACCGTTCAAACAATTCTACATTTGTAGTACCATCTATAACTGTTTTTCTAGGTTTTTTAGTAGATTCTTTTGAAATAAAAACTGCTTTTGCCCTGAGTTCTAAAAAAGTATTTACATAAAAGCCTTGCGCCAAATTATTAAAGTATAATAATTTGGCTTCTAAAAGTTCTTCAATAGCATCTAAATTCTTGGATAAATCGGCTCCAATGGCTTTATTATCTGTAGTGAAATTTAATATTTTTAATGATGAAACGATATGCGTTTCTATTTCAATTTTAAAATATGCTATTGCTTTTTTAAAGCGTTCCTGAATGATTTCACTAACTTCTGGTAAATCTTCCTTTTTTGATAGTTGCTTTAGCTGAGTATTAAAACCATTACTAATTTTTAAAAGATTTACGAGTGCATTTTTAATGGACAAAAGGGGTTGCTCAATATGCCCTTCAATAATTGTTCTATTTTTATAAAAAATATCTAAGACTCTATTAACAGGATTTAAAAATTCATAAAAATCAAAAATTTCAAAAATTAAATCCAATTGAAAATCTTTCTGTGAAAATTCTAAAACGGATTCATCGGGTTCGTTTTGTTCGGCATCTTTAGTAAATGAAACAACGTTACTATCACTAATTATTTGGTTGGAATGAATTTTGCTTTTTAAAACCAACCCTTCCAAAGATTTACATCGGCTTAACGCCACATAAGTTTGCCCGTGTGCAAATGCTCCTTGAGCGTCTATAATGGCTTTTTCAAAAGTTAGTCCCTGACTTTTATGAATAGTAATTGCCCAAGCTAAACGCAAAGGCATTTGTGTAAAAGCACCAATTCTTTCTTCTGAAATAGCTTTAGTTTCGGCATCAACGGAATAATTTATATTTTCCCAAACTTCGGGTGTTGTTATTATATTAAAATCATCGTCGGGACACTTTACAACGACTTCATCCTTTTCTAAATGTATAATTTTACCAATCTTACCGTTAAAATAACGCTTATCTGGACTGCTGTCATTTTTTACAAACATGACTTGTGCCCCCACCTTTAACTCAAGAATAGCCTTATTTGGATAAGCGTATTCAGGAAATGTACCTTCCAACCCAGCCTTATAAGTATGGATTTTGGTTTTTAATTTAGCAAGTTCAGTATTATTAGTGGCTTCCGCCTTATTGTTATGTGTAGTTAATGAAATATAACCTGCATCGGATGCCGGTATAAAATCTGGAATATAGCGTTTATTCAATTCTTTGGTTGAATCTTCCGAAAGCACATTGTTCCGTATCTCATTAAGTATTTCTATAAACTTTGGGTTTTCCTGTCTATAAATATGTTTCAGTTCTATTGTTATGGCATGGCATTCTTGATAGGCAAAACTGCTAAAGAAAAACCCATTTTTATAAAATGATTTTAATAGCTCCCATTCATTATCTTTAATAACTGGCGAAAGTTGTTGTAAATCACCAATCATTAAAACCTGCACGCCTCCAAAAACCTTATTCCTGCTTCTGAAACGACGCAATGTTCTATCTATACCATCTAATAAATCAGCTCTTACCATACTAATTTCGTCAATAATCAATAAATCCATCGATTTAATGATTTCGATTTTAGTTTTGCTGAATTTTCTATTAAAACCCTTAGAAGCGTTTAAATCTGTATCAGGTAAAATGGGGCCAAATGGCATTTGAAAAAATGAATGTATGGTAACACCTTTGGCATTAATGGCAGCTACACCAGTTGGAGCAACAATTACCATGCGTTTTAAGCTATCCATTTTTAACCTATGTAAAAAAGTGGTCTTACCAGTTCCTGCTTTACCTGTTAAAAAAATAGAACGATTTGTTTTATTAACAAATTCCCAAGCTAATTCCAGTTCTTTGTTATGCATTAATTAAACTTCATTTATAATTTATTCACATGCAACCAATATACGATTTTTCATATAAATTTTATGGTTTTAAAAATAAACTTTAATTCCAATAAACCATGGAGGGAGAAGGAAGATTTTTGCTTAAACACAACAATTGGACTTGATCCCCAAAAAATCACTTAGGCTAACCAATTTGTATGCGTAATTTATCAATTCCACAGGTTTATTACTTGATCCGGAGAGGGCGGATATTTTTTTAATAAACTAGGCTCAAGATAAAAAGTTGTGGAGAAAATAAAAAAGAGATTCCTTTGTGTTTTTAAAAGATTTGCAATGTCGTCATCATTTAATAATTTAATTCAATTATTACTTCCCAGTTATATTTTAGAACATTTTGAGTTAGTATCATTTGAACAAAAACAAGAAACCCTTCATTTATATTTAGAAGAGACCAACAAACCTCCAGTAGAATATTCCAATGGTAATTTACGGTCAAAAGGCTTTTTTGAATCTATAACGCTTCAAGATTTTCCTATTAGGGAACACAAAGTGTATCTTCATATCAAAAGAAGAAGATGGCTTAATTTAACCACTAACAAAGTGGTTTTCAGAGACTGGAATTCAGTAGCAAAAGGCACTCGTTTTACTCAAGAGTTTGCCTCTTTTTTAAAAGAGATCAGTCGATACTAACCCTCACGATACTATTAGTATCGCCAATTTTTATGGCGTAAATGGCAAATTGCTTCAAAGGCAATATAAAGATTTTTTAAGTGATTTTAAATCTTGGCAACAGCTTAACCATGCGAAACAATGGCTGTTATATCCTCAAAATATAGGGAAAAATCTATCGATAGACGAAACCGCTTTATCCTATGACGAACTATATACCATTATTACAAATAAAAAAGCCAAAGGCAAAGCAGGAAGTATTGTTGCTATCATTAAAGGGACCAAAGCTGAAAACATCATCCAAATACTCCAAAAAATACCATTAGGGCAAAGAAATAAAGTAGAAGAGGTTACCTTAGATATGGCCCCCAATATGGAACTTATTGTCAAGAAATCATTCCCTGGCGCAACACTTGTTACCGACAGGTTCCATGTGCAAAAATTGGCCATTGAAGCCCTGCAAGAAATCAGGATCAAACATCGGTGGGAAGCAATTGACCAAGAAAACGAAGCTATTGAAAGCGCTAAAAAACAAAAGAAAACCTTTACTGCTGAAATCTTGACTAACGGAGAAACAAAAAAGCAACTTCTTGCCAGAAGTAGATATCTACTCTACAAACGTGAATCAAAATGGACAACTAACCAAAAACAGCGCGCCGAAATACTATTTGATTGTTACCCCGATATTGAACAAGCTTATCGATTATCTATTGAACTATCAAACATCTTTCAAAATACAAACAATAAATTATATGCTTATACCAGATTGGCTAAATGGCATGAAAAAGTAAACCAAGCAGGATTTAAGGCTTTTAATACCATATCAAGGACTATAATCAATCATTACAAAACAATCCTGAACTATTTTGATAACAGAAGCACCAACGCTTCTGCCGAATCCTTTAACGCAAAGATTAAAGCCTTTAGAAGTAAATTTAGAGGCGTCAGGAATATTGAATTCTTCCTCTTTAGGCTAACCAATTTGTATGCCTAATTTATCAATCCCACAGGTTTATTACTTGATCCGTAATGACTAATAAAAAGAATTTAACGGAGTAGTTCAGTTCGTTTTTTATTTTCTTAAAACGGTCTTCATATTAATTGAAAACAAAAAATCCCGTAAACAATAAAGTTTCGGGATTTTTTTGTGGTACCTCCAGGAATCGAACCAGGGACACAAGGATTTTCAGTCCTTTGCTCTACCAACTGAGCTAAGGTACCTCGCCAAAGCGGTTGCAAATATATATCGATTTTTGTTATTCGGCAAGAGAAATTTGTAAAAAATGCATCTTCTTTTGTGTTTTTTTATTTTGTATGCTGCATGTGTTTTATAATCAATATAATAAGTTAAAAGGAATTGTTGTTGTTTTTCATTTTGTAAATTTGGACTTTAATAAGTATTATGAATTTAATAATTGATATAGGAAATTCTTTTGTAAAGTTGGCTGTTTTTGATGGCGACCATATTAAGCATAAAGAAGTCGTTGAGCTAAATTTGATTTTAGAACGCATAAGAGCCATTGATTACACGTATAAACATATTAAGGCAGCTATCGTTTCTTCGGTTGGCAAATTAAGTAAAACGGATATTAACCTGATAGGAGAGCGTTTTGATTTATTGATTTTAAATTCTGATACAAAACTGCCTTATGCAAGTCTTTATAAAACCCCCGAGACTTTAGGGGTTGATAGAATTGCTCTTGTAAGTGCTTCTGTTAAAAACTATCCAGGTAACAATGTGCTTATAATTGATGCTGGGACTTGTATCACTTACGATTTTGTAAACAATAAAAATGAATACCTTGGAGGGGCTATTTCTCCTGGTTTACGTATGCGTTATACATCATTGAATAATTTAACTGCAAACTTACCGTTATTAGATACGGAATTGCCAAATAATATCATTGGAAATTCAACAGAAGCATCCATACATTCAGGTGTGGTTTATGGTGTTTTAAAAGAAATTGACGGAGTTATAGAGGCATACAAAGCAAATTATCCAGATTTAACAGTTATTTTAACAGGAGGCGATAGTAATTTCTTGTCTAAACAATTAAAAAGTAGCATATTTGCGACTCCTAATTTTCTTTTAGAGGGACTGAACTTTATTTTACAATTTAATTCAAACGAATGATTAAAAAACTTGTATTGGTTTTTATTGCAGTTTTTGCAATTAATAGTTACGGACAAGAGGGTACTGCCTCACCTTATTCTTTTTATGGTATTGGTAGTTTAAAATTTAGAGGTACAGTCGAGAACCGAAGCATGGGAGGTTTAAGCATTTATACAGATAGTATTCATGTTAATTTGAGAAACCCTGCATCGTATGCCGGAAAAAATCTTGATATGTTGGGAGGTGAAAGCAGACCCGTAAAATTTACTGTAGGAGGCACTTATTCTGATGTAAAATTAGAAAGTAACTCAGGAAGTGCAAAAGCTAGTTCAACCACATTCGATTATTTAGCATTATC
>LLBY010003734.1_pt15 | contig 20421 bp, 19 predicted proteins | sample 1489401 | NCBI WGS metagenome assembly LLBY01 (sample SAMN04092656, study PRJNA295927) | soil metagenome | biome: Soil prokaryotic community; feature: Bulk soil; isolation source: soil from tomato rhizosphere | host: tomato cultivar Hawaii 7996 | place: South Korea | collected 2011-11-01 | reverse complement strand
GGTCCCACGGAGATCCGGGTGCTTGCTATCTTCTTGAATACCGTCATGTATTTTGGCGGTGTGCAGACATCGCTGGCAAGCCGAGGACCTCTCAGCCAAATTATTATCAGCCCGTATGACCTGTTTCTGGCAGGGTTGGCAGTGCTTTTACTTTCGTTCTTTCTCGTTACTGCCGTCAAGGAGACCGTGAAGCTGGCAAAGGAAAATAAATAGCAATATCATTCCGCGCTGTTTCTCGTTTTTAACAGAAATGGCATATCGAAAGGCAAATCGTATGGGTACCGCAGACGATAAAGAGCAGAAACCGAAATCGAGCAATCCGCCTGAACAAAAGTTGGGGGATACGCCCGTCCCGCCGTGGGAGATGCCAACGCCGGAAGAAAAGGAGCAAGCCAGGCCAATTCGCAGAGCTTTAAAAGAGGCCGTTGCTAAGGTAGATTCTCCTGAAAAGGCCGACGAGGTGATCGAAAAACTGGAAGCCTCCACGGCAGATCAGAAGATTCAGGATGTGGAGCAGACTCAGCCTCCACCCGCGACTCCCGCCTCCGCGGCGCGCCAGGTAAAAAAAGCCGCGGACACCGCGCCCGACGGAAAGAAGACCGAAAAAGTATTGAAGACAACCGCCCGCGTGCTGGCTACAGGGGACAAGCATCAGCGCGAGGTCGTATCCGCGGCGGTACAGGAAGTGCTGAACCCCGAGCAACAGGGCGCCGCTCCGGCGGTTGCGAACGAACAGGAACGGGAGTATCTGCGCCAGGCGGTTTTAAAGAGACTCAGACCGCTGGATGCGCTGGATGCCAATCTGTTTCTGTTCGTTAATCATCTGCCTCATGCACCCTTTCTCAACAAAATTTTTTACACTCTGACAGTTGCGTTTAATGGCGGCATGTTCTGGTACGCGGTCCTGGCGCTTTCTGCCCTGCGCAACCGGCGCAGGTTGGGTGAGTATCTGCGCGGGATTGCTATACCCCTGACGATCGCCACCGCGCTTGTCGAGTTCCCTATCAAGTCGTACTTCCGGCGGCGGCGTCCGTTTATCACGATCATTCAGGCGATCGTCATCGGGAAAAAGCCCGGTACCTGGTCTTTCCCATCGGGGCATTCGGCTTCCGCATTCGGTGGCGCCTGGCTGATGAATCACACGTTCGCTCATCGATGGCGGCTGAGATACGTGCTCGCGAGCCTGGTGGCTTTCTCTCGTATTTACCTGGGGGACCATTACCCGGGCGACGTCGCTTCGGGGTCGTTGTTAGGTCTCTTATTCGCGATGTTCTTTCACAAAATGTTCAGTCGAAGAAGGGCTGGTAATAAATAGGGATCACCCCCGTCTGCCAGAGAAGCAGGTTGCAAAACAAAAACAACAATATGACAAATAAAGGCAGGTAACGTTGCGCTCGGGCTGGCAGCATGTGCTGCCAGCCCGAGACCATGAGCAAGGACAACGCGCCGATCGCGGGAAATAACAAACGGCCCTGCGTGGCGAACGTCGTCAATCCATTGCGGAAGACTGCCAATACAGTGAAGACTGCAATCAGCCAGACGGCTATCCACATACCAGGCTGCGCCCCACGCAGCCTTAGCCGAACCAAAGAATATAGATTCAGGGTCATACCGATCAGGCCCAGGCCGGTCAACAGTTGGATGATCCATAACGGCAGTCCCACAGCCAGCCAGCCAACCTTGCCCCAGTACGTCCACAGGATCTGGCTGGAAACGCTTCTAATGTATTTCGCTGTCAGCGCGTTCTGACGCAGGCTGAAGAGCCGCCACTGGATCTCGCTGATGGCGAATTGAACCGCTTCCGGAAATAGAAGATAAAAAATTCCTGCGCCCAGCAGAATCAATACCCCCGAATACAGCAGCCATCGCTTTTGCGGAAAGCCAAACAGCCACTTCCACGCCAGGATCGCCAAAACGGCTGCGCTAGCAGGCAGGACAGTAAGCTTGGTCAGTAGAGGCAATAGAATGGCAAGCAGGATCAAAAGCAACCCAAGCAGTGTCGTTGGATGGAGCAGGAACCGTATCCCGAGATAAAACAGCAGCGCGCCGGCGAGGGCGCCCAATGTGTCGTTATTGACCGACGACGTGATGTGCAAGTATTGCGGCGTCAGCGCGGCGCAGGCAAGCGCGGCAAGGCAAAGAAAAGGCTCGTTTGGCGTGATCTTTTTGAACGTCTTCCAGTTCAGCCACAAGGCAAGGCCGCCCACAACGATGTTCACCCAGCGCAAAATGTAAGCTCCCCATAGGAAATGATAGTTTTGATCCGTCCATTCGAAGCGGCGCTCGGGCTTGCGGATGGTAAACGGATATTCCTTCGGCCGCCGGAATCGCGTGAGTTCTGTATCTACGTTATCCAGCGCACGGATGACCCACGAGCCGAAGTAGTAAAAGGCGCGCGGCTGGTGTCTTTCATAATTGATTTCCTGGGAGGGATACTCGTTATAAGTAGCCAGGTGCCACGCCAGATGATAATGCGCGGGCTCGTCGGGCGCCTCCCATAAAGGCATGAGCAGGCTATAGCCAACTGCCAGAATCAAGTAGAGAGCAAAGATCAGGATCAGCCAGCGTCGCTCGTTCACCATAATTGATTTACGGTTTTGAGGATATCAGCTTCGGATGTCCCAATGCGCAGGCGATGCAGCCTCGACTTGCGCAGTAGTAAATCGACTCTCTGGAGATTCTCATTCCATAGCTCAGGTGTGTCGTAATGCAGGCTGTTGACCATGATCTCGGGCCACAGTTCCTCCTCCGATAGCGGATCGATCTCACTTTCCGATCGATCCCAGCGTTCCAATAGACATAACTCCACACGCTCGACCCGGATCATATCCGGCCGCGCCAGCGCCGGATCGACACGGGTCAGATCGACGCGATGCTTGGTCTCGTCCCGGACAGGTTCTGCCTGCGCCTGTGCTGCCAGCGCGGGGAAGAGCGGAAGCATATCGGCGCGAAGCTTGATCCGCCCAATGGGAAAGCCGCCCATCCATAATTCACCATTTCGTTCGGCGAGATAGATCTGGCTGTCCGAAAGCAGCTGATATCCGTTCAGCAGCAGCCGCAGCGCCGTTGTCGATTTCCCTGTCCCGTGCGGCGCCTGCAGGACGAAAATATTTCCATCTTTGACTAGCGCGCTGGCATGAAGCATGCTGAATCCATGCCGAGTAGCAAAATTGTTCAGGATGGTACTGAGCAATACCTGGCAGACCAATTGTGGTTCTTCGGCAAGGGCCAATGACAGAATGGCATGGGCCTCCCCGCGCTTCATATCTACAAAGCAGTGACCCAACCCGCGCAAATCGATCGTCAGCCAGTCACCTGCGCCCGCGTAATGGACATGGTCGATAAGGCGTTCAGGAGGGGGCCCGGCGGGCGGCTCGGCGTCATGAACCGTGAGGTGCACGCGCCACGTCTCCTCCCCGCGAACATCCCAGGATGAGTACATTTGCTCTGCAAGGGTCGCCGCCTCCAGAACGGTTTCATGATTGCTTTCGAAGAGTACAGGCCGGCCGAAGACGTGAATCGTCTTCTCGTATCTCGGAATATTGGCGCGCCGCGACCAGAAATCTTCCATCCGGTGCTGGTGCTGGCGGTAGAGCTCATCGAAATCAGGCATCGTTCCTTGTCATTGCGAGACGGTGCGCGAAGCGTGCCGCCGAAGCAATCTCCTCCTATTCAAGATATAGAGCAAGAGCCCGGCAAGGCTCAGCAGCCAGCCTGTTAAGCCAAAGGCAAGGACAGCGCTTTCCATAGAAACTGGGAAAAGATTCAAGAATGTCCACTCGAGTACGACAGCAATTCCTAACAGGACTACGAAATTACGCGGCTTCTCGGCGAGGTAATAGTTCAGCCAAATCGCGCTCAAAGAAACGCCTATCGTCGCAAGTCCCATCCATCCGAGCAGGGGCGCGGCGGCCTGATACGCAGAGCCGAAAATGATACCGATGAGTTGATGATTGAAAACAAAATAAACAATAGACAATGTTCCGCTCACAGCCAAAATGATGGCAGCGGTCCGCACCAAAATGCGCGTAGGCAGCCCGCCCTCCGCCAGGGTACGGACGACGCGCGGGAACATCACGGTGACGGCCACACCCGGCAGAAGCGCGACGATGCGCCGCATCAACACCAACCCGGCATAGGCACCTGCCAGCTCACCGCTCAGGTTTTGATTGATCCCGATCAGGTCAAGGCTCATCAGGGACATGTAGGCAATGTACGCGATCAAGGCATAGAACGAAAGCTTCCCTCCTTCGCGCAGGAGACTCTGCGAGGCAAGTTTGCTCCTTGTCCAGAACGATCTGCCGAGAAGGAGGAAGCCGCCGAGCAGGCTGACCAGCCATCCGAATGGCAACGAGATGACCGCGCCTGCCAGGCCCAATCCCGCTTGAATCAGGATGAATACCAGGCCAATTCGAGCGAGAGACAGAGCGAGACGGACAATCCCAAACGCGAAGAAATTTTCGCTTCCCTGCAGCGCCCCTGCGGCGATGGGACGAAGGCTGCTCAAAAGAATCACCATTGCGCTGATCTGAATTGTCCAGGGCGGCAGGTTGAGAGATTCCCCAATGGCCGGCGCGAACCAAAAAGCCAGCAAACTTAAGATCAGCCCCAGCCAGAATGCTGTCCGCAGAAATGTCTGAAAGATCGCAGCCACTTCGTTATGTTGTCCCTTAGCGCGCGCCTCGGCGATGAAGCGGCTGACTACCGGCTGAAAGACTCCGCTGGCTGTCGTGTATACCAGCGCGACAGAATTCAAGGTTTGCAGGATCGCGAAATCAGAGGGGATCAACACACGTCCCATCCAGAAGTGAAAGGCGAAATCCGCGGCATTGGCCAATCCATCCAGCAGAAACAATCCAACTGTCTGCAGCCCAAACTCAGATCGAACCGGCTGCCGCATCGCTTCTTTCAAAGATGAGTTTCCAGTTTGTTGAAGAGAGAAGCGCTCTTTCCCTGCCGCCGGAGTCGAAAATATCGCTCCATGCCGAAGTAAAACGTGTCCCAGCCGAAGCGCAGCATCTGCACGAAGGCGATTAAGAAATGGCGAGCTCTTGCCGCGAAGTCGACTTTGCCATATCGGCGCTGCAAAAAGTCTGAGGGAGGCAAAAAGTAGGCCAGTGTTTCCAGGATGCGGATCGGACGCAGAATAAACGCGCCGTTGGGTGCCAGCAGGAGGTTCCAGAAGGGGCTGCCCGGACGCCCCTCGTAGGCGGCTAACTCCTGTTCCGCGGCGCGTTCCATCAGTTGGCGGGTCAGGTTCCAGGGGCGAGAAACAGGAAGGGCATCGAAGACCTTGCCAGGCACGGGCGCGTCGAGGTATCGTTTGCACACGTGCAGGATCGAGCTAAGGATATCTACTGCGCCCCATGCGCGCGCCAGTTTGATCGTTAGATCCCAATCAATATCTGAGTGTTGTTTGAGGACCTCCGTCACATCGAGGTAGTACATCAACATGCCGTCGGCGAGGATGACCCGCGGCAGGGCCGCGCGATCGACGAGACTCGGCAGATAGACCGCATGCTTCACGAGGTGAATGGCCAGGCTGAGCAGCAGATCCGGCATGGCCATTTCCTGTATCGGCGCGCCGAGCAATCGAGCAGGACGGGCGCGCTCAAAGATGCTTTCATAGTCCACGGTCAGAAGGGTATAGGGATGATCTAGAGCCCAATGGATTTCGAACCAGATATTCAGGTCCGCTGTGGAGCGCTGCTGGTGCAGATGATGGCGCGTGAAGTATTCATCTTTCAAGAGATTCGGCCAAAATTCGTCGATCCCCTGTTCTGCCAGCATCTTGAGACAGGCATCGACATCCGCGCGCCGGACGAGGATATCGATGTCTCCACCCGGGCGCATGGACGGCACATGATAAATCTTCTCGCACAGCCACAGACCCTTGAGCACGATTGTGGGAATCTCGCGTGCCTCAGCAGACCTAAGATAGGTGGTAAGCGCATCGCCCAGCTTGACTGCCGAGCGCTCATATCGTTCGTCCTGTTCATTGATCATTTTTTGCGTGTCGGGGGGAATAGAGGTGTTCACACGCGCAAATACTTGCCTGGCAAGCACCGTCATACGGTTGTGAACGAGGATTTTCGCAAACCGCAGCCAATCGATGTTTGAAAGATCGGGGCGGTAATTTTCATCCCGCCAGTGAAGGGCAAATTCATAGGCGAGCTGTTCTTCTGTGGATAAGGGTATTTCAAATTTCATAAAGTTTCTTTGTAGAAAACCTACCTGCGCGTGTGAGTTATACTCGCGCGAAGTTATTGTGCACGCACCATCCTTTGTTCGAGACTATAACCGATCAATCCGAGACTCAGCACCGTCAGCGTGATCATCAGTCCGGTGGGGAGCACCCACCACTTCCATGCTTCGGAGAGAAACGCACCGCTGGCCCGCGCGAAGTACAGCATCGTCCCCCAGCTTTTCCCCGAGGGGTCGCCCAGTCCCAGAAAGCTCAGGCTAGACTCTGCCAGAATAGAGGCCGAGGCGACCAGCACCACCTGCACCAGCGCCAGGGGCCGCACGCTGGACCATAAATGTCCGGCCATAATTTGAATTGGGTTCGCACCGAGGGCACGCGCCGCTTCGATATACGTGTCGGAACGCGTGCTCAATACGCGTGCTCGAATCAGCCGCGCCGGGCCCGCCCAGAAGAAGATAGCCAGAACCAGGATGATATTCCTCTGGCTAGGCCCCAGATAGACGCTGATCAAGATAACCAGCGGCAAAAAGGGAAGGACCAGGATGAGGTCTGTGAGGCGCATGAGGACGGAGTCGATCCAGCCGCCGAGATATCCGCTCACCAGGCCGACCAGTGTGCCAACCGAAACAGAAATGAGGGCGACGATCAGACCCGTGAGCAGCGATGCACGCGTGCCCGCGATCAGCTCACTGAACAAATCCTGCCCCAGATCGTTGGTCCCCAGGATATTTGCTTCACTCGGTTTCTGCAGCGGAAGTCCAACACGTTCGGTGGCATCGTAAGGGGCCGCGATACCCGGAAAAAACGCAAAGCCGAGCATGAGCGCCAGGACCAGGCTCCCCATCCATCCCACCACGCGCGCCAGGCGCAACGTCGTCCGCTTTGGAGGGAACGGTCGCTTCGGCAGCGCGCGGAAGCGTGGAGTGGATTCGATCTGAATCTGGGTGGTCACACTGTCTCCCTGCGCAAACGTGGGTCAAGGTACGGGTACAGCAATTCGGTGATGATATTGAGCACCAGAATGGTTACGGTGAATAACAGAAAGCCGCCTTGCAACAATGGATAGTCGCGCGACTTGACCGCTTCGAACATCATATTGCCGATGCCGCGATAATTGAAGACGGCCTCGATCACTGTGACGCCGCCGAGCAGCTGACCCAGGTCCACCACGAACGAGGTCAGCACCGGGAGGAGCGCGTTGCTTAATCCATGTTTCATAACAACTTGTAAATGGGGCAGCCCTCTGGCATGTGCCGCTCGGATGAAATCGGATTCCATAATGCCGAACATCGCCGCCCGCATGATCACGAAGGCTGTTGGCAAATAGGCCAATGTCAGGACCAGCACCGGCAGAAACGCGTGACGCGCCACATCCTTGATGTTTTCCCATCCTTCGGGGCGCGGGATGGAATACGAATCACCTACGGGAAAGTATCGTAGCTGTATGGCAAAGACCGGAATCAATAACATGGCTAGCCAGAACGGCGGGATGGATCGCAGAACGTAAATCCCGCTGAGCAAGCCCAGGTCAACTGGGTCGCCGTGTTGTGTCGCGGACCAAATCCCCAGCGCCGAACCGATGACCAAAGCGAGGAGCAGGCTGACTCCGACCAGCAAAAGCGTCCACCGAAAATTTTCACCTAGCACTTCGACGACCGTCCTGCCGCCGCTATAACGATAGGACATACCCAGGTCGCCGCGTGCCAATTGCTTGAGATAGATGACGTATTGCTCGGATAAAGGTTTGTCGAGACCGTATTGGGCACGTAAGGCGTCCAGGCGTTCCTTTCCCAGTTGCGGCGCGGCATTGCCCGCGATCAGCTTGATCGGGTCACCGGGCACCAGGCGCGGCAAAAAGAAATTGATCGAGATCGCCAGGAAGAAGGTGAGAAGGAATTCAAGTGCGCGGCGGGAGAGGGTGGTCATTAGTGATTAGAGATTAGAGACTGGAGACTTACTCGGTTGCGTTTACTCAGAGCGTTTGCTAAGTTCCTGTGTCAGTGTCTTCAGACGATTGTACACAATGCCAAACTGCGAAGACCAGTGCATGTGGGGATACGTTCCCTGCGGGTAGGGCCGAACTGCCACACGGCTGGCAGAAGCAGTCAGCCAGAGGGTCATCACCAGATCGGCATGCAGCTGGCGCGCGTATCGCTCCTCAGGCGAGGGGATCTCCTCCTCGATCTCGCTGCGGTAACACCAGTAGAGGTCGAGCAGGTCGCGGCGCGGGACGCGGCGTCCGCTTTCAAAGGGCTGCAGGTCAAGGTAGGCGAGATCGAATTCCGGCATGCCCAGGCCCACATCCTGCCAGTCGATCAGAATTGAGGGCACTGACGCGAGGTCTCGGGGAAGAGGCGCGTTGGCGGGGGTGGTGTCTCCGTGTAAGAGCGTTAAGTCTGCAGTCGCATATTTCGCACAGCTCTCGCGGGCATATTCAATTAAGCGATCAAGCCCGGGCATGTCGCCCCAAATCCCAGCGCCCTGGACGGTAGCAACCTGCTCAGGAGTTCTTTCAAAATCCAGTGCGCTTTCATGACGGGGAGCCAGCCACGGATAATCTAAATTTTCCACCATGCTCGTATGAAGATATGCATACGCGCGCAGAACGGATTTTAGTTCTTCATAAGTCCACTGATACGGATGCGTCGGGATGCGGTGCGTGGGAGACAGATCTTCCATGACGATCGCATGGAAGCCGGTCGCTTCATCGGTGGTCAGGAAGTAGATCTCTGGCTTGGCGATGGGAAGCCGAGGGTGAAGGATCTCGTAGTAGTGCAGTTCACGTTCGGCTTCCAACAGGGTTGGCGGACCCTGAGGATCCATCGTTTTGACGACGACCGTCTCGCGCGTCGAGCGACCCCGCCGCGTCAGGGTCACTCGATACACGCGGCTCCATCCAAGTGCGACTTTTATTAACTCTGCCCGGCAGTCTTGAATGTTGTTTCCAAAGGCTTGCCGGAGCAGATCGAGGTTCGGTTCGTAGATTGGCACGGTGAGAATTTTTACCACGAAGGTCACAAAGGAATTAAAACCAAAGGTTAAATTCTCTTCCCTTTGTGTACGTTGTGGTTAAGCTCTACGGAATCTCCTGCGCGCCTTCTGGCAGGAAGGACCAGATCGTCATGATGCCCGTGCCCTTCATGTACACCCAGCCATCGTACGCAGCAGGGCGATAGGCAAAGTTGCCGCCCGGCGACATGAGCGGGATGTAGGGCAGGTTCTCGGCAAAGCGATTTTGGAGCTGCTGCGATACATCTTCAGTCGTCTCAGGATCGGTGCTGGAGACGAGCTGCTCCACAAGCTGATCCAGCTCGGGGTCGCAAATGCCTGTCAGGTTGCCCCAGCCCACGGTGCCAAATTCACAACTGGTCAGGAAGCGAATAAAGCCGCGCTGGAACTGCGGACCGGAGGACCAACCCCAGATGCCCATGTCGTAATCAGGTTCGGGCACGGCTACAAAGTTGGGCCAGATCAGCGCCACCGAGGAATCGATATCGAGACAGTTCTGGTGCGCGCCGATTCCCACGTCGTTGAGCCAGCCTGTGATCAATTCCGTGGCACGGACTTCGACAGGATTGTTGACATCACAAAGGATGCCAAAGTCCGTGTTCGTTCCGTTGAGCTCGCGGATGCCATCGCCATCCGAATCGACCAGTCCGGCGGCTTCCAATTCCGCCGCGGCCGCCTCTGGATCGAACTCGTGCGGCAGGTTAATAGACCAGGCCAGATCGGGGTGGTACCAGTTGAGTGGTAGCTGCACGCCCTGACCCAGCAGAACCACGTCTACGAGGGTCTTCGTGTCGATGGCCTTGGCAATGGCCTGACGTACCGCGGGATCGTCAAACGGCTCACGTGACCCGTTAGTGTAGAAGACATAATTGAAAAAGTCAGAGCCCTTGGCGATCTCGATATCCGGGCTGCTTTCAAGCTCCGCGACAAACGCCGGTGGCACGGACGAGAGCACCGCATCCGCTTCACCGGAGCGGAGCTGGTTGAACTGCTGGGTGCGGTCTTTGACGATCTTAGCCAGGATTTCCGGAACCACGGGCTCGCCGCGATAGTAATTAGGGTTCGCTTCGAAGCGGTAATACTGCCCCGGTTCCACCTCAACGAGCATATAGGCGCCGGTACCAATCATGCCCTGGAACTGGCTGAGCTCGCCGCTGACGGGCGTCTGATCTCTCCAGATGTGCTCCGGCATGATATAAGTGCCCGCCAGGCCTTCGTTCAGGAAAAAAGGCTGAGGTGAACTCAGGTGAATTGTGAGCCCATAATCACCATTTGCTTCCATACTTTCGATGGCGGCGAGATTGTTGGCGCGGCCGGCCTCGATCAGGAAGTTATAGCTGAAGATCACATCTTCGACTGTGAAGTCCTCTCCATCGTGCCATTTGACGCCTTCACGCAAGGTGATTTCCCAGGTGAGACCATCTTCGCTTGGCGTTGCCGAAGTTGCCAGCGCGGGGATTGGCTCCAGCTCAGGCGTGCGAATATAGAGTGAATCATATACCCAGCCAATCATCCAGAAGCCGATGAAGGTGTTGAAATTGGCCGGGGTAATCGGACCTTCATCGTTGTCAATCAGGACCGTCAATGGGCCGGTGGGCTCAGGTGTTGCGGTCGGCGCGGGCTCCTCCGTTGCGACATCTGTTGGTGGTTCGGTTGCGACAGGTGGTTCAGTTTCCGGGGGTGAAGGGGGTTGCGTTGCGGCTGGAGCCCCACATGCCGCCAAGAGTAGACTGAGTAGCACAACGCTGCTTAAAAGGAAATACAATTTGTGTTTCATTCTCTTAATCCTCCAATGGATGTAGCCGCCAGTTTAGGTAAGTAAATGCTAGATTGACTTACCTGGCGCGGCATTCTGTTATTAACGTTACGCAAAATCATGATTTTTGTATCTGTATTTCGGCGTGAAGACACAAAAATCCACACAGGAGCTTGGTGAGGCAAAATTGTTAATCGATAGGGCAGCTGCTATTTTACCTAATATAAGGGATTTATGTGAAAGGAATAACAAAACGGGATGGCTTGATCAAGTCATCCCGTTTACGGATAGATCGGAGCTTCGCTTAGTCCGCAGCTGCCATTGCTTCGTCCACAACTTCTGTATCAGCTGTAGCGGGTTTGAAAACCAGGAAGATCGCGTTGAGCAGAATGCCAAGCACAGCCGCAGTCGCAATGGCTGGTAAGCCGTTCGGGAAGATGCCCGGGATAGTTATCGGGATAAAGCCACCCGGGAAACCGATATTCCCGCCAATGCCGACGATCATAATCACCGCGCCAATTGCCAGGTTGCGTGGATCGAACATGCTGACCTTATGTTCCTGCATCAGCGCGATGCCCTGCATACCGATGACTCCAAAGAGGTAGATCGCCAGGCCACCGCTGACGGCCAGCGGAACGGTTTGGACCAGACCTGCAAGCTTGCCAATGAAACCAAGCAGGATGGCAATCACGCCAGCGGCAATCAGCGCCGGCCCCGAGTAGTTGCGAGTGATCGCCATCAGCGAGTTGTTCTCACCGTAATTCGTGCCGGCGGTAGAACCGAACAAACCTTTGAGGAAATCGTCGATACCGTCAAGGATCAGGTTGAAGCCGATATTCTTATCCAGGTTATATTCCTCACGGCCCTGATCATCTGCCAGGCGGTCGACGTACAGACTGATCTGGTACAGGTGCGCGGTGGATTCAGGGATGGTTGCAATTGCCATCACGGCAATGCTGAAAATGGCCGTCCCCACCAGGGGGCCGCTAAAGCTGGGCAGAGTGATGTGGGGAACGGCAAACCAGTCCGCATTGGCGAGAGGCGCGAACTGTTCCGGGCTGGGAGCCACAATGGCCGAGAAGATGTAGCCAACGATAGCGCCCAGCAGCACCGGGATCATGCCCAGGAAGCCTCTATTTTGCAGGTAGACAGAGAACAATATGGTGACCAGCAACGTGACGAACGCCACAAGGAAGTTGGCATTCGCCATTTGTCCGAGGGCCGCAAACGCCAGCCCAAAGCCGATGATGGCGGCGACGGAGCCCGTCACAATCGGCGGGAGGACCAGATCGATTCGCTCCTTACCAATTGAGCGGATTAAGAAGCCCATCAGAATATTCAGAAGACCAGTCACGACAATACCGGCTTGCATGGTGCTGATCACCTCGTCTGGAAGAGGTACACCAAACTGGGGCGTGCTCCCGGTCATCTGCTGGGCAATTGCCAGATAGGCCGCAATGTAGCTGAAGCTGGAACCATAGAACAGCGGGATGAATTTGCCGATGCGCCACTTTGCAAGCAGCAGGGCCACGATCGTCCCTATCCCGGAAATGGTCAATACCGTGCCGACATGGAACCCGCACAGCGCCGCCACCAGCACCGTCGCCGGGAACATGGTCAGAACATGCTGGAATCCCAACAGCGCCATCTGGATCGGCGGTGGCTGGTCGTTGGGCAGGTAGCCCATCACATTGCCTTTCGCCCTTGCAGTCTTTCTAGATTTAGCCATTGCATTACTCCTCTCATTGCTCCTTCGAATAGATCTTTCAAATGGGGTTAGACGGGATAAATAGGTCGGAACTCAGGCTTTACGCTCACCTCCAAAAAAACCATCCCGCGCTGCGCGGGACGAAATATTGCACAAACCCCTTCCCCTTGGGCGAGCTCATTTCGACAGAGCCAGACAATATGGACGAAATGAACGAGGTTTGTGAGAGACACATGTTACAGAAAATAACCCCGCGAATGGGCTAAAGACACGCAATTCTGTCACTGTACAGGATGTGCCATTCTGTTGTCTGCACTTCTGCTGAATCCTCTTGAATGCTTAAGATATAATTTCATGCAAGCCGACCGTTTTCTCCAAATCAGAACCATCGCATTTTGCCGGTGTTTTCATTGCCGTAGTCTCTATCTCAGAGTAGAGGAGAGTCAAATGTTTTTTGAAGGTAATGTAACGATTCCTGTGCCTTATAAAAAGGTTTGGGATGGTCTATTCGGCCGAGAGAAGATCGGTCATGAAGGACAAAGGGGAAGTCGATAGAATGAAGCCCGCCCCGTTTGAATATCACGCTCCTGATTCGATAGAGCAGGCCCTGTTTCTCCTGCACAACTCTGCCGGGGACGCAAAATTACTGGCAGGAGGCCAGAGCCTTGTGCCGGCGATGAACTTCCGCGTCGTCCAGCCCTCCGTGTTGATCGACCTGAACCGCATCCCGGAGCTGGGATATATCCATGAGCAGAATCAACGATTACGCATCGGCGCCATGACCCGCGAGCGACATCTGGAACATGACCTGTCGGTCGTCAAGCGGACACCGTTGCTGCACGAGGCAGCTCCCCATATCGCGCATCCCCAGATCCGGAACCGCGGCACGATCGGCGGCAGCCTCGTCAACGCGGACCCGGCGGCAGAGCTGCCAGTCTTGATGCTTGCATCACAGGCCCGGCTCAAAGCGCGCAACGTCGCGGGCGAGCGCTGGATCGAGGCAAAGGATTTTTTTGCCGGTATGTTCACCACGGCTCTGGAACCCGATGAGATGCTGGTCGAGATCGAAGTGCCATTTCTGGCGCCGCGCACAGGCTGGGCCTTCCTGGAAGTGGCGCCGCGCGCTGGCGATTATGCAATGATGGGCGTCGCGGTGCTGGTGACTCTGGATGAGGCAGACAAATGCAAGCATGCCAGGCTGGTGTATCTGAACGCCGGCGATGGACCTGTGGATGCTACGCAAGCTGCAGGACTCCTACAGGGTGAATCACTTAACGATGAGTTGATCAACGCTGCCGCAGATATGGCAAGCAAAACAGAGATCACCCCGTTCGGGAACATCCATGCTTCGGAGGAATACCAGCGCCATCTGGCAAACGTGCTGACGAAGCGGGCGTTGAAGATCGCAGTGCAGCGTGCAGCAGAGGAGCGATGACACAAACCATTCCTGTCACAATAACAGTCAACGAAAAGGTTTACCAGCGAAAGGTGGAGCCGCGTCTGCTGCTGAGTGATTTTCTCCGCCACGAATTGGGCCTGACCGGGACCCACGTCGGGTGCGAGCACGGGGTCTGTGGCGCCTGTACTATCCTGTTCGATGGCGAGTCGGCTCGCTCGTGCCTGATGTTTGCCGTCCAGGCAGACGGCCACCAGATTACAACGGTGGAAGGGTTGGCACCCCCTTCCACGAATGGCGAAGCAGGCCTTCATCCCATTCAGCAGGCGTTCTGGGAGGCGCACGGATTACAGTGCGGTTATTGCACGCCGGGCATTCTGATGACGTTAGTTCCTTTCCTGAAAGAGAATCCAGACCCAACCGAGGAGGAAATCCGGCACGCGCTTTCGGGCAATCTTTGCCGCTGCACAGGTTATCAACACATTGTCGATGCAGTCAGGCTCGCAGCCGAGAAGATGAAGTAAGTGGAAAGTAAGAGATTTGACAAAATGCTCAGTCGTTTATTGGTAGAAGAATTGCGTTCGGGGCAGTTGCTGCTCCCTGATTTTCTCGCCCAGGTGGAGGCGCGTTTTACACAGCATGAGCCAAACATCCTGTCGTTCATCCCCGATGAGAAGCGTTTTGACCGCCTGTATGAGGAAGCAGAGGCTCTTGTCCTGGCCTATCCGGACCTGATCAAGCGGCCATTGATGTTCGGGGCACTCCTGGGTGTAAAAGATATTTTCCATGTAAAAGGTTATCCCCTCCAGGCGGGCAGCCAATTGCCGGCAGATGTCTTTCAGCCTGCCGATGAGTTTCAGGGGAAGGAAGCGAAAAGCGTGTCCAGGCTGCTGGATGCCGGCGCGCTGTTTTTCGGAAAGACCGTCACAACGGAATTCGCCTACTTCTCGCCCGGCCCCACGCGCAACCCGCATAACCTGGAACATACCCCGGGCGGCTCCAGCAGCGGGTCGGCCGCTGCCGTTGCAGCAGGGTTTTGCCACATCGCACTGGGGACTCAGACCATCGGTTCGATTATCCGTCCCGCCTCCTTTTGCGGCGTTGTAGGCGTGAAGCCTACCTATGACCGCATCTCCCGGGAAGGTGTGATTCCGCTTTCGCCCTCCCTCGATCACGTCGGCTTCTTTGTCCCGGATGTAGACAGTGCGATCAACGCCGCACGCGTCCTGTTCACAGACTGGGATGAACCAACGCAGCCGTTAAAGAAGCCGCGTCTCGGAATCCCTGAGGGGCCCTACATGCAAAGTGTATCCCGGGAGAGCCTCGCTTACTTTAAGAATGTGTACCAGCAACTAGAGAATGCAGGCTATGAATTCCAGACCATGGAAGTGATGCCAGACTTTGCCGAAGTCCGTGCCAGGCATGATGCGATCATGTCGGCGGAGGCTGCACAGGTCCACGCGGACTGGTTCGGTGAGTACGAAAAATTTTACTCTGCAAAATTCGCCGAGCTCATCCGCCGCGGCCAACAGGTCACGCATAACCAACTGCAAACTGCTTTGGCCGCCCGCGACCGTTTCCGCGCCGATATGCGGCGGATGTTCCTCGATCACAATATCGATGTCTGGATTACGCCCTCTACAATTGGACCTGCGCCAAAAGGGTTGGACAGCACCGGCGACCCCGTCATGAATCTGCCATGGACGCAGGCAGGCCTGCCCACGATGAATCTCCCTGGGGGGAAGAACCAGGACGGCCTGCCGCTGGGACTGCAAGTCGTGGGCAATTGGTACAAGGATGAATCTTTATTGTTCTGGGCAAGAGATTTGGAACAGGTTTTGAAAAGCTTATGACCGTCACAAAACACGAAGTCCGCCGCGGCGCCTATTATGACTCAGTCATGCTGATGCAGCTCCAGCGCGGGCTTATCGGTCTGCCTGGGGTTATCGACGCGGGTGTAGTCATGGCGACCGCTGCCAACTGTGACCTGCTGGCGGCGAACAACCTTTTACCAGATTCCATCAGTGCTAGCCCGGACGATCTGCTGATCGTCCTCAAAGCCGAAAATGACTCAGCGGCAAGCGATGCGATAGATCAGGTCGATGCGTTGCTCGCCAGGAAACGTTCATCCGCCTCACAGGATTTCCGGCCGCGTAGTCTGATTAGCGCGGTGAAGCAGTTGCCTGAGGCAAATTGGGTGTTGATCTCTGTGCCCGGTCGGTATGCAGCGGGTGTGGCGCGTGAAGCACTCGACCTTGGCAAACACGTTTTTCTGTACAGCGATAACGTCACACTCGAGGATGAAATTTCACTGAAGAGGATCTCCCGCGAAAAGGGATTGCTGGTCATGGGGCCCGACTGCGGGACAGCAATCATCAACGGGGTCGGACTGGGATTTGCCAACCGCGTCCGCCGCGGACCGATCGGCCTGGTCGGCGCTTCTGGGACGGGACTCCAGGCAGTGACAACTCACATCCACAACCTCGGTGGAGGCATCTCCCATGCCATCGGCACGGGAGGGCGCGACCTTAAATCGGAGGTCGGCGCGATCACAGCCCATCAGGCGCTGGATCTGTTGGCGCGTGACGACGAGACAAAGGTCATTGTCTTGATCTCGAAGCCTCCATCCCCTGAGGTAGCTACCGGACTGATTTCTGCCGCACAACGCACCGGCAAACCGGTTGTCATTTATTTCATCGGTTATCCTCCGCCGGCTCGGAAGATCGGCAATTTACAGTTTGCAGTCAGCCTGAGTGAAGTAGCGGAACTTGCGGTGAAGATCGGAGACTGGAGACTAGAGACTGTTGAAAAGTCTCAAGTCTCTAATCTCTATTTGCGCGGACTATTTTCAGGCGGCACATTCGCCTATGAAACTCTACTTGGTTTGCAAGCTAGTCTTTCGCCGATATATTCCAACGCCCCCATTACGAATGACCAATTACTCAAAGACCCTCTTCACAGTGAAGCACACACCATCATCGACCTCGGCGATGAGTACTTCATGGTTGGTCGCCTTCACCCCATGATCGATAACGACCTTCGCATCCGGCGTATGAGACAGGAAGCCGCGGACGAGCAGGTCGGCATGATTTTGTTCGATGTAGTGCTGGGGGAAGGGTCACACCTCGACCCGGCCGGAGAGTTGGTGCCCGTGGTTAATGAGATTAAAGAAAAGACACCGGAGATTAGAGACCTTGAGTTTGTGGCGATTGTAATTGGCACAGAGGATGATCCACAAAATCTCCCGTCTCAAGTCTCTCAGTTCATGGATGCGGGTGTGACGGTTTTCAGAACTGCTGCAGAAGCAGTGGAATATATCAGCTTAAGATTAAGTGCTAACAAGAGAAATGAATTGACCCCGGTTGACCTGGCACAATTGAATCAGCCTCTCGCCGCGATCAATGTAGGTTTGGAGTCCTTCTATGAAAGTCTCACATCCCAGGGCGCGCAAGCTGTCCACGTCGATTGGCGTCCGCCCGCAGGTGGAAATGAGCGGCTGGCGTCGTTGCTGGCGAAGATGAAGAAATGAAATAGAGACTGGAGATTGCCTAAGTCTCTAGTCTCCAATCTCCAGTAAATACGGAGTAAATTATGGATATTAATACCGCCAACCAAACTGCCGTGGAACGCATGATGTCGGCTCGGCCCATTTTGAAGGCCGTTGCCACCGCGCGTGATGTCATTCCCGGAATGAAGGATAACCTGTTCCTGCATGCCGGCCCGCCGATCGAGTGGGCGCGGATGACCGGGCCATTGCGTGGAGCGATTATCGGAGCGATGCTGCTGGAGGGCCTGGCCGCAGATGAAACAGAAGCAACGAGCATGGCCGAGAAAGGCGAGGTCGAATTCGATTCCTGTCACCATCACGGCGCGGTCGGTCCGATGGCAGGAGTGATCTCGGCGTCGATGAAGGTCTACGTGGTTGAAAACGCCGAACATGGAAACAAATCATTTTCCAATCTCAATGAGGGCTATGGCAAAGTCCTGCGCTACGGTGCGTATAGCGAAGAGGTGCTGAAGAAGCTGCGCTGGATGAACGATGTGTTAGGCAGCGCCCTGGCAGACGCGCTCGCACAGTCCAACGGCATCGACCTACGCGCCCTGATCGCGGAAGCCCTGCACATGGGCGACGAGGGACATAATCGCAACAAAGCGGGCTCGCTGCTCTATTTGAAATTAATCTCACCGCTGATCGCCAAAGTGGTAAAAGACGACAGTATCGAATCGGAGATTCTGCAGTTCATTGGCGATAACGCTTTGAGTGTGTTGAATCCGGTGATGGCGGCCTGCAAAGTCATGACCGATGCTGCGCATGGCGTCGAATGCAGCACGATTGTCACAACCATGGCGCGCAACGGCACAGACTTTGGCATCCGGGTCAGCGGGCTTGGCGAGAAACAATGGTTCACTGCCCCTGCTGAAATCCCGATCGGACTGTTTTTCTCCGGTTTTTCACAAGACGACGCCAATCCCGACATCGGCGACAGCGCCATCACAGAGACAGCCGGTATCGGCGGCTTTGCCATGGCGACCGCGCCCGCGATCGTCACATTTGTGGGCGGCACGCCGAACGATGCCATGAATGCCACGCTGGAAATGTATGAGATCACCTTTGCCGAAAGCAAATACTTCACCATGCCGGCCCTGGACTTCCGCGGCACCCCGACCGGGATCGATCTTCGCAAAGTCGTCGAGCTGGGAATTACGCCGCGCATCAACACAGGTATCGCGCACAAGAACGCGGGGGTAGGTCAGGTTGGTGCAGGTCTGGTCCGCCCGCCGTTGAAGATGTTTGAAGATGCGCTGGTGGCGTTTGCGGAGAAGTACGAGCTGTAGTTGGATAAATGTAAGTGGTAATTAGTAATGGGAGATTAGAGATTGGAGATTGACCATGGCGACTTCGTTTGAGGATTTGAGAATCTTGCAAGACGCTGAAGAAAGTGCCGATAAGATCTGGAAACAAGTTGTACAGTGGGATGAATTTGCACGTGATGTGGTTGGAAAACAATTGGCACGTTCCGCAGATTCACTGGGTGCAAATATCGCAGAGTCCTTTGGTCGCTTCAATTTCGGTGAAAAACTCCAGTTTCTGTACTATGCGCGAGGCAGCCTTTTTGAGACCAAATACTGGCTCAACCGGACCAAAGCGCGAGGATTGATGCCTGCTTCTGAAGTCCAGGGATATATTACTCAGTTGACGATTATCGCTAAACAACTAAATGCTTTTGCTGAAAGCCTTAAGTCCCAGCGTGCCAGCGGCAAAACCATCCGTGAACTTGCTGCAGAATATAAGGTTGACTTCCCCGATAGCTTTTCTGAAACCCTGTTTGACGAAAGCGACCTTGAATGGCTGCAATCTTCTTAACCCCGCTCTCTAATCTCCAATCTCTAGTCTCTTGTACTGAAATCTTTCATTCCCTTCATCATCTAACTTAACCACCAAGGAGTCCTCCATGAAAATCTACGACCTCTCGCAAGACCTCAACCAGGATTGTTCCTTCTGGCCCTTCTACCCGCCGTTTGAAGTGAAATATATCAAGCGGAAATCGGAGCATGGGGTCAATGCGCAATACATCATGACGTCCAATCACATGGGCACCCATCTCGATGCCCCGCGGCACTTTGTCACGAAAGGCAAGACGATCGATCAAATCCCCATTGAGTGGTGCTATGGTCCGGGGGTAATAGTAGATCTAAGTGACATGCTGGATGACCTCGCTCTCTTTACCCCGGAAGATATCGAGAAGCGCGCCGACGTGCAGGAAGGGGATATTCTGTTCATTCACACAGGCTGGCATAAATATTCATTCTTCGGGGAAGAAGCCGACGAGGAAAGATACATCCAGCGTCACCCCGGTCCGCATTTTAGTATTTGTGATTGGCTCATCAGCAAGAAGATACACATCTGGGGCGTGGACATGATCTCTACCGACCATCCGATGAATCTGCCCATCGGTCGTTTCCTGGGCAAAGGCGGACTCGAACACTGGCAGAAAGTCCGCGCCAGAACGGAAGCAAACTTTGGCGCTGATAAGATGGAAGAGCTATTCCCCGACTCAGCCTACCAACTCACGCACAATGCCTTGTTCCCTCACGATTGCATCCACGTGGAAAACCTCGGCGGCGACATTGGCCTGAAAGAATTGCACAACAAGCGCATCACCCTTGGTGTCTTCCCCTGGAAGTTCAAAGGCGGCGAAGCGGCGTTTTGTCGTGCGGTGGCGTGGGCGTAATTACCAATTACAAATTACTAATCACTAGTGTTCCATTCCACCATGCAATTGGTAAGTGGTAATTAGTAATTGGAGGTTTAGATGGCAACCCGATACTTCGGCGAACGGATCAAA
>LLBY010020614.1_pt7 | contig 20510 bp, 25 predicted proteins | sample 1489401 | NCBI WGS metagenome assembly LLBY01 (sample SAMN04092656, study PRJNA295927) | soil metagenome | biome: Soil prokaryotic community; feature: Bulk soil; isolation source: soil from tomato rhizosphere | host: tomato cultivar Hawaii 7996 | place: South Korea | collected 2011-11-01 | reverse complement strand
GTTCTGCTTAGACACTTGTACAGTATTACCTTGATTACCATCGCCTTGTCTACCTATGCTAATATTATTACATGAGTTGTTGTTATCTTCTCCAGCCTCACAATCTGAATCTTGTGATCCTGATTGTATTTCATCGAAATCATCCTTATCATTATTTTTGCTTGCAAATATGCTAGACTCGCTATTTGATAAGGTGGGGAGCGATATTAGAGCGGTTAATAAAATTAAAAAAATTACTGAATGCATTAAAAGGGAAAATTTAAACTGCAACAATTGTCTCGTAATTTTTTAAACAATATTATATGATATTAAAATTTTTAAAGATTAATACATAACTTAATTATATATCAAAATAATATTAGATAATTCTACTAGTTATAATCACTCGTTAAGAAATTATTAAATACATTGCTCCTGGTTAGATGGTTCAGATTATATAATACACCGGAGAATTTTGATTTTACCTAACTTGTATGGTATTGCTCAATTTGAGAAATAGAAACTTTGATTAAATAATTTTAACTAATCTGAATGGATAATAAAAGAGGAAGGAGAATCAATGAAGTATTATGTAGGTTGCATTGGATGGAAAAATCAAACATGGGAAAAAAATTTCTATCCTGATGGATTGGAGCCTTCGCACTATCTTTCCTACTATTCAAATATTTTCAATTTTGTTCACCTGGATCTCGGAAAGAGTAATACATTACCAAGTTCGTGTACTTTCAATAAATGGTCGAGTGATACTCCAGATAATTTTCGTTTTTCAGTACGAGTGCCTCAGGATATTATCAACAAATCGGCAAATTTATCGACTTCTGGTTATGACATCCCCTCAACTTCGCAAGAACATTATGATATTCTTGGAAAGTTTTTAGATAAATTACACCCCATCAGGGAAAAAATTCTTGTTATCGTTTTGTCTCCGCCCTCTCATATTTCGCTTCAAAATATCGGTCGTAAATGGTTAGAGAATACGTTAACAATATGTAAGTATCATGGGTTTTCAACCGCTATCGATTTCGATAAACAAAGCTCATGGTATCAGGATTTAACCTACAATCTTTTGAAAAGATATGAATCATCTTTTGTTTGGTCCAATACCACAAATCAATACTATTATCCAGCAATCACAACTAATTTTGTTTTCCTTAATCTGGGGAATTCTTACATCAACAGACAAACAGCAACCAAATACCTAGACCTGTTAAGACGGAAAGCAACTGATGGAAATAAACAATTCCAAAGTTATTCTTTGGATGTGCTAGACTGTTCTATTATAGTTGCAAAAAGCCCACCTATTGCCCAGCTAATTCAAAAACTGGCTTTAACAGAAAAAAATCCTTCTGGGAATGTTAAAATTGTACGACAAGAACTACCTGTCTCTTCTATCTGGCCAGGCAGGGTCATTATGCACATAGATATGAATGCCTTTTTCCCTGCATGCGAAGAATTGAGAGACGCATCGTTGAAGGGTAAAGCACATGCGGTAATAATGACTCCGGAAAAGGAGGGTGGATTAATAACTAGAGGTGCCGTTGCTTCCTGTTCGTATGAAGCGCGAAAGTACGGAGTACGGTCTGCGATGTCTTTGTCAAGAGCCAAAGAACTTTGTCCTGACTTACTACTAAAACCTGTAGATAAGGAATATTACAGTTCTGTTTCTCATCAGGTGATGAGGCTATTGGAAGAATATGCTGATGTATTAGAACAGACGAGTATTGATGAGGCTTTCGTTGACTGTACCAAGAAATTAATGCTGTATAGACAAAGAAAATTTTTACATAATCGCTTTGATGAGTTTGATGATACTTTATCCTGTAAAAATATAGGTAAAATAGATGTGTCTTCTATTACAGTAATACCTTCGTTATCTAAGCCCGAACATGCAAACTCGCATTCTCACAAACTCGAGTCGTCTCCACAACAACCAGTTTCTGAGGATACCTCTCATCCAGTAACTGAATCCATCACTAAATCTGACGTGGAAGAATATGCGCTAAAAATCAAAAGTTCAATACTTGAACAGTGTAATGGATTGATCTGTTCCATAGGGGTGGCGAACAACAAGTCAATTGCAAAAATTGCTTCAGATTTTCAAAAGCCTGATGGACTTACTATAGTTCATCCTCAAAATATAATGCCATTTTTATCAAAGTTGGCAGTCGACCAAATTTCAGGTATTGGAATCAAAACTACCAAAACATTGAAAGCTATGGGTATCAATACTATAGGCGAATTATCAAAAACGGATGTTCAAAAACTTTTGGAAAAATTTGGCAAGAAACATGGCCTCTGGATGTGGCAAATCGCCAACGGCAGGGAAAGCGAACCGGTTATTCCAAGAGGTGATAATTTATCTATAAGCAGTGAGGAAACTCTTCTAGAACCAATCAATGATAGAGACGAAATTCTGAAGATTTTTCTCCATAGTCTTACGGATGATATTTACAAAAGGATTGCAATAAAAGGTTATGAGTTTAGAACGGTTGGAATCAAGTTGGTTCAAACTAACTTTTCGATAGAGACCAGAGAATTTACCTTTTCGGCATATCAAAGGACAAAAGATAGTATAAGCTCGGTCATCGAGATGCTGTTGGACCGATTTGGATTTGAGAATTATTTTGACCCCGTAAATAATACGCCTACTGCAAGAAGAATTTATCCAAGTTATATTAGGAAATTGGGAATAAAAGTTTCGAATTTATCACGCATAGAAGTTACTACAAAAGATGCTCAAAAATCGATTTTGGATTTTGTTTAGATATTTTTTCGCCAATCTAATGCTTGAATGTAGGTCACTTGATTCTGAGCGTAGAGAGCGAATTAATGATGATGCACCATCTAACTACACATTTCAAAGTTTGATTGCTAATTGTGATTAAAACTGAAGGTTTGTTATTACCGCATTTTTGCCTCCTATATATACTTCTTATCCAAATTTATAATAAGATGATCCCCAGTTTGATCTATATTCCATGGCTGAAATTTCTTCATCATCTCCATGTTTATCAAGCTCCACGCATCAAATAATCCATAACAACAGCATACTGGAATTTCAGATAGTTAGGTCTAGAAGAAGAAAAAAAACTAGCGAGATTTCGATTGTCAATGGAATTATTTGCATAAAGGTGCCTATGTCTACACCCATTCATAGCATAGAGTCTTTAGCAACAAAAAAAGCAACTTGGATTCAAAAAAAAGTAAATGAACAAAATGACCCTAACATAACAATTAAAGTGCCAACATATAGTAACAATTCCACTTTACCTTATTTAGGCAAAAACTATCCATTGAAAATAGTCTATAGCAATTATCATTCATTTCAATTTTCTGATGATCAATTTATCATTTATACCAAAAAAAATAATATCAAACGGTACTATGAGCAGTGGTTGTTTGGTGGAGCAATGACCATATTTGAACCTCTTATTTCAAAATACTCGCAAATTTTAAAAGTCAGCCCAAAAAAAATAATAATAAAAAATCTAAAGAGTCGCTGGGGTAGTGCTACATATAATAATATAATAAACCTCAATATCCATTTATTGAAAGCACCATTGGAAATAATAGATTATGTAGTTTTACATGAGTTGAGTCATCTAATAGAACATAATCATTCACCTCGGTTTTGGAAATTGGTCGCTGAAAATATGCAAGATTACAGGACAAAAATATCGTGGCTTAAAAGAAACGGACCATACATTTTATGAAAATCTGCTTCTTGTAACTCATTAATACTAATCACTAAGCAAAGAAAAAAGAAGGGTTGAGCTCAGTTACTCTTGGGTGTATAGTAATTTAATCCAGTTAAACTATCGAAATAAAAGAGAAGGTCGATTATTCTTTAAGGAGATTTCGACTTAAATTGGTAAGCAGTAGCTTCCCAAAAAAAACCTGAATAAATATTTTAGTTAGTTATTACGATCTGTGCTATTGCTCACAAATCATTTCTATAGCTATATCGGCATAGTTTCATTAGTGTTTTTCTTGACTGTATCCAACCCCGCGTTTGGATCTTCTCAGCTGAGCATTGAGGAGACAGACCCCATACTATGTAACAAGAGCGTTATAGGCAACTTTATCCTCAATAATTCTATTAATTGTGATTTTATGAATGGTATTATTATTAATAGCAGTAACACTAGAGTCGATTTTAATTCTTCATCTCTTCTAGGTTCAGGATACTTGAATCCATATACCGGAATTTTGATGTCGGGTAGTTCAAATATCACACTGCGAGGTGACGGTAGTGTAGGTCATTTTGATACGGGAGTTTTGATAAATAACACCAAAAATGTGAATATATCGAATATGGATTTTACAGGAAACAAAGTCTCTATAATGGTTATAAATTCGTCGGAAATTTCTATTACTAACAATTATTTGTATACAAATACTGTTGGAATAAAATTTCATAATGTTAATAGTTCATTTATTTCTACCAACTCATTTGATTCAAATGATATATCAGGTATTTCGCTTTTTGGTTCTTATAATGACATAGTGGACAATAACCTTATATCAAGTAGTTTGAATGGTATATTTTTGGATGCAAATAGTAATAATATTACTATAAATGCAAACATGTTTACGAGAAATTTTGGTGTGGAGATCAATCTTGGTGATGGAAAAACGACTAATGAAACCCTAAATCTTATTTTCAATAATACCTGCACAATCAGCATCCCTGAATCGATATGTTGATTAGATCTAATTCTCTTGATCAATCAATATTTTTTTATATCATCGTGCTAACAAGTTTCGGTAATATGAGCAATAAGGAGGCAGAGCGCGATGAAATCAAGGATGAAACCCATGAATTACAGGATGACGAAAGTGACATAGCGGAAGAAACCGATGCTGAACAAACAGGGGCTGACGACTTGGAAGACCTTGACTTTGATGAGATAGAGGAAGAAGAGGAAGAAACCGATGCTGAAGATAATTCAGATAATGAAACCTAATAAGAATTAAATCTATGTTAAAGTGACAAACCCAGATTTTCATTTCCTTTCATTTTTCCTTTTCAAAATGTGTTCTGAAATATGGTATTTATTATACCAATAAAGAGCCCCGGACATAATTATGAAATCTGCAATATAGAAAAGATCCCATGGCATTGCTGATGGCTTACCATCTATAAATTGAATTGTATATCCGTTATCTGCAAAGGCATTTACTAGCAATGAGATTGATGCCAATATCCAAGGTATCGCATGTTGATACTCTCTGTAAATATTTAACAAAATTGTAATAGAAGGAACAATTAAACACAAATCTAGGATGGGGTACAAAACTGTAATAACTACATCTTGGAATTCATAATCTTTTTTTAAGATTTGATCCAAGTCATTAGTTGGAGTAAAGTCCGAAAAGGGTAATAAACTAACAAGATTAACAACGATAAATCCAACTACAACTCCTAATAAGATAGTTATTGTAATAGTGTGATTCCTGATCTTGATAGTTTTAATGATTGATAGCAAATGAAGTGTAAGGAAAACATATCCTAAAAGCCAGAATGCATCCAGTATTGATATCTGTTTGAATTCATCTACTTTTAAAACAAAATATGAATACATAATTCCTAAATCTGCTACAAACCAAAAAACAATCCCAATCGTCAAAAATAAGTATGATTTTCCATGACTACCACCAAGGCCGTGTCTTGACACCGCTATGATACCAAAGGTAGTTGCAATAATTGCTACGATGTTTAGTGAGAGTATTGCTACTCCATGCTGTAAGTGTACATCAGAAATGAATAATATCCCTAAATCTAAAACTAGAATACTTGTAACTATAGAAATAATTAGATACTTTAATGTTTTTTTATACCTTGCTTCAATGTTCAATTTTTTTACAAAAATGCCTTCTTTTAAGTTAAATAATCTCGTATATATCTATAATTGTTCTTGTCATTTCTATTTTAGCATATTTTTTGTCAAATAAGTGTCAAAAATTTCGAACAGATGTAGAAATTCATTCAATATCATTTGCTTGCGAATCAGGACTGTATGTACAAAACTTGAATATTTTCAATATATATACAGGATACATCATAAAGACTTTGATGAGTTCATACAGGCTCTTTGGTATTTTTGCAATACATAGTCCAGAATCTTGTCCACTTAATAATTCTGAAAGTAAGGATGTTTTTAAAGAAATCTACAATAAAATGCAGTCTAATTCAGACAAATACGGTATCAGCGAAATTGCTGGATTTTACATGTCTGTATTAGAGCATGAGTGGATCATATTGGTGAAGGCGAATAGTGCTCATGATATAGAACAACTTTGCATCGAATCGGGAATTTCTACTTTCAATACCGTCAAGATAGTACCGCTAACAAATTATCAGGATGTGCTTGCGAGGATTCAATAATCTACCTTAGTTGACCTTTTTTATCATAGGCATTTATAGAGACACTTGTAATACTAATTTGATATTTCTTGGCCAGTGCAAATAACTTTGGCATTGAAAAAGGGAAATGTGACGTAGCTTTAAAATGGATAAATGAGTATACTGTCAAGAACAATAAATCCTTCAAAATTTCTGTCACAACTAATCAACTTGAAACATTAAATTTTGGGATCTTCGATTTAGTCGAATGGCATGGTGATTGGAGCATTGCGAGAAATGTGATAAAGAAAGTCAGTTCAAAACTGAACATCAAGGTAGTTGAGGCAGGATTTCATAAAAAAGGCAATATAGTCGAATCTTTCTTTGGAATGAGTCAAGAATATTGTAAGGTGTACAGTAGCGGGAAATTTGTAGGAACACTGATACTAAAGAAACGATCTGGGAGCTGGGTGGTAGATAAAGAAAAGCGGGGGTAGGAATAATGCAACTTGTCTTTTTCTTATGATGTGGAAGATATACCCTCGTTGGTGATTACAACATCTCTATTGTTTGAATTTACCTTGTCATGCATTATCCATTTCTCAGTTGGTAGAATTATATAATTTTGTGTAATTGTTAGCCTGGAGTTATCAATGTAAAAAATTCCACTTACCAAAATAGTCTTGCTATCAAGAATCCTCGATTCAAAAATTATTTCACCAGCTTTGTCAACAATAAGTAAATGCTCTGGATCCGATTTTTTTATTATTAATTCTGGGCTGCATTCTTTAAGTTCGTTTTTTTCAACTTTCACTATTTGATTGTTACTTTGATCCAATACATTAACCGAAATATTTGGAATATTTGTATCCTGGTGCTGCTCTAAACTGAATAAAATTTTGTCATTATATCTAATCCTTTTTGGACCGTTAGAGATAAAGTTATTTCCAATCAATAAAGTAAAAGTCATTTACTACTAGTAATTTAATTATGGACTTTCTATTTATTCTTCATGGTTGAAGCAGTATGACAAACATACATTTAAAACTGCTTGACCAAGTTGAAAAATAGTGTCACCGGGTAGCGTTTATTCTATTGGTGTGATAGGTGTGGGAATGTTAGGTAGCGGTATTGTAGAACGATTACTAACACATAATGTCAAAGTGAATATCTATGGGAGAAATAAAATGAAACTTAATAGATTAGAGAAAAAAGGGGCAAGGTTATTCGATAATCCTTGTTCCTTAACCGATCACTCCGATTTCATTATAACTTGTGTTACCAATTATGAATCTTTGAGAGATGTATTATTTGGCAAACACGGAGTTGTAAATAGCAGTAACAAACAAGTAATTATTATTGATTGTACCACGGTTACTCCCAAACAATCTGCTGATTGTTCGGATCTGATAAGTAAGCAAGATGAAATTACCTTCCTAAGCGTCCCCGTAATGGGGGGGCCAACTGATGCAAGAAATGGAGAATTAATATCTTTGGTATCAGGAAATAAAGACTCGTATGAGAAAGCTTACCCTATATTAGTATATTTTTCTAAACACATATTCTACTTGGGAACAAATAATGGATTATCAAATAGCATAAAATTGGCACTCAATTTGAATATAGCCATAATAACACTGGCCTTGTCTGAAGGTTTACTTTTAGCCAATCACAGTGGAATTGACCCCAACTTATATCTAAAGATACTCAATCTTACAAAGCTTAAGACCGGAATAAGTGAGCGTAAGGGCCACATGATGGTAAGCAATGACTATTCTCCATCATTTTATCTAAAGAACATGTTGAAAGATATCGATTTAGTCATGGAAATTTCTCATAATCTTGGCTTGATATTACCAATGACTAGTATGTCTCAACAACTATTTAGAGCGGCAAATAAGCAAGACAATCGAAAGGAGATGGATTACTCTGTGATTTATGCATTCTTAAAAGAGTTAAATTCTGATTGTAAAAAAATGTAAACTTAGTCTCCTACTTTCAAGATGCTCGCCATCATTTGTGGCTCGAGCAGTAGACTCTTAAAATAAGTGGCAGTTTTAAACCTTATATTTTTCTTTAGAATGTTCTTTTTCAACGATGTAGACCACATGTAACTTGGAAAGGTAAAAGGGGTGCAGGAATTATACTAATGGGATAGTTCATCGATTGTATGACACTTTATTATTTTTGTAGTGGATTTGAACATTTCTTAATTCTCATTGGCATGTGATAACATGCTTGGAGTAGATTGAGAAGGGAAGATAACAAGTAAATTGAATATCAAGATCCTATTTGTATGTCCTACCCTATGTCTCTATTCCTGCATTGGTGATTTTGGCTTTCCGGACAGTACGAGCTGAAGATACAATAGACTTACTAAACAGTCAATAAGCCTTAGATAAAAAAGGTTTCTTACTATGGTAGTAAAATTTAGATGAAAACAAAATCGATCCGATTATTAACAAGAACCTTATGTCGCTAAGAATTAAAAAAACAATCCGAATTCATCACATTAATAATACACTATCTATAAAAAGAAAATATTTTAATCGTTATGGGACAGAAAATCCTTTTTTTGCATGGTGATCTAATAAATTACCTCGAATGCATACACAATGAAATTCGTTTTCATGATGTAGTCATCTCATTTAGCAATTTGGTCGATCAAATTTGTAACGGTATTATTGCCAATCGTGACGCTTTGTTTGTCCAATATGAGTCAGTTGAGCTAAAGATCTGGAGGAGGGTCATGTTAGTAGCTACAGTGGATTTGGATCTACACAGAAAAGTGACAGGTTGACTGTTAAATAAAAACTAGATTGACAATTGAACATCTCATATTTTGATATTGATTACAAGCATTAACCATCCCCACCAGGCTCAGTGTCGCCTCTTAGTAGAGGATCAAAAGGGCCCAAGCCCTTAATTGAAAAAAATTACGCGTATTTCTTTGTCTTTGAATTAATTCGAATGGACTTGGAATATTGGAAAACTATATATCTTTTGATTGTGATATTATATTACTTTTATGCAAAGTGTTGATAGCAACGAGGATCCTTTTATAAAAATTGCATCGCTAATAGGTGGAGATGAATATCACCAAGTTGCTAAAGCATTATTAAAGACTGAAGATTCAACTGACGAGGAAATAGCTCTAGCTACCGGTCTTCGAATAAATATTATACGAAAGGTTCTGTACGATTTATTTGGAAAAGCTTTGATAACAGGCATTAGAGTCAAAGATGAAAAAAAGGGTTGGTTTGTCTACAGGTGGAGAGCAAAAAGAGACCATGTAGATAATTTTATTGATAACCAAAAAAAGAAAATCTTGGAAAGGTTACAAAATAGACTCGAATATGAAGAATCATCCGAATTTTATCACTGTGGTAATTCTGCCTGTGACAGAATTAAATTTGATTACGCGATAGAGTTGTTCTTCAAATGTCCAAATTGCAAAGAACCTCTCAATATGGTAGATAATAGCAAACTAAAGGATGCACTCCGATACAAAATAGAGCAGTTAAGCACGGACTCTGTAAGATAACTTTTTTTTCTTATTCCTGATTTTATCCTTGTTTATGTTTCTATAGTAAAGAACTATTTCACCTTTATTATTTTTCTGCATCTTGAATAACTTTACTTTAGCACTTTCATGTATCGTTTCAAATCCCGCTCCACCAACCAAAGTAGTGGCTTTCTTTCCACCAATAATTAAGGGAGATATGGTGACGATCAATTCATCAAAAAGATTGTTCGCTATTAGAGACCAATTGATCTCACCGCCTCCTTCCACAAGGATTTTGGATAATCCCTCTTCCTCCAAAAGATCAAACAATTTTTTTAAATCCACCTTTCCAATGTCTTTTGTATCATGATCAATTACCATTATTTTCAATCCCAATTCTTGTAACTTTCTTAATTTTTTCGATGGAACATTCTTTGTAACTGCAATCCTTGTGTCGATCTCCTTTGCGGTTTTTGCTATGGTTGAATGTAAGGAAATCCTTGCCCTGCTATCGACTATTATGCGTATGGGATTTGATTTAGATAAACGGTTAGGGTCACTTTTTCTTATTCTCGGAATCTTCCTAAAAGTTAATAGTGGATCGTCTTTAATTACCGTGGTAATGCCTACTAGAATTGCATCCACCTCTGACCTTAATTTGTGAACTCTTAGGAGATCCGACTCGGATGAAATTTTAGTATCTCCGCTCCAAGTTGCTATTTTCCCATCAATACTGCATGCCGCATTTAGTATAACTTTCATTTTATTAGTCAAAATAACTATTTTTAGTAGTTAACTTGCCATTTATCATTACAGCTTTTACTTGTCTTTCTGTGCATCTATTGACTATGGCCATGTGTGGATCTAATAGCGGATATAAATCAAGATCATATCTGTCTATAAACAACAAGTCTGCTTGATATCCCTTCTTAATACATCCTGTGTTTATATCAAAAATTTTTCCTCCATTAACAGTAGCCATCTTTAATACTTCTTTGGCACTAAGAAAGCTAGAATCTTTCTCAAATCCTCTTTGACTCTTTAACAAGAAATCCATTTCCTTGAACATGTCTGGAGAATTGAGCATAACATTATCAGTTCCCATCCCAAGTATAAAATCAAGATCAAGCATTTTTCTAATAGGTGCTAATCCTACTCCTAGAATGCCGTTTGCTCTAGGACAAATTATAATTTTTTTTCTATTTTTATGAAGTAAGTTAAGGTCAAGTTTAGTTGGATTGGTAACATGAACATAGATATCTGGATCTAAAATTTCTAATGTTCGTTTGATTTCGGTTTTTTTATGTTTTCTTATTGATTCCTTTACAGTACTTTCTGCTTCAGCTGCGTGGATTGCGAGAATTGGTTTTTTATTTTTTTTTTGATGATTTGTATTTTTGACATAATAATCATGGATGAGCTTACTATAAAGTGACAGCATTGCATCAGTATTTTCATTTGCTCCGCTAATTCCGAAACCATCACAATTTTCCAAAATCTTATTACCGGCCTCAATGGTATTGGTTTTTTGGTTCTTTTTACTTCCTTTCGTCTCCACTTTTTTATCCCGCCTTTTTCTTATTTCTTTTTTAGTTGAGGAAAATGATTCTGTATTATTTGAAATTAAAAGTTCTTGGTCAGGATATCTATGTATTTGATCCTGATCTGAACCCGCATAGTAATCGTAAGATTTACTAAAATCGATTCTACCTAAAATAATTCCCTTTATTGGTGTGTTACTAATTGCATCGACTAAAAGGTTTATGCCTTCCAATCCTCCTTCCCTAAAGTCGACAAAGGTCGTGATTCCTTTGTTTATCATAGAAAGGGCTGTACTTCTCATCATTTGAATTAAATTCGAAATTGGCGTTTTGTCTAAAATTGTTCTTTTGATACCATAGTGCGGGTGTACTCTTTTATTTAAATCTGAATCGGATCCAAGGTCTTTTCCAATCGAATCTCCCATATGAATATGTGAATTTATGAAACCTGGAATGACAATAAAGCCTTCCGCATCAAGTATTTTAATTTCACTTTTTCTAGCAGCTGAATCGGATAAAAAATCAAAGTAACTGTCTGTTGATTTTCTTACTACTTTTTCTATTATCCCGTGCTCATTTACAAGAATTGCTCCTCTTCTAACCAATTCCAACTCTTCGCCATATAAAATCTGAGGATTTACAATTACGGTCTTTCTCAATTTGACTCAAAAACGTTTATTTTCATGCCTGTCTTTCTGTATTCTCTTATCTGATCTAATGATTTGGTAGCAAGCATTGCAGCTGTTCTGGCGTTATTTCCATTTCCAATTCCGCAATTGAGCTTTATGTCAAATGACTTTATGATTCGATTGATTATCTTGGTAATTTTACTAATACTAATATCACTCTTGGCAACTACCATGAAATTGTCTCCTCCCAAGAAAAATGTTAAGCTATCCTCTTTTAAAAACAAATTAGAGATTTGTAATTGAATCTTCAGTAATAGGTTTGTAACCTCATATGTGGAAAGTTTTTTAGTTATTGAAGTGGAACCATCTACGTCTATATGAATAATTTTCAAATCTTTAGTATTACTATGATTTTGATTTAAAATCCCATCGATGTTATTTTTATGACCCATCTCTTGTTGTAGATGCTCTTTGTCAATTGCAAAAATATTATTATATACTGATTTGTTTTCCCTTTGCCTGATTCTCTTTATCTTTTTATCTGAATCTAAAGGAGTTTTTCCAATTCCTATCGTCATGGAAATTTTGATTTTACTATTTTTCTTCGAAATCTTGTCGAGAATTTCTTTGTGATCATGTAGGGTTATTTGATTTGTAACTGCAATTAATTCATCATAGCGATTGGAAAATACTAGCCCATTCTTTTCCGAAAAATATTCCTGTAGATCTGCATATATCCCGGCCTGTAGGATTTGTAATTGATGTTCTCTATCGCTCCCAAGTTTAAGGGTCCATGGACCATAACCTTCTAATTTTATGACTGTTATTTGACATGTCAAAACTAATCTACTACTAATAGAGTTGGTTTTGTACCTTTATTTTTTATTTTTCTATTTCTTATCTCTCTTAATCTTTTTGTCATTAGTACTGCGGTCTGAATTGCATGTTGGGAAACAGGTTCTATTCTGGCCTCGGCTTGTTCAAATGTCATATCCGGGCCCGTTATCCCTAAAGATATTGGCTTTTTGTATTTCAAAGATAGTTCAGTTATTGATTTGGCCGTAATACTTCCAATCAATCTGTCGTGACTGGTTTCTCCCTTAATTATTGCTCCTAAAGTGACTACTGCGTCAACGTCCCTTTTTTTTAGTAATTCTTCAATCATAATTGGCATATCAAAGACCCCTGGAACAAAACAAATGTGTGTAATCCTTGATGTAGGGACAACACTTGCGAATTTCTTTGCTTCATCAAGCATTGGAATTGTTATCTCTTTGTTAAATTCCGCGACCACAATTCCTATTCTGACTTTCATTACTAATTTCCATATGACTTTGCATATGCTATTAGTTCCTTGGCTTCAATGATTACCAGGTTTTTCTCTTTAGAATAGTCTACTGCATCTTTGTATGAGAGAGCTTTGTAGTTATGAGAGTCTAACATTTCGCATATGGTTGTTACATTTGTCATATTTGCTATCTTGGTAAGAAAAATGGACATCTCGGTATGACCTTTTCTTTCATTTAGCAATCCTTTTGAAGCTATTAAAATCGGGACGTGACCAGGCGTCCTAAAGCTTGTTTGAAACTTTTCGATAATTCTTTGTTGGTCAACCAGATCTGTATCTGTATCCAATTCCGAACAAATATTTGCTAAAGATGAAATGGTTAAAGCCCGGTCATTATCAGTGATTCCCGTATATGTGTTGACATGGTTAAGTGTTATTGAAAATGAGGGTTTATCTCCATATGGAGAACTGTTCTGATTTATTAAGGATATGGTCTTATTAGCAGTTCCAAAAATATTCAATACATCGTAGATGAACGGCAATCCTAGTTTCGTAGATATTTCTTTTGATACTGCAGTACAAATTAAACCACCAGCATCTTTTCTCATTGTAGATACATGTTCAGGGGTTATATGACTAGAAGAAATAACCATATCGACTTCGTCCTCCCTGTTATCGTCGTCGTGAATCAAGACAAAATTTCCTTCTCTTAACGAAGTTACAGCCTCGAATATCTTTGTCAATTAACTATTTTTCTAGATTAAAGTTAATATATCTTACTATTTTTCTTGTTATTACCAGAAAACTGGTAGATATTTGATAAGTATCGTGATAAGATGTCCACTTCAACATTTACTGCATCGCCAACTTTTTTTAATCCAAAGGTAGTATTCTCAAGAGTATGCGGTATTAGCGCTATTTCAACCGTCCTATTTTTTACACTAACTACAGTTAGACTTACCCCATCAATAGCAATTGAGCCTTTTTGAGCTATGAGTGGTAAAAGCTTTTTGTTTGCGATTCTGATTTTTATCCTACTGCCTTGTTCGCCTTTCTCAATTTTCTTGATCTGTCCAATGCCATCTATATGGCCTAGTACAAAATGACCCTCCAGTCTTTCCCCGATCATTAAACTTCGTTCAATATTTACTCTGTCACCTTTTCTCAAATCTATAAAATTTGTTTTGTTGATGGTTTCATCTATGATCTGAAATGTAGCTCTCGTGTTTCTTAGGGCTGCAACAGTTAAACAGACTCCATTTATTGAGACGCTGTCTCCTATTTTGATATTCTTTGTTTCTGGCAGTCGAAGTGAAATTTCTGTGTGATGGTTACCTTTATCGCCAATAGTTTCAGAATTTCTATTATTAGATGGAGTCGGCTTTTTAATTTCTTCTATGACTGCTAAATATTGAGTTATTCCCGTAAACACAACTATCAAAATACAAAAATATAATTTGAAGATTATTGAACAAAATATTTTATCTTTAATTACTATTTAGCAGAGTCCAAAATCCTCTTTGCTTGTTTATAATGAACAGCGTCTATCATTTTTCCCTCAAGCTTAACTGCACCTGACGCAAGATTTTTCTGAGCATTGTCTAGAGCCTGAACTACTTTTGTTGCCCATTGGATGTCTTGAATGGAAGGATTGAATATTTTATGAACATGATCAATTTGAGAAGGGTGAATAATACATTTACCGGTATAGCCAAATTTTTTCCCTAACCGCAGATCCTTGTTTAAGCCATCTATATCATTAATATCCTGCCATATGGAATCGATAGAATCCAAGCCTGCCGCCCTTGCGTCAACAGGGACTTTAGCACGAGCGTACATATAGCTATTAAGTATATCCATATCCGGCGTATCTATTTTCATATCATGAAGAAAATCAAAAATACCAAATAAAATGGACGAATTTCTTTCATTGCAATTTGCTATTTCAAATGCGTTGACTACTCCTAATGCAGATTCGATTGAAGGCATGATTCTTAAATATCCTCTCGGAATATTTCTTTCAATTTCTAGATGGTCTAGTAATTCTGAAATTTCTAATATTTGTGAAACTTTCTCTACTTTTGGGACGACTATTGCATCTAGTCCTTCTATGACTACTTTATCTAAGTCACTTGATATTTGTTTTGAATTAGGAGAGTTAGTGCGTACTGCTACAATTCTTTCTTTCCTTATTTCTGGATTGCTATTACTATTCTTGAGGCTTATGATTGTTGCCTCGATGAGTCCTCTGGCTACCTCTTTTTCTTCGGCCGGCACCGAATCTTCTAGGTCATAGCATATAATATCTGAATTGATCCCTTTAGATTTCTCTAAAAATCTTTGGTTGTTCCCTGGGATAAAAATTAAACTTCTCGAGCTACCCACAATAATAGTCTTATCAATAGATATAAAAAAATTAAAGTTTTTGAGGACTGGTAATTATCTTTCCTATCTGTTCGGCGCCAGCCATCATCACGTGACCTTCTACCATATTTGAAAACGGTAAAGATGTATGAATAACTGGTTTTAATTTTCCCTTACTAGTCCAATAAACTACTTGTTCCAGTTCTGCTTTGGTTCCCTGTGTTGATCCTAGGAGGTTAGTCCCTTTGAAAAACAAGTACCTCAAGTCAATACTAGAATCGTACCCTGTAGTGGCTCCTGTGGCAACTAAGGTACCGCCCATTTTTAGGAGGCTTACTTCCTGAGGAAATACATTCTTTCCAATGTGTTCGAAAATAACATCTACTCCTTCTTTCTTTGTAATCTCTCTCACTTTTTTATACCAATCAGCTTCTCTATGGTTAACTACACTGTCTGCTCCGATCTCTAGACATTTATCCATCTTTTGTTGATTTCCGGCTGTTGCTATTACATTGCAATTGTACAATTTTGCAATTTGGATCCCTACCATTCCTACTCCACTTGTTCCTCCCATTATCAAAACAGTTTGACCTGGGATGATCTTGGCTCTTCCCACTAGCATGTGCCATGCTGTCATACCGACCATGGACATGGCAGCAGCATCGTCGAAGGATACATTTTCTGGCAGTTTCGCTACATTCACTTCTGGAAGATGCGTATATTGTGCAAAGCCTCCCCACAGAGGACCAGTCTGAAATCCCCAAATCATTCTCTCCTTACAGTCATATTCTCTGCCCGATGTACATTGATCACAAACTCTACAACTCATGTTAGAGTGGGAGACAACTCTATCACCCACCTTAAACTTGGTTACATCCTCACCCATCTCTACAACGGTTCCTGCAACGTCGCTACCGGAAATATGAGGAAGTGGGGTTTTTACTGGGTCTCCCCAAATTGCCCATAAATCATTATAATTATATGCTGCAGATTCGACTTTGATCAAAACTTCATTTGATTTTATTTTTGGGACATCGATATCTTCAATTTTGACTACCTGTGTAGGATCTTTATTGTATTCTCTAAAAACAGCTGCCTTCATGGGAGGAAGATAATTTAGAACCTTAATATAGTTAACTCAAAAATGAATATTATTCTTTATTATATTAATGAAAATTATAAATAGGTATATTAAATTGGAGATTAGATTAAGTCATCTTCTGTTGATTCTAAAATCTCTTTTTGGCTGTTGTATGGTCAACAGTATTTGTTTTAACTCGTCGTCAGTAAGGGCCCTATTGAGTCGGCCTGATGTAGCCGCGTTTATTAAATAATTTTCTACCGCAGCTGCTAGTTCTGGTTTTACCATCTTTACATTTGTAAGTCTTTGCCTTGCCTCTGGATCTAATAACATTGCTAGCGCTCTTTGCTTCATTGCCTCCGCTTCAGCCTGTTGTCTCCTAATTTCATCATCAGAGGGTTGATGAGATTGTGGGGGGCTTGACACGTCTGCTACCTACTCCTTCTTAAGCATATCTTTCTAAATTTTTATCAGCTTTTGATGTTTCTTTGAATATTTCGGTGGCCAATCTATCCACTCTTTTCATCCCTTCATTTGATATCATTCTACCTTTGCCCTTCCTTTCTACGTATCCGGAAGACTCTAATTGTTGCAAAGCTTTTCTGATAATCGCTCCACCAGCATCTTTATGGTGATCTAAATTGTAACCTATCCTTTTTCTTCCCCCATAGTAACTTTTCAAGTCTGAAATTCCTATCGGACCATGTAAGTAAACCTTTCTTACCAATGAAGCGCACCTAGTATACCACCAGTCTCTATTTTGTGGAATTTTTTCTGCGTGTGCGCCAGTTTTTACATAGCTGGCCCAATCTGGAGGATTTATTTTCTTATCTTTTTTAAGCTGATCTGTTAATTTTGATATCAATTCATTTGCTGGAACATCAAATACCTTTGCCATCTATTATTACAGGATAAATTCAACAATTTTCCCTTATAATCCTTGTTCTTTGTATCTCTGATAAACCGTAATATAGTCACTATTTCTTATTTTGCTAGTTAATGATCTCAGCCGTTCACTCTGATTTCGGCGGTGATTATGATTTGACATTTCCTAGAATGGAGTTATTGGCATTTTTATCAATTATTTTTCTATACGTGTGGCCGCAAAGCTTGCATGTGATTCTTAGCGCCTTCGTGTTCGACCTGCCGATTCTTATACTTGAATCTCTTCCCGGAACAATATACTCTTTGCAATTCTTGCAAAATAGTATTTTATATTCAAACGGAATTTTTAGTTTATATTTTAGTATGATTTTCCTTGCTATCTTGATATGATCATGAGAAAATTCGTCATTAGAATAAAGTGCACTATCAATCAGATTTCTTACTCTTTGTAGTGCGATCTGTCTTGTAGCGCTTTTTTTCATGGTTTTGTGTTTTCCTATAAATATGACGCTGCAATATTATATATCTTTAAATAATTTCTACTTCTCTTACTTTCATACCATTTGCTTAATTTGATAATAGCTGATACTTCGCTAGAAACAATTCCAGATAATCTGTATCGACATCCTTCGCTAAGAAAACTTCGTCATTCTGGCAAAAAACCTAGTGATATTTTACTAGATAGATCCTTTCATCATTTTGCGATGGTGTCTACTGGATTAGAAAATCACCATAAAAGAGGACGTCCAGACATACTTCATATCGCCTTGATAAACGCTCTAGCTACTCCTCTATACCGCAATAACATGATGAAGGTTTTTATCCATACTGTTAATAATAACGTTATTTGTGTAGGTGACAATGTGAGAATTCCCAAGTCTTATATTCGATTTGAGGGACTGATGATAAACCTACTTAAAACCAAGAAGATTATTTCAGATGAAGGACGACTATTGTTGGAACTTAGATCTCAAATTAATTTTAAACGTCTTATAAAAGAGATTGTAAAGTCCGACATCGTGGTAGGTTTATCAACTACGGGCGTATACAGAAAACTTGAATCAATAGCCATAGATCTATCTTCTCAAAACAATCCTTGCGTTGTTATTGGGGGATTTCCAAACGGTTATTTTTCAGATAGTGTTGATTCTTGTTTTGACAAAAAATATTCTATCTCTAGCGTGGGATTAGAATCCCAAGTGGTAGTCTCTAGACTTGTCTATGAGTATGAAAAAAATGTTTTGGCTTAAAAAATTATAGGCTTATCTTGCCCTTCTCGCTGCAGATGCTAATGCATAAACTAGCCCAATTCCTAAACCAACTGCTAACGGTATCCATACTCCAAAAGCTTCAGGACTGATTACAATTTGTAAGAATGACAACATTAGGGGGTTATAGCCCGTGCATGTATATAAGCTTTGTATGATATTATTTTTAAACTGAAATTAAGATTATGCAACAAACAGTATTCATATTATGATATTTTATCAAATTATGGAATCAATTTAATATTTTTTTCACGTGACGATCTTCGGGAATTTTCTTGCGTTGTAAATTTATTTACTTTAAATTACCCTTGTGAACAAATTTTATTTATGAAGATGCAGAAAGAGCTGCGCAAATTTTGCCCGAAATGTAAAACTCATACTGTTCAGGCTGTTTCTACTTATAAGAAGGGCAAAGACCGAAAAGGTGCCCAGGGGGCCAGACGCCACGCTGAGGATAAGAAAGGATATGGTGGTCAAAAGTTCCCCGAATTAAAAAGAACTGCTAAAACCACCAAAAAGGTTACTCTAAGGTATACTTGCAAGACATGCCAAAGAAAAACAATGAAACAAGGAATGCGAATCAGAAAATTGGAAATCCAAGCATAGCCTAACTGGTTGAAAGTGGTTTGATATGAAAAAACACAATATTATGATTCCAAAACCTCGAAGTAACTTTGTTAAAGTTGAATGTGAATCCTGTAAGAATGTTAAAGTCTTGTATACCTATAGCACAAAGACTGTTTTGTGTCCATCCTGTAATTCGGAACTTCTTTTAAATACTGGCGGACAAGCAAAAATAACAGGTAACATACTAGAAACTTTGGATTAATTACTTTCTAGTTATTTTCTGTACTTATTTTTTAATAGAAATTCTTCTGTTCTTTTCAGGTCGTCGATAGTATTAATATTGTAAGCTAGTTCGGAGTCATTGAAAATTATGGGTTCTTCCTCTATTTGATTGCCAATTAGGTTAATTTTCTGGGTTCTAAATGAAGCCGTTTCTAACACTGAAATACCTGTGTAACAATAGTCCTTTTTATCTATCTTTATTGTGTAAGATGTGGGTAAAAAGCTATTTTCGACGATTATTTTCTTGTCTATGACTATGGACATCAAAGGTGTCTTGTGCTTTAATTCTACAATTCTCTCAATTGTATCTGTAGAAATCAAAGGTAAATCGGTTGGCAAGAAAATGATTTTTGAATCCTCCTTGATATGTTTCTGGTTTTCCAAGATTATGTTATCTTGAGGATATTTCTTTAATTGTTCTCTAATATATGACTTGGTCAAAAAATGATCTACTATACTGGTAAAATCTTCTGAATATCCATTTCCATTCGTCTTTAATACTGTCACGTTTTTGAAATACTTGCGTTTGATTACTGCTTCAGTTTCTTTTGTGTTACTACTTACAGCAGCAAATATTCTAAATCCTTTCTTTGAATTTATTAAAGTCTCTAGAATATGCTCAATCATAGGTTTGTCGTTTAAGAGTATTAGAGGCTTTTCAGTAATTTTATTAGATATCTTAGAGTGCGCACTAATTCTACTACCTCTACCACCACACATGAGAACACATATGGTCAAATCATTTACTTCCTTC
>LLBY010005130.1_pt15 | contig 20576 bp, 23 predicted proteins | sample 1489401 | NCBI WGS metagenome assembly LLBY01 (sample SAMN04092656, study PRJNA295927) | soil metagenome | biome: Soil prokaryotic community; feature: Bulk soil; isolation source: soil from tomato rhizosphere | host: tomato cultivar Hawaii 7996 | place: South Korea | collected 2011-11-01 | reverse complement strand
GCTCGAGCCGGTCGAGCACAAGTTCCTTGGGGACGGTGTTTAGAAGGTGGTTACAGCGCAGGCAGCGGTGAAAAGGGGTCATCCGTTTGAGGAGATCGAAGCGCTCGATGACTTCGGTCAACTGCTCAATCGAGTCCAGAGAGCGCGGGCAATATCCAAACATGACGGCCTTTCGCATCAGCAGACGCCGGTCTCGAGTAAGTAAGATTCGCTCGTCCTTCCGGAGGATCTCGGCCAGTTCTTCGTCGCTATATTGATTGTGATAGAGGCTGTCGAATCCCAGCATGCGCAGATAGGCAGCCAGCCTTCCCAGGTGGTTATCGAGTAAAAAGCGCGGCTCGATGGCGCATCCGTTTAGAATAGGGTGCACTTCTACCTCGTCTTCATCCTGGGTGACTACGCTGAGCGGTCTCTCTTGACCCCTAACTTCTATCAATCCGATTTCAGGATGCGGGACGCCGAGCGACTCAACCAGGTGCTTGAGGGATTGTCTACCGCGAAATTCCACATGGATCCTTTGCCCTCTTTGCACGCGCGGCAGGAAGTCGTTTAATCTCCCATGAAACAGAAAATAAGCCATGCTCATAAGCGAATTATAGTGGACGACTTTACAGTGTTGTCTAGCCTAGCTTATTGGCATAACACCTGTGTTATAAATAATCCGGTTAATTGAAACGTGAAATAAATGATGTTTCAATTCTGAGTTGGCTTGTAAACTCTGCGAAGAAACGAAGAGAATCCATGTCTGCACCCGACATACTCATCGTGGAAGATCATCAATTGGTGGCTCAAGAACTGCGTGAGCGACTCGAAGAATTAGGCTACAAGGTTGCCGGCATTGCCTGTACGCGGGAAGAAGCGATCGAGAAGACCAAAGAGCTCCGCCCCAGTATTGTAATGATGAATATGCGGCTCGATGGGAACCTCGATGGAATCCAGATCGGAAGTCATATCCATGACCAATATGATACGCCGGTAATTTACATGACCGACTATAGCAGCCAGGCTACTATTCGGCGTGCAGGAGCCACAGGTCCCTTTGGGTATGTCTTCAAACCGCTGGAAGAAAAGCAGATCTTTGCCACGGTTGAAATCGCCATGATCCGGCATCAGTTGGAGAGCAAGCTTCGACAGAGCCGACAGTGGCTGAACACCACCCTGACAAGCATCGGCGATGGAGTCATTGCCACCGATGAACAGGGATCGGTGCGGTTCATCAACCCGATGGCGGCGCAGCACACCGGCTGGCATCACACCGACGCGATAGGAAAACCCCTTTCCGATGTCTTTTCGTTTGTCGATGAAAGTTCCCGTAACCCGATTGACATCCTGAGGAATCAAAACAAACGCTTTCAAGGGTCTTCAAAAAACGGATGCGAAGGGCTTCTGTTACCCAGGAATGGTGAGCCGATACCTGTGGAGGTCACATTGGCCTCCATCGAAGATGGAAAAGGCCAAGTCTATGGGATGGTCTTGATCTTTCGCGACGTGACCCAGCAGAGGCATGCAATTCGAGAAATCAAACGTCAGGCCGATCGGGCAGAGGCTTTATTGCAAGTCGCGTCCCAGTTGAATTCCCACCTTGAGCTTAAGACGGTCCTGAATACGATTTGTGAAATCACCAATCGCGCTCTCAAAGCAAACGGCACAACGGTGATTCTGCAAGTCATGCCGAAGGCTGTCTTTCGAGTGATGGCAGCGATCAGTGACGATCCGATATTGAAGGCATCACAGGAGCCACAATTCGAAGTTCCGAAGACGGTTTTCGAAGGCTTGCTCTCTCGTGAGAATCCGGTCGTTGTCATACCCGATGTGCAGGAATTGCCCAGCCAACCTCATTTTGAAGGTTTCAAGAAAGCCGGTGTCAGGACCGTCGCCATTGCCGCGCTGTTTCATGGGAACGATCTGATCGGTGCACTGATTTCCGCATTTACCAGGCAACCGAGGATTCTGCCCGAAGATGAGATTACCCTTCTAAAGGGGCTGGCAGATCAGGCCTCGAGCGCGATCGAAAACGCCGAATTGTTCGAGCAGGTGCGGGCCGGGCGTGAGCGCCAGCGTAAGCTCGCGAAAAACCTGGTGGACATCCAGGAAGCCGAGCGCCGTCACATCGCCAAGGAATTGCACGATCACCTCGGTCAACTTCTCACCGGGCTGCAATTTATGCTGGAAACGACGAAAACGCAGGCGAGCGGCAAACAGCGGGCTAGCCTCGAAGAGATCCAAAATTCGGTTACAGATATCATCGGGCAAGTCAGAGAGATGTCGCTCAACTTACGCCCGAGCATGCTGGATGACATGGGGCTCATCCATACGCTGCTGTGGCATATCGACCGTTATACCAAGCAAACCCGGATACGCGTTAACTTTCGCTATGACGAGATCCCGTCCCGCCTTCCCCTTGAAATTGAAACGGCTGCCTACCGGATCGTCCAGGAAGCTCTTACCAATGTGGCACGTCACGCCGGCGTGGACGAGGTGTTAGTAGGGCTGGTGCTACAAGATAAGACACTCTGGGTGGAGGTTCTGGATGAGGGTAGAGGATTTGATACCTCCGGGGAGCTGGATCGAATCAGCTCTGGACTTGGAGGAATGCGCGAGAGAGCAAGCTTACTTGGAGGATACTTGCTCATAGAATCATTTCTGAATCAGGGAACGCAAATCGTGGCGGCGCTTCCAATCACGGGGCAGCCTCTCGAGAGGAGAAAATATGACCGTAACCGTTCTCCTGGCAGATGATCATCCCATTGTCCGTCACGGGTTGAGGCATCTCTTTGAAGATGCACCCGATATCAGTATTGTGGGGGAGGCCAGCGATGGGCTACAGGCGGTTAGGCTGACGGAAAAATTCAAGCCAAACGTGCTGATTCTAGATATTATGATGCCTGACCTAAATGGTCTGGAGGTTCTCAGACAGGTAAAGGAACGTTCTCCTTCCACATGCAGCATCGTGCTTTCCATGCAGAGCGCCGATATTTATGTCGTGGAGGCGCTCAAAGCGGGCGCTTTGGGATATGTATTGAAAGAAACCGGTCCGAGCGAACTGCTGCACGCCGTCCAACAGGTGGTTGGAGGGCAGCGTTACTTGAGCCCCCGGATCTCCGAACGGTTAATCGATGTGCTAATCCAGACCACGGAAAAGGCCCCGGCGGATCCTTACCAGACCCTTACGAATCGCGAGCGCGAGGTCCTGCAAATGGCAGCCGAGGGCTTGAGCAGTGCTGAAATTGCAAAACGACTCTCCATCAGCCCGCGAACAGCCGAACTTCACCGGGGAAGGATGATGAACAAACTTGGGCTTCACAACCAAACGGAATTGATCCGCTACGCGTTTAAACGCGGGATTCTCCCTATGGATGATTAAAGAGCCTAGCCTCTGCTTTGCCGGGCTTTCGGAACACTATTTCCGAAAGCCCTTTTTCGTTTCTACGCCAAAAAAGAAGTACGTAGGAATGTCTCTGAAAATACGTACAGATACGTATTCTAGTTTGCCAAAAAGTGAAGAAAATAATATTGGAGTATTTATTTAGAAGGAGATGATGATGATCAGGTCAAATTTGTCCAAATTATTTATTTTCTGCCTGGGATTTTTCGTGGTGGCAACGTTGCTTGGACCGGCAGCGCCCATCCCTACAACTGCGAAAGCTCAGCCAATCCTCGCTCAACTCGCGGCCAGTGATTCCCATCAGCTTGTAAATGTCATTGTCCAAAAAGTGACGGGAGCCAAAAATGTAGAAAAGCAGGTTGCCCATTTGGGTGGCACTGCCATTAAAGACCTGCAAATCATTAATGCCCTCGCAGCCAGGATGACAGTTGGAGCCGCCTTGGAACTTTCCCGCCTGCCGGATGTCCGTTGGGTGAGCCTCGACGCTCCAGTTGTATCTACCGCTTGTACCAAATGCATCGATACAAGCAAACTGGCGAATGCCTACATTCGCGCCATCAAGGCAGATCAGGTTTGGAACAATTCCCCCTATTTGCAGGGGACAGCCATTGGTGTGGCGGTGCTCGATAGCGGTGTAAACCCAAATGGCGACCTATACACGTCGGCAGGCGTGAACCGGCAAGTAGCAGATGTTCGTTTTAACTCTGACTATAACCAGAGTACTTCTGACGGATACGGTCATGGCACCCACGTTGCCAGCATTGTCGGTGGTGACGGAAGCGAATCGGCCGGGAAATACATCGGCGTCGCGCCGATGGTCAATATTGTCAATGTGAAAGTCAGCAACGACGACGGCAGCGCTCTGATGAATGATGTCGTTGCCGGTCTGCAATGGGTGCTCGAAAACAAGGATGTCTATAACATTCGTGTTGTCAATCTGTCACTGAACAGCTCTGTTGCGGAGTCGTATCACACCAGTCCTCTCGACGCGGCGGTCGAAATCCTGTGGTTCAACAAGATTGTTGTTGTCGCCTCCGCTGGCAATCGCGGGAATGGCGCTATTTACCCGCCGGCGAACGACCCGTTCATTATCACAGTTGGGGCGACAGACGATAGAGGCAGTGCCAACCTGAATGACGATGTCCTGGCGTCCTTCTCAGCCTTTGGAACGACTAGTGACGGGATCAAGAAACCCGATCTGGTCGCGCCCGGCACGAATATTATTGCCCGGTTGGTGAATCAGAATATGGGTTTGGCAAATGCACATCCTTCCAACAAGGTGAATAACCAGTACTTCCGCATGTCGGGTACATCGATGGCTGCGCCGATGGTCAGTGCTGCGGTTGCTCTGTTGCTTCAGGATGAGCCAGGTCTGACGCCAGATCAAGTCAAGTTCCGCCTGATGGCCACCGCGAACAAGTCCTGGCCCGGTTATAACGCATCCCAAAGTGGAACTGGCTATCTGGACGTGTATGCCGCGGTACGGGGAACCACTACAAAGAGTGCGAATACTGGTTTGAAGGCCAGCCAGCTGCTCACAACGGGCCCTGCGCCAATCACCTGGGGCTCAGTTGGCTGGAATTCGGTCGGCTGGAACAGCGTGGGTTGGAATTCTGTTGGCTGGAATAGCGTGGGTTGGAACTCTGTTGGCTGGAACAGTGATTATTGGGGACCTTAACCTTAGTCCCCTCAGGGTGCAGACATTCGTCAGATCTCTAAGACGAGGTCATCAATTTGATACTGGCTCATCGTTAGCAAAGAAACGGCAAACTTGTTGAAAAACAGGGACGCAAAGTCACAGGCCTAAAGGGCACCAGGTTACCAGTCCAACTATTCCCAAAGGCGGCTGGTCTTCCTCCTGCTCTCGGAACAATACAATTATCGTCAATCAAACGATTGAAAGAGAGCGACCATGAAGAATCTTTCTTTCCTAGCAAAGGTATATATCGTCAGCACGATCCTGATTGGTTTCGCGCTGCTGATATGGATGACAATGAATTTGGCCTGGGCGAATGTGGGTCTCTACATTTTTTCCGGCCTGGGAGCAGTGGCGCAAATTCTTAAGGTCGAAGGACCCAACAACAAGACGAACTACAGTATTGCCTGGTTCGTGTACGGGTTTGTGTTCATCCTCCTTGGCCCCGCGTCGACCTTATTTGTGGTGATCGTATCTCATCTGGCTGAGTGGATTTGGCATCGATATCCCTGGTATATCCAATGCTTCAATGTGGGCGCTCACGCGATCCCAGTTTTTCTGACCGGATTGGTCCTTGCGATGCTTAGTCGGGTAACGCCGGCGCTCGGCGTAGGCCATGGGGCAGCAATTGTGACTTCTAACGTGGTCTTTGTTTTTGTGAATCATTTCCTGGTAGGGCTAGTGGTCAAGATGGCCCGCAGGCAAAGCTTTGCACAGTCAGGTGTCTTCGAGTTCTTAACTCTCTTCCTCGACTTCACAGTGCTTTCGATGGGGGCGGTCACGGCTTTGGTTTGGCAATCCAGCCCCTATGCAGCGGTGCTTAATATCCTGCCGCTTTACCTGCTCTATAACGCCCTGCGAGTGCCCAGGCTGAAGCGCCAAGTACAGGAAATGAAAACAATGAGTCCATAGGTGCGGCTGAACGCAGGTAACGACCGAATCCATCAAACATCCAGCAATAAACGGAAATTCTTATGAAATCATTCACACTTCCATCACGACTCAATTCTTTTGCCGCCAGTGTATGGGACGCATTGGCACGAGAAGGACAACAGGATACCGGCAGCTGCTCTGGAAAGGAAACAACCCGAACAGTACATAACAGACCGCAGCGAAAGGATTTCTCGTATTATGTGCTCATCATGGATGCCAAGACAAAAGAGATCGTCGGGCATCTGGCTGATATCAGTTCCGGAGGATTCAAGCTCGATACCCAGAAACCCATACCGGTCAATAAGGATTTTCGCTTCCTGATAAACCTGCCCGGTGAAATTGCCAGTAAGTCATTCATGGTGTTTGGAGCACAAAGCCGCTGGTGTCAGGCCGATCCGCTCGATCCGTGCGGCTATAACGTCGGTTATCAATTGACTCAGATCACTCCGGAAGATCTTAAAATCATCAACCGCATGATAGAGAGATATGGGAGAGATTACGAAAAGAAGACGATCGATATGCGACACTCCTATAAGTGGTGAATCGAAAAGACGGACGCGAGTCTGGAAATCATTATTGCTCAATCAAAAACTATATAGAAAGGTAAAAAAATGAAAAAGCTTCTTCAAATTTGTCTCATCGCTGTCCTTGTTCTTGTATTATTTCAAGCCTTCGCTGCGGAAGGTGCAATGGCATCGGCCCACAATGATGGTGTCACCACTGGAAGAACGGTCTCTACCCTCAGCGCATCCGCCGAGGGTGCTCACCAATCTGCCTGCCTGATAAGGATAAAGGGTTTGCCCTGTGTCATACCTAACGTCGGTTGGAATTCATGATCCCGAGTTTCGGCAAATCGTCTATCTTCATGACCGATGGAGCAGTGCTCATCCGAAGTTTCATGAGGGTGCTACATCTTCTTCCAACACAGTTCTGAAGCGGCTGTCGCTTGTCCGGAAGGAAATGTCTATGTACAGATTCACTCGTCTATTCCGCCTCACCATCTTGGCGGCCATTATGCTTCTATTACCTACGACCAGTGCCTCCGCGGCCCTGGTCAGATGCCGTACCGATCCCATCTTCGTGCTTTCAAACGGTGATGTGCTTAGTGTGATTCTTGATATCGGCACCGCGTCTGCCAACGTCAGGAATATAGCCTATGTCTTACACGTCCCGGTAGGCGTTACGGTCAAGAAAGTCGCTTACACAAACATGAATCTTCGTCTCCCTGAGTCTTATAGGGTGTACCAGGATAGCCCGCAAAAACGTATCTGGTCGATACTTTGGTTACTACTCAAAACACCGGGAGTGTTGGGGTGGCGGTGTTTGCGCGTTTGAATACAGGCATCACAGAGTCTTTTTCGGGTTTCAACAGTCAGCATCTGTTGATAACTCTCATTAAGCCTTAATGATGAGAATAGTCTTTTCGCTGCACTGGTAGATATGGCTAAGGAGACACAAGGATGAATCGGCTATGATGACAAACCGCGAGAGGATGATCACGCTTTTTCTTGCAATTGCAGGGATACAGGCATTCCTGTTATCCCTGAAAAGCGTGCAATGGTCAGAGATTCCCGTGCAGGAATACCTTTTGACATCCCTGTTCGCGGGCTTCCTGATTTTTGCCGATCGCTACCCTATTCACTTATTGCGTGGCACAAAACTATCTCTGATCAATCTGCCCATTTTTCTAAGCACTACTTTACTCTCTGCTCCGCTGGCGGTCGCGGGTACCGGCATAGGATTGCTGACAGCAAATTTCCTGGGCAAGGCGGAACGCGGATTACTGCCGAGGGATATCATCTCCACAGTTGGGCAATGGATGTGGACCGTTTACCTGGGTTATCAGATTGTGCATTTGGACCGGCTAGGCCTGCAAGCACATCTAACCAGGTTGGAACTACTGCTATTCTGTGCTTTCTCATTTCTCTTCATCGATTTTGTTATTTTCTGTATTTCGCAAGCTTTGATTTATGAGGAACCATTCTTGGCGACCTTCAAAACGGTTGTCAAAGAAGGATTTTCACTCGAAGTGATTCAGTATCTGATCGCGATTCCGGGCATTCTAGTTGCTGATACAGACCTCTGGTCGCTGGTCCTACTGATTGCTCCCATCTCGATGACTTACAGTGTCTTCAAAAACATCAAGGAAACACGTTTTGAAACTGTCCAGATTCTGAACGATATGGCGGATACGGTCGATCTGCGGGATACCTATACCGGCGGTCATTCGAAACATGTCGCCGACCTTGTCCATCAGTTGCTGAGGCAGCTCAGGATTGTGGGACCAGAGGCCACTCTCATAGAAATCGCAGCCCGACTCCATGATATAGGGAAGATCGGCATCCCTGACAGAATTTTGCTAAAGCCAGGCAAGCTTTCCGTCGAGGAAATGGTACTTATGCAAACACATTCTCAAAAAGGCGCCGAGTTGATCTTGAAGTATAAAGATTTTTCCCGCGGCGCGGATATGATCCGATACCATCACGAGAGATGGGATGGGCAGGGCTATCCGGCTGGACTCAAAGGGCATCAGATTCCCTTTGGCGCACGCATCATCGCCGTAGCAGACAGCTTCGAGGCGATGACGACAGATCGTCCTTATCGTAAAGCGTTATCTACCCATCAGGCAATTCAGATCTTATTGGAGGGACGCGGGAAACAGTGGGATCCGCAAATTGTCAATGCCTTCGTAGACCAGGTAGTCAACCAGATGGATGACAGAGCCGTTGAAGCTCCATCAGAAGCCCAGGTCGCCCCCGTACCCTCGCCAACTAGGTTGACGTCCTCCCGGAGCCCGTTGGGTACATAGACTCATCCTATTTACAGAAAAACGTTGACCTGCGAATGGTTTTGGGCGTTTGCTTTTTATGCATAATCTACCTGAATAGAAATTATCTTCTTTATAAGGCGAAATCACATGAAAGAATTAACTTCCGCTACCAAAATATATATCCTTCTGACCTATGTGGCAGGGCTTGCAATTTTTATGTGGCAAGTGAGTCGGATAACTCTCAATAACGTATGGATGACTGTTTTCCTGAGCCTGCTGGCTTCCCTGACACTGATACTGAAGGTTGAGGGTCCCACCAATCGATCTCACTACACGTTTAGTTTTCTCGTGTACGGATTCGCGTTTACAGTAGGCGGGATTCCAGAAACCATCCTGGTAATTGTGGTGTCTCATCTGGTCGAGGGGCTGTGGAGTAAACAGCTCTGGTACATCCAACTCTTTAATGCCTGCTGTTACATCATCGTTGTACAGCTCGCCGGGCTTGCATACGACGCAGTCAATCCGGGACGTGCGCTGATTTCCTGGCAATCCGTCTTGGCCATTGCCTCAAGCATGGCCGTCTTCAATCTCTTGAACCATTTAATGGTTGGAATCGTCGTTTGGCTGGCGCGCGGCGAAAATTTTAGGAGATCTGGCGTGTTTGACTTTTTTCCTCTGATCCTTGATCTGACGCTGCTTTACTTTGGCGCGAGTCTCTCGTTTGTCTGGGCCTACAACAAATTTGCGTTGATCATGTTTATGGTCCCGATCTATATGATTTACAGCACCTTAAAGGTGCCTGCATTGGAGCGCAAGACCGAGATCGACGTCAAAACCGGACTTTTCAATCACGGCTATTTTAAGCAACAGGTCGCTAATGAGCTCAGCCGTGCCAATCGTTTTGATCGACCGCTCACGATCATTATGGCAGATCTGGATTTGTTGAGGAATATCAACAACACCTATGGGCATCTCGCAGGCGACGAGGTGCTAATCGGTGTATCGAAGATCTTGAAACAATCCATCCGGGAATACGATGTTGCTGCCCGGTTTGGCGGGGAGGAGTTCGCCATTTTGCTGCCTGAAACCACGATCCAGCAGGCCTATGAAAGGGTGGAGAGCATTCGAGCGACCATCGAAAGTATGGAATTCACGATACCAACCAGTGCTTTGGGCATTCGAGCCACCATGAGCTTCGGCATTGCAAGCCGCGAGAGTCTGAGCCAGACGACGGATGAGATCATCCACAATGCGGATGCTGCGCTCTATCACTCTAAATTGAGCGGACGAAACCGGGCCTATGCATATACCCGAGATGGATATATGAATTACAAGACCCATGCTCTGGAAAAGGTGGCTTTTGGCAGCCCGCATCCCGTTGGCCAGCCGATTCCCGGGGCCTGACAGGGATCCGTCTAGACTCTCTTAATTTACGAAAAGGCCAGTCTCGCTGTCCTTGACTCCAACTAAATCAGCGCGTTTGACCGACCACCGCATCTGGTGGTCGGCTCTTTTCTTTCGAGACGAGAGGACATAACATTACGGGAATCATATCGTTAGACATTAAGCAATCAGTCAACCAATTTTTTCGGGCGGTGGACGGAAACCGTATAAAAAGAAGGAGAGTAGAATGAACAATCATGATTATGAGAACACGCAGATTCAAGAAATGTCTGACTCGACGAAGCACGTGCTGACTGGGATCTTGGTCGGCGGCTTGATCGGTGCGACTGCCATGATGCTGCTTGCACCTCGCTCCGGGGAGGAGATGCGAGCAGAGATAAAGGATAAAGCACTCGATCTCCGTGACCGCACCACTGAAGGTGTTAAGGATACTATGTCACAAGTCGCGTCCAAGGCCAGTCATCTCAAAGGTGGCATCAGGGGTAAATCTCAGGACTTAAAACAGCGCGGCCAGGATGTACTGATCGAAAAGCTAGACCGCGTTTCGGAAGCCGTCGAGGCCGCTAAGAAAGTCCTTCAGGAAATCTAGCCTTGAATCGTAAGATAGAGACCCGCTCTCTTCCTTTGGAAAAGGGCGGGTGTTTCCATTGGTTCCTGATGTTCTAATCTGGTACTTATCGTACTTCATAGTAGTCATAGCGTCATTTTCGTTGTATATGGTAGATATTCGGATATCTGCCTTCCTGTCCCGCACGTATCTGGAATGATCAGAAAGGAGACGATATGTTAGGCTTTAGAAATAAGGTGATCGGGGCTGTCTTCAAATTCTTGTCTCATATCTCCCTCGCAAAACCAGCCCTCCAACGCATCCCGGTACGAATGAATCATCCTTCTATTACGCGTAGACGCAGGTAAGCGCTTGCCTTGGCTCAGCCATAGATGAGGAGACCTCAGGGTTGTCAACACCCTGAGGTCTTAATTTTGTTTGTGATCTTAGTCGGTAACCCGGGCATATACCTGGGCCGACCCTCGTGAAGGGCAGGCTTCGGGTTGACATAGTTTTGGTTCTTTTGCCAGGCGGGAATACTCCCAGACCTTGGCCGGGATAAATGTCAAACCAAGTGTCTGGGCGATCGATACCCGGTGATGCCCATCTTCCACATAATAAAGATCTCCAACCTTGTGAACAAGGATAGGTGTCCAGCCGTCGCGTTCTAATGCGATGTAGGCATTTACCCAACGGTCGCGCAGGTGCTTATTGATGGGGCGGAATTTGTGGTCGAAATCACCTTTTCGGCTGATCGTGCCGACGATCTTTTCGACGGCAATGTCTTCGGTCCCGATGAATTTTCTATTAGGGCTTTTCTCGGGTGCTTCTTCCGGGAAAAGCGCCAGGTTTGTATTCTTACCCATGAGCTTGGCCCAGAGCGCATCTCGCCGAGCATCTGTCCGTAGAGTAAAGAACTTGTGGGAGAGGTGGCTGCGGATATCGGTAAAGGTCGGATGGATATTCATTTTCTATTCCTTTCTTTGCTCAGTACCTATATGATTTGAAGCATACGGTTTTTATACGATCTCCATACGGGGAAGGGTCAAGCCTTGTTCGATAGGATGTTTCGAAGGGGATTATGCAATCGGTTGCAAAAACCTCCAAAAAAAAGAGCTTTGATTTCAGGCCGATTTTCTGACAATCAGCTCTACGGGGATAGACACATTGGTCACCATGCCTGTCTGAATATACTCAATCAGGTTCTGGGCTAATAGTTTGCCTGCTAGAGGAATGTTCTGACGTATCGTCGTCAGCGGGGGGTTGCTATGTGCAGCGATAGACAGGTCATCGTAACCCACGACCGCAATGTCCTCTGGGACGCGCCGTCCCGCCTGGCGAATCACATCCATCGCGGCGATCGCCATCAAGTCGCTGTTGACAAACACAGCATCGAACTTTGGAGCTTTTTTGAGCAACCTTCGCATAGCATCTGCGCCCGATGTGTTCGAGAAATCTCCATACTCGATCAGGTTCTGATCGATCTCTTGGCCAGCTTCGTTCAAGGCAGCCTCATAGCCGGCGAGGCGGTGCTGCACTTCCAATTCATAGGATGGACCGCCAAGGAAGCCGATCCGCTGGCGTCCAAGGCCAATCAGGTGCTCGGTCGCCAATTTGCCGCCGGTGAGATTGTCGCCAGTCACCGAACAATACTTCTGTTTTGGCTGGGGTACGCCCCAAATAATGAAGGGCGCGTCCAGCTCCAAAAGAGCCTTAACGTGCGTCTGTTTGCGGGTGGATGTCATCAGGATGAACCCATCCACACGGCCGGTATCAAAGTATTGGTGCGCCCACTTCGTGTCGTTGGGATCGACATGGATTACCAGCAGGTCGTATTCGCGGCTTGCCAGGCCGCTGGAAATCCCGCCCATGATCTCCAGGCCGAATAGGTCTGCTACTGAGAAATCCTTATGATAGGCATGGGTCACGAAGGCAATCGTCCGGCTCTGCTTCATGCTCAGGCGGCGGGCGGGCGCGTTGATCTGGAAATTATGCTGCCTGGCCAGAGAGCGGATCTTGGCCTTTGTTTCCTCACCAATTAGCGGGCTGTCGTTCAAGGCCCGGGAGACCGTGGACTTGGAAACGCCGGCCAGCCTGGCGATATCAGCAATGGTACGAACAGATTTATTGCTCATGATGACTTCTTTTATGCAACCGATTGCATTATATAGGCACACAAACGTCTTGTCAAGAGCTCAAATGCTAAGGCCACTTTTTCTCATAGTACAATCATGAAATTAGAGGAGAACTATGGCGAAACTTATTCCTGCTGCAGAACGCGTGATTCGGGCGCGCGACTTGATCCAACAGGCGCGTGATTATCCTATCCCGCCCGAGTTGGGTAAGAACGATCTTTCCTACATTGCCGGGGTCAAGGATTTATTGCGTCAGGCGCGTGACCTGGTCAAATTCATCCCGCAGACCGCTGGCGTCTCAGTCGAGATGAAGGAGGATGTGAAGAAAATTTATGAGGAGATCGAGAAAGCCAATCGAGAAATTCTCTACTCGGCCTGACCGAACTCCTGCAAGCTGTGCAGGGTGTTAGAGTCTGCGCGTGCCGCGAAGAATCAGCAGGAGGAGGGCAGCGCCAATCAGTGCCTTGATGATCTCCGCGACGATCCCGGTCCCGGCATTGATTCCCAGGACTCCGAACAACCAACCACCGATAATCGCGCCGAGGATGCCGACTACGATCGCGCCGATCAACCCGGACCGCAGTCCGCCGACCAGGGCCTCTGCCAGAATCCCGGCGATACCGCCGATCACGATCCAAACTAAGATTTGTTCAGCTGACATGGCATTCTCCTTTTGAATGTTTACTGGGCTTAAACAAGTATAAGATTGACGGCCTCGAAAGGGTAGGTAGGGAAATCCATCATTCCATTAATATATTGTTGTCTCAACCGTTGTAGAATAGACACATAAATCACAGGCCTTTTTACTTCTGAAAGGAGATGTGTTTCCATGACCGACCAAAACTTGCGCGAACTTCTCGAAAAAATCCATAGGGAGCTGGAGCAGACCGAGGTGACGGAGGAAGCCGAGCGTGAGCGACTCCGTCACCTGGAAGCGGATATCCGGGGCCTGCTCCAACGCTCTGACGAAGATGATTTTGACGATGACCCCATGCTCGAGCGCTTGCAGGATTCCATCGACCATTTCGAGACATCCCATCCTCAGCTCACCATGATGCTCTCTCAAATGATGACCATCCTGAGTAACGCGGGAATTTAAGGCAACGCATCCTCTGCTTGGCTCACGCTGGCGCATGGTCTCCTGACCTGCGCCTTCTTTCTTGAAAGGAAAAAATCCATCGAATGGAATCGTGTACAATCCTCCTATCCCAGATTCAAGGAATCGAATGCATAACACCGAAGTGAACGCAATCGAGGTAACTCATCTTCGCCGCACGTTCAAATCCAATATTGGCGTTATTAGGCGCACGACCAAAGAGATCGTTGCCGTGGATGACGTCTCGTTTGAGATCCAGGAAGGCGAGCTGTTTGGCCTGCTTGGGCCCAACGGCGCTGGCAAGACGACCACGGTCAAGATGCTGACGACCCTTCTCATTCCGACGGGCGGATCGGCATCCGTGAAGGGATTCGATGTCGTGAACCAGGCGGAGGAAGTCCGCAGGCGCATCGGCTTCATCTTCGGAGGAGAGCGCGGGTTGTACTGGCGGCTCTCCGGTATCGACAATCTGCGTTACTTTGCCAGCCTGTACAGCATCGACCCGGATGTCACCAAACAAAGAATTCCCTACCTGCTAGAGATGGTCGGTTTGGAGGGGCGCGGCGAGGAAAAGGTGCAGGGTTATTCACGCGGCATGAAGCAACGTCTGCACGTGGCGCGCACGCTCTTGCATGACCCCGATGTGCTCTTCCTCGACGAGCCCACGCTTGGCCTGGACCCGGTGGGGGCGCGCGAGTTCCGGCAGGTGATCCTCAACTTGCAGTCTGAGAAAAAGACGATCCTTCTTACAACCCATTACATGTTCGAGGCGGACGCGCTCTGCGACCGTATAGCCGTGATCAACCGCGGTTGCATCGTCGCTCTCGACACCCCCGGCGGACTCAAGACCCACGTCCGCGACCTGAATGTGGTCGAGGTGGAGACCTTTGGAGCCCCCGAAAATGCTCTTGAGAAATTGCGCGCTTTGCCCTTTACCGACGCCCTGTCAATCGAAGAGCAGGGCCAAAAGCAGATCCTGCTGATCCAGACTGCCCGCGGCGCCGAAGCCGTGCCAGACGTCATGTCTGCCCTGGACGGGTTGAAGGTCGGGCGGGTGATCGTCCGCGAGCCCACGCTGGAGGATGCCTATGTCCGTCTGGTGGGAGGCAAGGTATGAACGTGCGAATGCTCGTCAAATACTGGCGGACAATCCTGGTTGTGGCCGAGATGACCATGCGCCAGCAGATGACGGATGGCTTCATCCTCTTTACAGTATTGTTTCAGCCGATCATCATAGCCTTGCTCGGCTTATGGATGCTCAAAGACAAAGGCGTGGACGCAGCCATGTTCGTGGTGGTGGGAAGCGGATTGACAGGACTCTGGTCCAGTCTGCTATTTATTTCCGGGAACAGCATCAACGCCGAGCGCTGGAGCGGAACGCTTGAATCCCTTGTGGCGCTTCCGACGCCGTTTGAGGTGATCGTTTTCGGCAAGAACCTGGCCAACGTCATCCAATCCCTGATCTCGATGGTGCTTGGGTACTTCATTGCGGCCTTTGCCTTCGGATATTCCCTGGATCTACAACAGCCGCTGCTGTTTACGATTTCGGTCGTGCTGGCGGTGATCGCTTTCATCAGCTTTGGGCTGATTATCGCGCCGATCTTTGTGATGAACCCGGGGGTGCGAGCGTGGCAGAATGCCATGGAGTTCCCTGTCTACGTGATGTGTGGTTTCCTCTTCCCGATTGCCCTCCTGCCCGGCTGGACGACGCCGATCTCATATCTGCTTCCACCGTACTGGGCAGCCGCTGCCTTGCATGGGACCTCGACCGGCGGCGCGTCTTTCAATCAAACGCTTTTTGCCTGGGGCATGATGCTGCTGTTCTCGTTGATCGATCTGCTGATTGTCTCCCGTCTGTTCAAGCTGATGCTCTATAAAGCCCGGGCCGACGCCACGCTGGGAATGGAGTAAAACATTTGAAAACCCTCACCAACAACCTCCGTCTTTTCTGGCAGGGCGCGATGCTTTCTTATATCGCCCTCTTCCACTGGATGCGTCCCATCCAATACATGGCCTCCAAGATCCTTATGCCGCTGGCGCAGATGTTCTTTTTTGTTTACCTGGGTACGTTTGCCACCAGCGCCGATAACCGTGCGTTCTATATCGTGGGCAATGCGCTCCAGATCGCGGCGGTGAGCGGCATCTATGGCATGACGATGAGCGTCGGCGGCGACCGCGACAGCGGCACTCTGGGCTACATCCTTGGTACACCCGCCAATCGACTGGTCGTCTTTATGGGCCGAGCCTTCATGAACATCCTGGACGGCGCGCTCGGTGTGGTGATCGCGTTCTTCTGGGGCGTGACCTTAATGGGACTCGATCTCTCGAACACGAACATTCCTGCTCTGGCGTTGACGATCGTGATCACCACGATCAGCACCTGCGGATTAGGCCTTCTGATGGGGTGTCTGAGTCTCATCACTGTCAATGTGATGTTCGTCAATAACTTTGTTTACTTCCTGCTGCTGATCTTCTCTGGCGCAAATATCCCGTTGAATGAGGTCCCGGGCTGGGTGCAGGCGACGTCTTCTGTCCTGCCTCTGACGCGCGGCATTGCCGCGGCGCGACTGCTCGTGCAGGGAGCCAGTCTTGGAGAGGTGATACCGTTGCTTCTCGGTGAACTGGGCGTCGGTTTGGCGTATGCCCTGCTGGGTTATCTCTTATTTGCAGTCTTTGAGGTGGAAGCTAAAAAACGCGGGACGCTTGAAGTCTTTTAGAGTACACAAAGTAAAATCCCTTCTCCAGTGAGAAGGGATTTTCTCTTACGGAGTGTTTGTTGGCGCTTCTGTTGTTGCCGGCGCCGTCGTGTTCGTGGCGGCTGGCGCTCCTGTGGTATTTGTTGCCGCAGCGCCACCGCCGACGACGATCTGAACGTAGACTTCATCGCCGAAGAACTGCCCGCTGGCGGTGGACATTCGCCAGTTGCCACGCAGTGTGCCGTTCTTGTTGGGCGCGGTCATCGGAACCGAAATATCATAGACTGCACCTGCAGCCACAGTTGCGGGCAAAGTAAAGGTTTGACCGCCCATCTGTTCGCCGCCTGTAAACGCGAATTTGAACCCGGCATCCCAGGCACAAGAACCTGCATTCTTAACCTTCCAGGTCTTAGTGAACGCCTGACCCGGAGTCATCGGTGTGTTATCGGGAATAGACACATCGCTGACGAAAGACATCCCGTAGCAGGAAGCTGTGGAGCCAGCAACGGGCGCCGTGCCGATCGTGCCGCCAGCCGCAGTGGTTGGGCCGGCAGTGAATGTTGCCAGAGGTGTTATCGTAGCAGCAGGTGTATTGGTTGGCGCGGCGAATGCCGTCAGGGTGAGATCCGCTGCGAACGTCCCTACCGCCTGCGTCCGGATCTCGTCCGGATTAATGGTCACGGTGGGAGTAAGGTCAGCCGGGGTCGCTCCACAGGCACTCAGCAACAAGGCCCCAACCATGAGGATTTGTAAACCCGTTATTAATCGAAATTTAAGCATTCTGACTCCTTTCCACAAGAGGCGCTATTTTACTTGGAATTTGATTTTTGTCCAACCATATTCGGATAAGGGCCCTACATTTTTCTCATTGACGCTCATGCTATAATCATCTGCCTATGATCTATCTGGATTACTCCGCGACGACGCCGGTGGACCCACGCGTGCTCGACGCGATGCGTCCCTATTTCTCTGATTCGTTCGGGAACCCTTCCTCGGTCCACCGTTATGGACAGCTTGCCGAGGCGGCGGTCGATTCGGCGCGTGAGACAGTGGCATCCATATTAGGCTGTAAGCCGGAAGAAATTATATTCACCTCCTGTGGTTCGGAGTCGGATAATCTTGCGATCCGCGGCGCGGCGTATGCAATGCGCGAACAGAGCGGCGCCAGGTGGATCCTGGCCTCCCGAACGGAACACCCGGCCGTGACCAATACCTTGCGACACCTCGAGAGGTACGAAGGCTTTCTCATCGAGTGGCTGGATGTGGATGAACACGGGATGGTCACGCCCGAGATCGTTTCAAAGGCCATCTGTGATGATACCGCGATTGTCTCGGTGATGTATGCCAATAACGAGATCGGCACGATCAACCCGATCCGGGAGATCGCTGAGATCTGTAGAGAGAAGGGCATCCTTTTCCATACCGATGCGGTGCAGGCTGCGGCCTATTTGCCGGTGGAAGTTTCATCCCTGGGCGTCGATATGATGTCTATAGGCGCGCACAAGTTTTACGGTCCCAAAGGCGTCGGCGCGTTATACGTCCGCAAGGGCACGCCGCTGGTCTCGCATTTGACCGGTGGGGGGCAGGAATTCAATCTGCGCGCAGGCACACAGAACGTGCCTTATATCGTTGGGTTCGCAGAGGCGCTACGGTTGACAAACGACGAGCGTGAGCAGCGTGTTACGCACGTCAGGCCTCTGCGCGACCGGACGATCGGAACTATCCTTGAAACGATTCCGGATTCGCGTCTCACAGGTCACTTGGAGGCGCGACTGCCTCATCATGCCTCATTCGCTTTCAAAGGCGTGGATGGGAATATGTTGCTCACTCTCCTGGATGCTGCCGGCTTTGCCTGCTCCTCGGGTTCTGCCTGCAAAACAGGTAACCCCGAACCCAGCGAAGTCATGAACGCGGTTGGCCTATCCCGCGATTGGGGTCTGGGCTCGTTGCGAGTAACGCTCGGAATGCAAACCACAGCGGCCGATGTGGATGCGTTTCTGGAGGTGCTGCCGGGACTGGTGGAAAAGGCGAGGAGATTGAAGTGAGGTAGCCAGGTACACATGTAACCGCATGTATGCCTGTCTGGCTGTATACTTTTGACTATGACGAAAGTTGTTGTTGCCATGTCGGGAGGAGTGGACTCCTCCGTTGCCGCAGCCTTGCTCAAAGAGCAAGGCTATGATGTGCTTGGCATGATGCTGCGCTTATGGAGTGAGCCCGGCAAGGAGGATTCCAACCGCTGCTGCACGCCCGATTCGATGGCCCAGGCGCGCCGGGTCGCTGCCAGGCTGGGCATTCCCTTTTATGTGATCGATGCGAAAGATGCCTTCCGTGAGACGGTGGTTCAATATTTTCTGGATGGATACGCGCGCGGCGAAACGCCAAACCCGTGCCTGATCTGTAACCGCCAGATACGCTGGACGTTTTTGCTGGAGCATGCCTTGGCTCTGGGGGCAGATTACATGGCAACCGGGCATTACGTGCGAATTCAGAAGGCGGACGGTGGCTATCAATTATTGCGTGCTGTGGATCGCTCCAAAGATCAATCCTATGTGCTCCACGTGCTGAACCAGGAGAAGCTGGCGCGGGCGCTTTTCCCCATTGGCGACTATCCCAAAACGGAGATCCGGGCGATTGCCGAGAAGTTTGGACTGCCCACAGCTTCCCGCAAGGATTCCCAGGATTTATGTTTTCTTGCCGGGGATGATTATCGCAATTTCCTCCAACGCAATGCCGCCGAGTTGCTACAACCGGGCGAGATCCTGACGCGGGATGGCAGAACTGTCGGTATGCATACGGGACTCGCGAATTACACCATCGGGCAGCGTAAGGGATTGGGGATTGCCTCGCCCGTGCCTCTTTATGTTCTCCGGAAGGATTCTTTGGCGAATTCCCTGATCGTCGGCACACAGGACGAACTGGGCTCGCGTGAGTTGGTGGCGCGCGATGTCAATTGGCTTTCGCGCGAAGCACCGAGGGAGTCGTTCCGCGCGGAGGTAAAGATCCGCTATACCGCGAAAGAGGCCGAGGCTTGGGTTACGCCGCTCGAGGGGAATCGTGCCCGGGTCGAGTTTGACGCGCCGCAACGGGACATCACAGCAGGGCAGGCGGCAGTCTTCTTTCAGGGTGATCTTCTCGTCGGTGGTGGGATCATCATCTAGTCTGCGTGTAGGCACATTCGAAGAAGAAAAATCGCAGCAACAATTTCAATACCATTGTCAAGATGCAAGCAACCGGTTTATGGACTGTTACATATGGCGCTGAATCTAGTCTAGTATCTGATAATAGAGATCACCGGAGTTATATGACCGTGCCAACCCTGCTATTTGCTTTCCTTGTTGCGTTGTTCTACGGTGCGTTGTATCACCTGATACGCGGCGGAGGGTTTTGGCGACTGCTCTTGTATTTTTGCCTGAGCATCTCGGGCTTCATCCTTGGTCATCTCATGGGTATCTGGCGTGGCTGGACATTTCTACCCATGGGTGCGCTCAACATGGGTCTTTCGTCCCTCGGCAGCTTAGTGGTTCTGATCGTCGGTGATTGGCTCAGCCGTATCGAAGCCAGCTAAGAATGCAGGTATAATCTGCGCCTGTCTTATGAAAACCGCCTCAATATCCAAACGGTTTTTGGACTTGCTAGAGTGCATATCGTTGGAGATTAATCCAAAGCGCGGTGAACGGGAAGTGAGTAATGGAACAAATTCGATTTCTGATCGACCTCTTCTTGCATCTTGATGAGCATCTGGCAAATATTATTAATCAGTACGGTGTCTGGACGTACGCAATTCTTTTCCTCATTATCTTTATGGAGACAGGTTTTGTCGTCACACCATTTCTGCCGGGGGACTCTTTGTTGTTCGCGGCAGGTTCGCTTGCTCCAATCAGTGATATGAATATATGGCTGCTCATCGTCTT
>LLBY010003052.1_pt1 | contig 20579 bp, 21 predicted proteins | sample 1489401 | NCBI WGS metagenome assembly LLBY01 (sample SAMN04092656, study PRJNA295927) | soil metagenome | biome: Soil prokaryotic community; feature: Bulk soil; isolation source: soil from tomato rhizosphere | host: tomato cultivar Hawaii 7996 | place: South Korea | collected 2011-11-01 | reverse complement strand
TGTTGTCAGTTGATTCTGTATCTGGACTCTCAATGAAAACCTCATTATAGCAGGTGCTCACTTCATGTTTAGTTGGTTCCTTTTCAAAGTATGAATCCGGCTCAACTCCTTTGCTTTCATCAATTTTCTCATCTATACAATCATAAAATTCTGGTAAACCCTTATCAAGAGTACTGTTTCCACTTTGTATCGGGATCAAGTCTACGGCTTGGCCATAAGTGAGGTGTGCTTGACCGAAGGTAGCTACCATCATCATGGTTAGGAAAGTTAAAAGAATTGAAGGGATTACTAATTTATTATATTTATCCTTCATGCAGATTAAAGTGATAAAAACAATTTAACTTATTCTACAATATAATAGAATAATTTTATTCATAAGAATTTCAATGTAAAATTCAATTTCAAAAATCATATAAGATTTTGACTAGTATATTGTTTGATTTAGAAATTTGAATGTAACCACAGACTTACAGATTCTCTCGATCGGTTTATTAGGTTATTTCATTTTTTTGAAATCAATTTAAGAGAAGATATTGTCGTTACCAATACACGGTACATTTATACTAAGATCCCCTTTAATAAGAATTGGATTGATATTATCATATGCCACAGACTAACATAGATCTCAAAAGGTCGAAATCCCTTTGGATTTATCAACTTAGGTTTACATAGGTTTTGATTTCGAGGGGTTTTACTAATAATCCACTTACTCTCATACGATCGTTATTGGATTTTGAACTCTCATAGTGTCTGTCAAAATCATCTTTAGTATCCCAGAGTTCATCTAAGAGAAATTCATTTGGATTTTTGGTGGAATAATGCAAATCATAATGAATATTACCCTGTTCTTCTCTTGCAGGAACAACTAGAGAAATTAGAAATTCAAGTAATTCTTGTCTTGATACGCTTTTTGCTTCAAGAATTGCCAACACTCTAAAGGATTTTTTTTCTCTTTTATTTTGCATTTTGATTCCTATTGAAGTATGTTAATATTAAAATCTATGTTTAGCATTCTACTAGTGTAATTAACGCCAGTTCGGTAATGGGTTTTTTGGAATTGTGAATGGAATTGATATATGTCTCCATCATAAATACAATCTAATATTTCTTGGCTTCAGTCTCCCAACGGTATGTTGTTAAGAGGAAGTATTTGATACAAATATTTGTGTGTGGCAACAGAATCAACTTTACGAAAAGTTACCAATCTACGTTTTTGAGGAATTTGTATATTATAAAATGGAAACAAAGTTTTCTACTAATTTATACTTTGAAAATTTCTGATACAGTTTATTTTATTTTAAAAATTTTGAAAATAAAAGGTTTTTAGCAAATAAGATGGGCCCAAGGGGGTTTGAACCCCTGACCTACCGGTTATGAGCCGGTCGCTCTACCAGGCTAAGCTATGGGCCCATTCATTTTAGTTTAGCATTGAAATGAATGTATAAAGGTTTTGATTATTCAGTTGATTGTTTAACCTTATCTACAAATTTTTCTTGAACTGCATCCAGCAAGTCATTTTGAGCCTTTAACGAAATTCTAGCAGCGTTCAATACTTTTTCATGGATTTCTTCAGAGCACTCGTTCAAAATATTTTCCCACATTCTGGCATGGTGTATATCGACTTCTTTATGGATGTCAAAGTATCGATGTGATGGCTCATTGTATAGACCATAAAATTCCTTTAATCCTGCACTCTTTGTTTCACTAATTTTAGGCAGTTCCTTTTCAAAAGCATACATGGTAGCCGCTCCTTCAATAAATGAAGAGCTTGAGATTTTCAACAAGCTATTTAGAGCCTGACTCGTAAGCTCTTCTGGCGAGTAATTCTCTAGATCATCGCCATTTACTTTTAACGATGAAGCGAATTTTGTCCAAGGTTCGATGTGGTCATTCTCCTCTTCCAATGCGGCCTTGATCAACTTCTCATAGCGGGGATCAGAATTATTCTTCAACGTATTTTCGACAATAAGTGGGACAGTTTTTACTAATTGATAGTATTCCTTTGAATATCCGGCCAGTTGGTCTAAAGTAAGCTTCCCTTCCTGCCACAGCTGATAAAACCTATGTTTTAGTAAGCTATGTTTCTCTATCTCATTATTTATTTCATCTATTAATAGTGTCATGATATAATTGAGTACAAATTCCGATAATAAACATTGTGCATCTCATATGTGTTTATTTGGATTGGCCCTTGATTACCGATATTTCTAAAGATTTGATTACGCCGTATTAGTAGTCGATACACTTTTTTATATAATAGGTTTGAGTTGGTATTCGGCATAACATCTTTCAATTAGGCTCTAAAAATACAATACCACATTTTCTACAAAATTAAGGAATATGGACGATATTCTTGAACAAAATATTTTTAAAGTCTAAACGCGAATATTTATAATGCGATTAAGAACATTTTGCTCTATTTCAATTATACCCACTCTGATATTGATTTTATTATTACTCTCTTCTGTTGATAATTATATGCCTGAAAACCAAGTATATGGCCAACCTCCAATTTCCGACGAGTTACAGACGTTCAATTTAAATCCAATTGTTTCTGAACTATCAAATTTCCAAACCTCCAAATATTTGACTAGTTCTTTGATTGGTTAGAATCTCATAACTCCAAGTCACTCAATTGCATGAAACAATATGTATGGAATGCAACAAGCTCTCTCCAGCCAACCAAATGAAGTAAGATAGAATCCTTTTGATTAATCTGCTAGAATATACCTTAAAATAATTTCAGTTAAGTGGAAAGCAATGTGGATAAAGGATATTCATATTGTATGCTGTATGCAACGAAAAACATACGGCAAAGCAATTATCATATCTTCCATAATGACTTTGACTGCATTTTTGATTTTTTCAACATATGTGACAACATCCTTTGCCTTCCTCGGATTTGACATATTTCCTGGGAGTGATCAGAACATAAAGAGTTCACAAAGCACATTACAAGGGTCGCATTGCTATTCTCCGAATGCTAGTATTATTAATTCTTGCAATTCAGGGGATCCATCCGGAAGTGAAAATTCAGGTCAAAATTATCTAGCACAGTAGTATATTGAAACTTGATATGTTAGAGAATGGTACGAGGGACCCCTCTACACTTTTTTAATATTTGTTAAATAACATACCAATCTTAGGCTTAACTTACACTATCAGGATTTAGATGAACTCATTAAGCAATCACGGCAAGAATTAGAATTTTAACTTGAATAAATATCTGTCTTTTTTACTTGTTTTGGAAAAGGTATTTTACTGATGATGTTCTTGCAAAGATACTTACGATTTTTCTTCTAGATAAAAATTACATTATAGTTCTCTTTAATTGATAATTATCGGTTTAGTCTAGAAATTATTAGGATGGCTTCATCACTTCTTAACAGTACTGAAAAACACAATCAATTAGTTGCACATTGTAACTATTTGCTCTTGAAACTTCCTGGTGATGACTATATTCTTCACGACATGGGAATAAGAATTATAGTAGAAGAGCAGATAAATGAAAAAGGTAATAAAACATCTCGACACAAAACCTTTAAGATTCAAGGATTATCAACAGACCCAATTGATTACTGGGATGATAACAAATTAGAGAAGTTTCACTCCAAATTATCACAAATTTTAATGATGATCTACGAAACCGAAGTCAATAATTCCACCATATAAAGATCCGCCTAACTTACAATCTTTCTAAATTGTCTGTGCCTGGATAAATTCCAAGCTAAGATAATAGTAATTTTACTACCTATTCAAGGAAGTTAATTGAGCCAAGGATATTATCCCGCAAATATTGATAGTTATTAAAAAATCCACTCAGGCCTTCATCTCCTGATGACGAGATTCTAATAATATAAGTACTATTTCCGTGATTAAATTCGGCTACTGTATATGCCGATAGAATATTTCCTATTCCAATCTGTCCCACTGCGGTTACGGAACTTGCCCTCTCTCCATCGATTAAAGTACCGTTAAATGAATTCTCTTCAAAGGTAACTATTTGTAGATCTTCTTTTAATCCTGACAAAGTCAAATTCATTGTATGTTCTGTTATTGATACCTTTTCATCAATACAAGAAGTAAATATACTCATATTCAATGAATCAGGATCACTAATCTGCTTAATACTTTCAATTTGAAAAGTTTCAACCGAACCATCTGATATTTTATCTGTTTTGAATGGGTGCATTAGTGAAATCGCACAATCCTTATCCTCATACAATTCCCATGTAGGTTGAGCGCTTGCAGGAGGGAATGACAAGAAGGCAACGATTATTAAAAATATGATAGGGAACATAATACGTGCTCCCAACTCTTTTTTCATGAATAAAAATATCATTATCAACAAGTATTTTTTAAGGATCATCCTATTATATCCTTTATTGGATAACTTGCATAAACTATGAGGTTTGATATGATTCTTGAACCTTGTATTTTTTTAAAGTTGATATTATTGTTTGGTTAAAGTAAACCCAAATTCAATCATATAACACAGCATAATGATCGTAGCTGCTCTTGCATCTAATATCAGAGAAATATAGAACCGTCAAAAGAGTCAGGTCTTGCATCAGAGTCGGTGGAATTAGCCCTGCAAGACCGTTAAATTATTGGGGTTGTGAAAAATCCGAAATAAGCTTACCGCCTTCCTACCTGAAAGCATAATTACATACACAATGGTATAGTAATATAATTTACTACTAGGAGATTAAAATTTGATTATTAGTAATAGAAAGTAAAATAAAAATGAATATAGAATACTGATTCCTTGTATTCTTGTTATCTAATAGACCCACTATTAGGTTAATGCAGTTACAATGTCATACAAGGGAACAGTGAATATGCCTTCTGTTTCTTCGTGACTTAATGCTAAGCTTGCAATATTCCCATTAAATATGCATAATGTAACTGGAACATCGGAAAATGCTGTTTCACCATTAATTTCTATATATGCAGTTCCTTTGAAAGACATAATATTACCATCCAGGTGTATTGTATCACTACCTGAAGCATCTAAAGGAGTAGCGTCATCGATTCAACTGATAGCAAAAGTGCTATCCGCCTTTCCTGCTAGTGTATAGGATGTTGCGTGCCATGTAAAGTTCTGTAGCTATCCATCTCCAACAGTAAAGATCCAATTACCTCCAATTACCGAACCTACTGAGGGTCCAAGAGACGATTCATTCTGTGTTGCTTCGACTTGTGTTATACTTGGTGGTAAGGTAAGTATTTGGCCAGTATAGCCGGTTACAGAGAAACTGTCAGCGGCTTCGGATCCCTGAGCTAAAGCATACTGAAAAATATTGTTGTTGCTTCCAATTGTGAACTTGCTTGTCAGCAGTATGGGAATCAAAAAAAGCTAATGCTATGGTAGTATTGCTGATTACGCTAAATTTATTCATGGTATATAAGATATCATCACGAAAGTTTATCTAGATGGATATATCGCTTATGAAGATTTGAGTATAATGTGCGGAGAAATCAGTTGATATACAGTTAAAGATTGTATGAACTTAAGACCGATTAAAATTAGGAGGGTATTATGCCTTCCTAAACAAAGGGATTTTAACCTTTAAGAATCGGGTCAAAACCCGCATTTCGCATACATTTTTCGTACTTTATTGCATTTGCTTATCAGCATTGGATAAGAATTACTCGAAGATCAAATAGCAGTTTAGTTTAATCACAAATAATTGATTAGATTACTATATGTCGTAGAGGCCTTCATACAACCTACACTAGATTAGGGCCCAAAGCAGTCTTTAGAAAATTGGGCTGTTACTGTATGAATTGTAAATTGTATACGGGAAACGCCTTGAGAGGATCCAAAATGGATGATAAACAAGCACAAATCACGATGCTCCGGCCGGGATTTGAACCCGGGATCTGCGACTCGAAAGGCCGCAATGCTTGACCGGACTGTGCAGCTTTTTCTGCTACTACACCACCGGAGCTTCAAGTTGTTTAATTTGTGGATATTATAAAATCGTTTTTATTTTTCAAATTATTATTATCTCAAATTACCTTTTATATCGAGGAAGAAGAAGATAGTGCCAAGAAAATGACATCAATAACTTGTCAATTTCATTATGTATATTGAAATAATAAGGAAAATTCAAGTATATGTCTATTCTTAATATAATATTGAGTAAGAGACTAGAACCTCCACAGGTCGATACGGATATCATAGTTTCCAAATTGGATGAAAACAGCATTCGATTTCTAGAGGAAGCGTTAAACGATGAAAAGAGATATCTTACAATTTTAACCGTAAAGAGAAATAGTCGAAGCAAGGATAAATTTGGATGTAGAATCTTGTGTAAGGATTGTGAGTTTTTTGTTTGTACCGTTCTACAACCTTTTGGATACAACAAACCAAAAAAAATACAATGTACCAAGTGTGGTTACGTTTATTTTGGTATCTGAAAGAAAAGTTACAATTATTTGGAAATTTTATTTCCCATACCAATTATTGTAAATTAAGAGTTTTCAGGTATTAGGGAACATTCTGCGTGAGAAATTTGAAAAAATTATTTCTCGAACGATTTTAGTCTTGGTTTTTCATACTTAAAACGCGATCCCCAATGCACCTAATACAATCAAAATCACACCTATTATTGCTAGTACAATCCCTAGTATTCTTGCGATCTTTGTTGCGACAGGGGGTAACATACCTGCTACCGCATATAATATCACTCCGATTATTAGGACAATAATTCCATCAATTAATCCCATACTTCTATTGAATGTTTAACAAACCATATTAACTACATAGGAAGAACTTATTAATTACCTTGCAAGCATATATTTTAAAACATTTTATGTAAACTGATTTCATAGTTTTGTCTTAATGTCATAACAAAACTAAAAAATCCATTCACCATGAGGCTTTTTATTGTTACCAATTGCTGGGTCGTGTGTTTCATATTGTGTATATAATTTGCAGCAGGTTTGATTCCCGAGAGTAATTTTCCTGAAAAAAAGTAAATCCAAGAATTTGTGCCAAATTGAATTGTGAGATTTTTGCACAGTCTTAATACGGATAGCAAATAAATAAAAATCTGAATACTATCAAATTGATTATACTCAACGATGGTATGAATTTCCATATTACATAAACCTGCTAATATTCAAGATAATATTAAAGACCCCGTTGGTGAATTCAAAAACTAGCTATTATTTTACAATTTTTTATAGATATTCTAGTGATCATCTTTGTAATTGACAATCTTGTTCGCATCCCAGGTCAATAGAGTAAACACGAATTACAACTTTCAGGCTGAAATACAAAAAGACTGAAATTAAAATATTTGCCTATTCACATAATGTTTTGAACAAAATCCACAATTTAGATCGCTCGAACTAGTCTCTAGATCGCATTGACTACTGATGTCTGCCCGACAAATTACTATAGAATGCCACTGAATAATGGATGGTAAAACTCTAATTACGTCAAATTAACGGTACTAGTTGATTTCTTGTTTGCCAAAACAATCTGATAAGCTTGCGATTAAAGCGAAATTTTTGCATTAACTATGAGCATTCTTGAAAATGAACGTAATTAAGAACTAAGTTATGCAGATCGATCCAATTTTGCAATCATGTGTGGGTAGATTGTGATTTGAATATCTAGTAACCATCTTTGAATACTTGAATTGCTGTCGTTTCATACTCTTTAGCTAACATGCCCGGAATAGAATCTTACAAAAAGGAACAAATAATTATAGATGACCCCTGGTATACTGGTCAGATCCCAAAGTCATCACCAGACTTGGAATATCGCCAACTTGAATCTAAATTCTTGTATGCTGGCCACAATGGTCAAATTCAAATGTCTTTGAAAACCTTTCCCAATATTTGATAATTTAATTCAGACAATCAATTATTTTGTTTTTTATTTTATTCTTTAGAACTCGACACCATATTTGGGAGTCGAAAATTTGAGCTGAGAAATATTGAATCCACTGGAAAAAGTACACCTGGTACTTTGTGAGTATTACAACGTCAAGATCGCTCCTATTCCGGGTAGATATCAAGTACGATTCTTAATGCTAGCAATACCGTACTCTTCGAATGACACTAGTTCATTCATTGGCAACCTATTTTTCTTCTTAAATTTTCCGGTAATTTTCTTTTTAGGATATCCAAACCCAACTACAATAACAGGCTTGTAGTCTATAGGTAAGGCAAAGTCGTCACGAATTTTTTGTTCATCTATTCCGGTAAATAAAGCAGATCCTACCCCAAAATTCCACGCCGCTAGCTGCATATTTTGAACAACTTTCCCGGCATCAATTAGATGAAATCGAAAGTAAGGATTAGTTATAATGATAATGGCAAAATTAGCTCCAGATATCCATTTACCACTAGTACTATCCTCAGCCAATTTTTTCAAATTCTCTTGGTTTTGTACTACTATGAATCTCCAAGGCTGGGTGTTGAGTGAACTGCCCGTTAACCTGGCGGCCTCTAGAATTTTTAACCTAATTTCCGAAGGAACCAGACTGCTTTCATCAAATTCTCTCACCTCGAGTTTGGTTACGATGCAATCATATGCGTCCATACTATATTCTCACTGTTTAATCATAATAACTATTTCAGATGAATTTATAATTTAATACTTAGAAATCAATTGCTTTTTGTACAAAAGTCTATCCATAACGTTTTAGAGATTCGACAAGTTTGGTCGAGTCACCCACTTGCTGGCTTGAGTTGGAATAGTTTCAATAATTGTTGGGGGAAAATATTGTTATGGTTATTCAATCATAATAATACTTTTAATTCTAAGTATCATCAAATATCTTAATACTGATAAGATGTTTGATTAAATATATTATGGTACTTGCATACATAGACCCAGACGAATCGTTAGAAATTCTAAACACGCTTCAGCCAATAATATCTAACTATTCATCTAAGAATTGTTCTTAAAAAATAGAAGTTAAATAAGCAGCATTAGTCTGATACAGAACACTGAGAAAATAACCCAGACTTTGATAAGGATAGATCAGACGAAAATAGAGATACATTGTTTCAATGGAAAATTAATAGAAGTGTTATTGTTTTGCTGGATCATAATGAGGATTTATCCATTCTATAAAGCTAGCATTGTTTAGAGAGCGAGCATCCTCTAGATAATTAGGTAATATTTTTATGAATTTGAATCCATTTATTAAATCGAAGCTTAAAACTAGGTCATGGAACTCACAATTCACAACTTTTAGAGCATATCCTAGTGGAGTAAAGTTGTTTGAATAATCACAATAATTATACAATCTACCTCCTGCTATCATTCGCTTAAGATTAAATTTCATAGTCAAGTCCTTTCGCCCTTGATAAAGTCTGTGTCCGATACCCTTATGTCTAACTTTTGGATGAGTTGAAATATCTGCGCCATACAGGCTATCTCCAGTAGGCGTGTGTGTAGATAGCATTCCATTACCTGTAATCCCATTCCAAGTATGTTCTGCATATTCTGGATCAAGACTTACAATTAAGCTAGTCGCAGAGCCGACTACCTCTCCATCTAGTTCGGCTACAAGCTGACCTTCTGGAAATACATCCAGATGACTCTGGAGTTCGTCAGGGTGCCATATATTACCAATTTTGGCTAAATCGGCGAAAGACTCTTCTTGTAACTTTACTATTTTAGGAATATCTGATACAATTGCTTGCCTTACAATAACGGAATCGGAATTCAGGACATAAAATGAACTCATCTAGGCTGTATAGAATTACAATATGGATTTATGTTTTTAGTATTTATGCATGCGAGTATATTTTGTTGATCGCTAAGTGCAGAACAAATAGTTGTGCAAGTGTATTTTGTTTAAATGATTTTAGATTGAACTAAATGGACATGGCTAGATTCATATGATTTTTGAGCCCTCAAAGCAAATCGTGAATGTTGAATGACCTTTCACAGATCTGGACAGAAAGCAATTGTGTACAATTTTGACCCATAATATATATATCTGGGCAAATTTTTTAGCACTAATATCGCACTAAACCAAGCATTAATAAGCTCATGTCAGATTATTTATGTAGGCTAGGAATTATTCTTGAATGAAAGAGACTACCAATTTACTCCGTTTATTGAGAGATTTAATGAATATATTGTTAAGATAAATGAGTCATTATCTAAAGAAATTGAATGTTATTCATGGTCTGAATTTTACTTACCACTGAAATATGCCTGCCAAGGAGGCAAGAGAATTAGGCCTCTTATTCTAAATTTAGCTGCTGAAACAGTTCTAGATAAGAATATAGACTCAATGAATGCTAAAATTACAGAAAATATTTTCTCTGTCTCATCTGCAGTCGAGTTGTTACATACAGAGTCTGTTATTCATGACGATATTATAGACTCTGACAATTTAAGACGAGGTCAACCATCCTTTCATGTCAAATATGGTTATAACGCTAGCATCTTGACCGCGGACTTCATTTTGGGAATCATTCTAAATATCAGCGCCAAAGCTAACAATAGCCTGGTAACTCAAGAATTATCCAAAGCTTCTATAAGAATGAGTGAGGGCGAAATGCTAGAATTGAGGCTGGTTAAAAACCACAAAATTTCGCAGGAGCAGTATATAAGTGTGATCGAAAACAAGACAGCATCACTGTTTGAGGCATCTGCAAAAATTGGAGCTATACTCGCCGGTGGAAATGAAACCCAGGTTAATGCATTGGCAAATTTTGGAAGATTACTAGGCATTGCTTATCAGATACATGATGATTTAATAGATTACAATAATGAAGAAAGGTTATTCAATATTTTAGTCAAACAGAACGACGAGGATAACATCTTCATTGAGATTATGGAAAATACTTATCAAAGTTATTCAGACCGTGCTAGAAAAGAGCTTGAAACTATTGAAGTAAGCCATAGGTCAAAAACAATTCTTCGGGAATTGACTAATCTGAGTTCTTTTTCATAATATTTGATATTCGATTCCCATGAATCAATTTCGTATTCAATGGGATTGTTCGTATCCCTAACCAATTTACTAAAATGTCAATCGCCCTGCCACAAACCATCAAAAAATGACCAAATGATAATATACAATCTGAACCCAGTAGAATAAACAAAAATTAACTTTCCATTTTTTTTAGAACTTTTCGAGCAAATCCGAGATAAGTAGTATGTCCAATCATCCGCATAGAGGGTCTTGTTTTGCCTTCCCTTGCTTCTATTTTTCGGATAAAAGTTTCTACGTATTCTGAATCAACAAAGCCGCAATGGAAAAAGTGTGTAGATAACATCTCCAGTTGGTTCATGGTTGGACAAATGCATACTACCGATCCACCACTCTTCATAACTGGATGGACAATATCAAGGTAATTCCAAGGATCCCCCAAATCTATTATTACCAAATCAATTCCGTGAAGTCTACTTATAATTTCTGGATCAAATTTATATTGAGTGACATAATCATTCATTCCGGATTTTTCCAAATTCTTTCTAGCTATGGACATAAAATCCTCGTTTACATCAAATGTATGTACATGACCACCAGGCATTACGATACTTGCCAGGAATGTAGAAAGAGCAGCACTGCCAGTTCCTATTTCCAATACTAGTGATCCATTTTTTAACCCCGTTCTTGCTGCAATGTAACCATAGTCTTTTGGATAAACTATTTGAGTTGTTCTTTGTGATTTCATCACATAATCATAAATGTTAGGAGGCAAAAGGAAAATCTTTTTGTCCTTGTTAGTATAAATATGGGAACCGTATTCTAGGCCTACAGTGGCTCCCACATCAATGATTCCTAAATGGGTATGTAGTTTTTTTTCCTTTTCAACCCTTATCATCCACTTCTTGTCGCTATTGTAAAAATAAAGTACCAACGATCCTTCTTCTATTGACACGCATTTCATTTAAACTGCCGGTTAAATATATATTATTTATACTAGAATCAGAAGATTAATCTAAGCATCAAATCATTCTCATAATATGGTATGGAGTAAAGCCGATGCAAGGGTTTGGAATAGTTTTAGACAACACAAAATGCTGATTGTAAGTATGATCCTCATGCTAGGACTATTAACAGCTGTATCATCTATTAATTCCAGTTTGAGTTTGAAAATAATTCACCAACAGATGGTTAAAGATGAAAATGAATTTTTTCACTTGATAGGGATTGCTCAAAACAATATCAATAAAACGATAGACAATATATATGCAATAGGGACCATTTTTAGTACTGATAATACCAAGTTAGGAAGTTATAGCACTCAAGTAGAGGTTCATCCGTTGAACCCGTTGGAATTAACACCATACGATATTATAATTTATGATAAGGATCAGAATGATCAGATCAAGAATCATTCTGTACGATTTACATTCAATACATCTGACTCTCAGAATTTGAAGAATTTCAATATTCACTCAGTAAATTCAAGGTCGGATATGTTAGGGTTTTATTTTATCAGTGGCAGAATAACTAATGAAATGAGTGCCATTTCAAACAATACTCTTGTAATTGCGACTGTAATGGACAAAGATGAAAAATTACTGGGTGTTTGGAAAGCACAAACCGAGCCGTATAATATCGCCCCGTTTTCCACTGCATCTTTTACAATTCCTGTTACGGATAATAACCAAGGTTTAAGAATAGCTAATTATACTCTTTTCGTTAACAATTCTTGATAAGGTATCAAATTTTATAATAGACCTGAACCCATGAGAAAACACCCAAAACATGAACGAGACACATGAATCTCAATCAGATCTAGGATTTTTTAAAGATAAAACATATTTTTCGATTTCGTTGAACCTTTGTATCGCATTTTCGCTCTGCATAACTGGAGCAAAAGTTTCATCAGTTTTAATTTTTTGGAGTACTAATATGACTTCATCTATTGTAACTCCATGTTTCAAATCGTAATCAACCTGTTTGCAACAATTGGCAATAGTCCCATACCTTTTGTGTTGTCTTTTTTCCCAAATACTGGCTGTTTCCGAGAGACCTGTAATAAATTTCTTAATAGTTTTTTCAACATGTTCTAAATGCCATTGCTTCATGGGAAAACTATTTTGAGTCAAAAAAATATCATATATTATTACACCGAACATACATATAAGTGAAACTTGAAGTGAGATAGGCTCGAAAAAATTTTATAGCAGATGTTCTTTATTTTAAATAATTAGGATAACTTATTAACGATGATTGCTAGGTGTGTTCCGATTTATCCATATCCCGTCTTATCTGTTGAGACATCTGATAATAGAAAATTTCTTGTAATATCTGATATACATATCGGTTGCGAAGATAGAATTAAGCAAGCGGGTATTTATGTTGACCCCAAGGAAAATGTAAAAGATCTCGTTGCCATCCTAATGACAGTTCAATCAAAAACAGGAATTGAGAATTTGATTATTTTAGGGGATGTAAAATCTTCAACCAATGTGATTACAAGGTCCGAATGGGATAACGTTCCTTATTTTATAAAAAATTTGACGAGTAAATTTAATTTGTATATAATTCCAGGGAATCATGATGGCAATTTGAGTCTACTATTACCAGTGGAAGTCAAATTAATGTTGGCAAAGGGAATGCAACTTGATAACATCCTCTTTATTCATGGTCATACGATCCCCAAAATAACTAAGAATTTACAGAAGATTATAGCAGGTCATTTACATCCTATTTTAAAGAAGGAAGGGAGTATACTGAATGGTAAAAAAGTTTGGGTTAAGATTGAACTTTCCAAATCTGATGCTAATCCAAATAATTTAAAAGGCAAAATTGTACGAAATATCGAATTAATACTAATACCTCACTTTAATAACCTTCTCGATTTTTTCACAAGCTCTAACAAATGGCAACAAAGATCCAACAAAAGGTCAGTATTACCTCTCTTGGATACCATGTTAAACAAACAGAAATGGATAATTAATAACGCGTTCGTTTATACTCTGGACGGTTATTTAGTAGGAACGACAGACGATCTAAGTACCATGTTATATTAAGGATGATCCGACACAGAAATAAAATCCAATTAATATTCGTCTACAGGTCTTACTGTAGGCTTGTTTGTTTTGATCCATTCCAATGTCTTGACAAACGAAACTGTGCTTTCTACGGTAGTCAGAACCGGAATACCCATTTCTACTGATTTTCTTCTAATTTGATATTCATCATCTAGCATCCCAACATATTTTTCTATGGTTGAAGTAGAAGGAACATTAATTATAAAATTAATTTTTCTGTCAGTAAGCAAATTCAATATATTTGGTTGTCTATCAGGTTCGCTAATCTTATGAACAAGTTCAATACTTTCAAAACCGGATTTTTTGAAAAATTCAGCTGTATGCTCGGTTGCCAGAATTTTAAAGCCCATTGCGGAAATTAACGAGACTATTGGAGACAATTTTTCTTTATTTCTTATTCCTCCTATGGTAATCAATGCTGATCCATGCGTTGGTAAAGAATAGCCTGCGGCAAGATATGACTTTGAAAGTGCATCATAAAATGTGTTACCAAAACATGCAACTTCACCTGTTGACTGCATCTCCACGCCCAACATTATGTCTGCACCCTCAAGTTGCATGAATGAAAACTGAGGTACCTTGATACCAAAACCAGATTTTTTAAGCCAATGTTCATTATTTATATCGGGCAATTTTTTATCCAGTATTGCTTTTGATGCCAATTCGATCAGATTTAGATCATAGAACTTGGATACAAATGGCATTGAACGAGAGGCACGAACGTTCGCTTCGATGACATAAACTTCGTTATTTTTAACAAGGTATTGAATATTGAGCGGGCCCTTAACATTCAAAGCTCCACCTATTTTTAGAGAATAATCAATGAGAGTATCCATTGTTTCGCGATTTAATCTCCATGGTGGAATGCACATCATCGCATCCCCAGAATGAATTCCAGCGTTATCTATATGTTCTATTATAGAGCCTATCACAATCTTCTCCTGACTACCAATTGCATCAACCTCTACTTCTGACGCATCTTCCAAAAACTTGCTAATTACAATTGGATAATCTGGACTTACACTTGAAGCCTCCATTACAAATTGCTCCAATTGTTTTTCACTCCATACTACCTTCATTGCTGCTCCACTCAATACGTAAGACGGTCTAACTAAAACTGGATAGCCTTCTTGCAGGGCAAAATTTTTAGACTCTTCTAGGCTAGTGAATATTTTCCAAGGCGGTTGTTTTATTCCCAGATCGTCAAGTAATTTACTAAATTTAGAACGATCCTCAGCACTATCAACATCTAAACTTGAAGTTCCTAAAATGTTAACATTATGTTTGTTTAATCGTGAAACCAAATTATTTGCACTTTGTCCACCTACACATGCAACTAAACCTTTAGGGTTTTCCTTTTGGTAGATATCAAGAACTCGCTCCAAAGTCATTTCTTCAAAGTATAGCCTATCAGGAACGTCGTAGTCTGTGGAAACTGTCTCAGGATTACAATTAATGATGGCCAAATCATCTATATTGTTATTTCGAAGGCCATAAACCATATTGACCGTAGCCCAATCAAATTCTACGCTGCTGCCAATACGGTAGGGGCCGGCTCCAAGTACTATAATGGCCTTGTTCATCTGATTCTTGGCAAAAGTTATATCGTCAATAATCCCATTATAGGTCAAATACAAATAGTTAGTCTTTGCTGGCCATTCTGCAGCCAAAGTATCTATCTGTTTTATTACTGGTAAAATACCCAGTTTATTTCTCAATTCCCTTACTTGATCTTCATTCAGACTCCAACATCGACCTATTTGTTTATCAGAAAACCCCAGTTTTTTAGCCTCCCTTAATAAACTCAAATTTAAGTTTGCTTTCTTAAGCTGTTCCTCCTTATCTATAACATTCTTAATTTTTGCTAAAAACCAAGGGTCAATTGAAGAGAGTCTACTGATGTGGTCAATGCTCATTCCAAACTTGATAGCTTTAACTACGTTGAATATTATTTCATCATCAGGATAAATCAAAGAGTATTCTATTTTTTCAATTATGGCTGTCTCTGTATAGCTGGTTACATCCTCTAGCTGTTCTTTCCCAAGGATAACTGGTTCTTCATCTCCAATATTACATACCAGTCCATCTTTACCGATCTCACACATCCTTATTGCTTTTTGAATGACTTCCTCAAAGCTTTTGCCTATAGCCATAACCTCGCCTACAGACTTCATAGCGCTCCCAAGCTTTCGCTTCACCATCTCAAATTTCCTAAAGTCCCAACGAGGCATCTTAACCACCATGTAATCCAGGGCAGGTTCAAAGCACGCAGATGTTACCTTGGTAATCTTATTGACCAATTCAGGTAACGTATAACCAAGGCCAATCTTAGCAGCCATATAAGCCAACGGATAACCTGTAGCCTTACTAGCCAGTGCAGAAGATCTAGACAACCTTGCATTAATTTCTATGGCACAATATTCCTCGGATAGTGGATTTAATCCAAATTGTATATTACATTCGCCGTTAATTCCACAATAACTAGTAGCTCTTAGGGCAGCATCCCTTAGCATATGATATTCTTTATTATTCAAAGTCTGTGATGGAGCAACAACAATATTATCGCCTGTATGAACTTTCATGCCCAACACATTTTCCATATTACAAATTATTACGTTGTTACCTTCAAAATCTCTCATGACTTCATACTCAATTTGTTTCCATTCCCCAACGTATTTTTCTATCAATACCTGATGGACCATACTTAAGGATAATCCTCGTTGAACTATTTCTTGTAAATCGTACTCGTTGTATGCTACTCCACCCCCTCGGCCACCTAAAGTATAAGCAACCCTTATGATTACCGGAAACCCTATTTTCTTTGATATTTTCAATGCTTCTTCGTAAGAATACGCCGTTGCACTATCTAAAACCGGAACGTTACTCTTTAGCATAGCATCTTTAAATTTTTGTCTATCTTCAGTTAGTTTTATACCTTCTATGGAGGTATTGAGCACGTCAATATTGTACTTCTTCAAAATATCATTATCATATAAGTCGACACCGCAGTTCAATGCGGTTTGACCTCCAAAACTTAACATAATTGAATCTGGGCGTTCTCTTTCGATCACCTGTTCCACAAAACTTCTAGTAATTGGTAACAAATACACTTTATCTGCAAACTTATTATCGGTTTGAATTGTGGCAATATTAGGATTAATTAGTACGCTTGTGATCCCCTCTTCCTTTAGGGCCTTGAGGCATTGAGATCCAGAGTAGTCAAAATAGCGGTTAGATAATTAATCTAACTCTCGCCTGCTTCTCCGATCTTTATTGCGCCGCTGCCCAGTACAAGAACCTTACGTATATTCCCGTTTCGAGGCATTAATTGTCATCACAATTACCAATCTAATCAAAACTATCTTCCTTTCGAATTAAATTTATATCTTTTTATGAAGATTCAATCCCTGCTTTTTTAACTAATTCCTTGAATTTTTCGAAAACATACAAGCAATCATCAGGACCCGGTGATGCTTCAGGATGAAATTGCACTGCAATAATAGGCTTATTCTTATGTTTTATTCCTTCAACAGTATTGTCATCTATATTTTTAAACCAGATTTCAAAATCGGTATTCTGTAAGCTATCCGAGTCAATACCGTATCCGTGATTCTGACTTGTAATCAGAGTAACTTTCGAATCTAAATCAATGCAACTCTTATTCTGACCGCGATGTCCAAATTTTAGCTTGTGGGTTTTTGCACCACTTGCTAAGGCAAGGATTTGATTCCCCAAGCATATCCCTAATGTTGGAATTGAATTTTCTATTATCTCTGACGCGGTTGAGATAGTTTGTTTACAAATAATGGGGTCTCCCGGGCCGTTGCTAATCACTACTCCAACTGGGTTATAATCTAAGATGTCTTTTAGTGTTGCATTCCAAGGAAGTCGAACGACACTAAATCCCAATTTAAGCAAGTTCCTAATTATACTAAATTTGGTTCCCGTGTCAATGAGCACAACCTTTAAGTCATTATTTCTATCACCATATAACTTAGGTTCTGAGATTGAAACCTCCGGCATAAAATTATAGGAATCATATTCAAATTTATCCTCAATCAAGTCCTCTGAGCCTTCCATCATTAATTTTCCACTCATTACACCGTGTGAGCGGATTTTTTTTGTCAATTCCCGGGTATCAACGTTGGTAATCCCAGGAATTCTTTCATCGTACATCCATTGATCCAATGTCCTGACGCAAGTCCAATGACTAGACACATTTGATAAATTATTGACAATTATGCCGTTTGTTTGAATCCGGTCTGACTCAAAATATCGAGGTAGACCAAATTCATCCAAGTTATCCATAGAGGGTACACCATAATTACCAATTGAAGGATAAGTAAAACAAAGAATCTGTCCTTTGTATGATGGATCTGTCATTGTTTCAGTGTAACCCACCATGCCCGTATTAAATACAATTTCTCCCGAAATATTAGTCGGAAAACCGAATCCTATCCCTTCAAAAATTGAGCCATCTTGGAGAATAAGCCTGGCTTTAGTATTATTTATTTTATTAAAGAGAGTTGGAATACTTTATCCCCTACAACCCAAAAAATTAAATCATTTATAAATTTTTGTAAAGGTATTTCAAATACTAACCCCGTTGCTGTAATTGTATTCTCTGTCTCTCCACCTAATTTTCGCATTATTTTTAGAGGTCAAAATTGACCACACAAAAGAGAAAGAAACTACCACACAACCTACTGGTGCACCAAGAAAATAAAGTGTATTATGAGTATTAGCTTTCTTTAATTGGTAATAATTTATCATAAAAATACTGACTACGCATAGGATAGAGAAGCTTAACAGTAAATACACAGATAGGTTTGGCTCAGGATTCAAGGCTATCACTAAAAGACAATATAGTATAACTAGAAAAGGAAAGCCCATTAAAAGAAAAATCCCAACAGTCATAACAACAGAATTCGTTCGGTCTGTAAAAAATAAGGGTACAATAAGTCTTTTAAGCGAGTTCCATAATGTACTAAAATCACGTGCCCAAAAGGCCTCGAGTAGATTTTCTCCCCTAAACATTTTCAATTTGTAGCCCTCTTCCTTCAACTTTTTACCCAAGGCACCATCCTCAACAATTTCAGACTTTACAGCCTCGTGAGTTCCGACTCGTTCATAGCATTCGCGGGTGATCACAAAAAAACTTCCAAAAAGATATCCTATTTTTACTCTAGGATCATTTACTCTCATAGGAGAGTACCTACTAAACATGAATACTGAAAGAATCGGCAACACCAACTTGACTATAAGGTTCGGATATTTCAATTTAGGAACAGCAGTAAGCACATCCAATTTTTCCTCCCTAAGAGTATGAACTGAATCCTTGATACTATTCCTTGAATGAATCGTATCCGCATCCGTAAACATCAGATAATTTCCTCTTGAATTTGTATAGCCAATATAGCATGGCCAATTTTTCCCTATCCAGCCTTCTGGCTTAGGTCCTGCCTTAAATATCCGGATTCTTGTATTCTCCTGAAATCGCTGAATAATTTCAAATGTCGAATCAGTCGAATTGTCATCGACCAACAAGATTTCATAATTGTCTATATTTTGATCCAATAGACTAGCAACACATTTCTGTATGTATTTTTCTTCATTTCTAGCTGGAATAATCACGCTTATCAAATCGCCGTCTCCATGATATTCATTACCCTTGAGGATAACTGGGGATAAAGTGAACGATCTTTTCAAAACTACTAAAAGATAAATCCAGATTCCAAAAGCACCTAAAACTATTACTGAGAATAAGAAATTAATAAACAAAGATATATCCAATAAGAATTTAACGCCGATTGTACCATATAAAGACACCCAACAATCAGATCTTTACTAAACATTTTTAAGTTAAAATTATCAATAAGTTTAGTTGATGCCAAAAAGCAAGACCAATAAACTAACAATTAGTTTAATAATAATTGTAATATCAATCATTTTTTTCACCCCAAACTATCAGAGTCAAACCGCATTAGCACAAAGTGATCAAGTTTCAGGAGGGGGCATCCTCTCCTGCGATTTTGTACAATTTTGTTCAAATCCAGTAGAGATAACTAGAAACTTATCGGATTCTTCATCGCTAACTACTTCAGAGCAAACGATAGAAACTACTCAAGCAGCACCAGAGGATGAAACTCAAGCAGCACCAGAGGATGAAACTCAAGCACCTGGAACAACCGAATTAATCCCCGACGTAACTTCGAATATATCCCTAATTATGACCCCTGACTTGCCTGAGAGTTTGGGAGTCGATGAATTCCCGAGTACCATGGAACCTGCATTGCAAAGTGCAAACGATACAATGCAACCCACGGTCGAAGACACTCCAGCGAGTAATTTAAGTGTCATACCTGAAAATATTACTGTAATTACCCCGTCTTCGGAGATTCCACCTTCAACATTAGAGGAAAATGTCACAGTAGCGATCGATAACGAATTAGAAAATAATACAGACAATGTTCTAGACAATGCAACTACAGCATCAAATATTATTCCACTTGAAAATTTAACATCACCTGCGAGTCAGAACCTTACTCAGACGATAGCTGCAAACGAGACCATTGATTCA